>Ga0193709_1000316_pt1 | contig 18157 bp, 17 predicted proteins | sample H3c2metaG_FD_160571 | JGI IMG/M metagenome (GOLD analysis project Ga0193709, IMG submission 160571) | Soil microbial communities from a riparian zone of the East river system, Colorado, United States - H3c2 | ecosystem: Environmental > Terrestrial > Soil > Riparian zone | place: USA: East River... | reverse complement strand
CTTTCTGAATCGGTCATCGCTAAACTTCTTTCGTCCACAAGACCTATGGGCGGGCAGCGCAAAAGTAAAGCCTCTTTCGTTTTCCTCCGCTGAAGTAAAGCGGTTGTGGGAGGAACCCAGCGAAAAGATTCGCGTAAAACCAACGCGGACTCCGTAGGAATCCTCGCCGCTTTACGGCGGGGAGGATGTCAACGACGGCACTTAATTTCAATCCGCAATCAGTAGTCCCGCGGGCAGCGCCAGCCCACTCGCGGAGTTCTCAACCACTTCAATTGCATGCATCGGGGCTCTTTGCGCGGTCCTTCTGTCATTTTTCTTCTGAATTGCTCACGACGCGTCGGTCTAGCTAAGTTCCCTAGAAGGCCAGCACAGCTTCCTGCCCCGCCACCACGCGATTACGCCCTTCTCTCTTGGCCTCAAACATTCGTTCGTCGGCCGCAGCCAACAGCTCCGCCGCATCCTCTCCGTCCTGCGGAAAGCTCGCCACTCCGGCGCTGATAGTCACCTGAACAGTTTGACCGCGCGAACCCATGGCGATGGGAGTATTCGCCACCAGTTCTCTGAGCGATTCCACTTTCTTTCGCGCCGTCTCGATGTCCATCTCGGGCAAAATCAACACAAATTCTTCGCCGCCGTAACGTCCCGCGGTGTCGCTCTGCCGGAAAGAGTTGCGCAAGAGTTCAGCGATTCTCTTCAAGACCACATCACCCGCCGAGTGGCCGTAGGTGTCGTTGAGCGATTTGAAACGATCGGCGTCAATCACCGCCACGGCCAGCGACTTGCCATAGCGGCTGGCGCGGCTGAGTTCAATTGCCAGCCGGTCGTCCACGTAGCCCCGGTTAAACAGCCCCGTCAGGTGATCGCCCGTGGCCAATTCCAACAGCTTCTGGCTGCGCGACACCAGTGCCAGGCTGAGCGCCGAAGCCGTCAGCATCATGATCAAACGCGAAATCTGCGCCGACCAGCTGAACAGACCGTAGGGATACGGCGCGTAGCTCGCGCTGTTCAGGTCCCAATGACTTGCCGCAAAATAAACAATCGCGAGGTACTCGGCAAACGCCAGCAGCCCCGCCGTAATACAAATCCGTTTGTCGTAGCGCAGGCTGGTGCTGCCGATCGCCAGGAAGTAACCCTCAAACACCACTTTGCTGTTCACCGCTGTGTGCGGCTGATTCACCAGAAGAAACAGCGCCAGCGCACTGCTAATCAGCGTGACGTCAAAAGCGCTGCTGACAAAACCCAGCCACGAAGGATTGTAACTGCGCGAGATCAACAGGTAGACGACGACCGAAAGAAAAAAAGTTCCAGAAGCAAGGCTGATGCCGACCAGGCCTTCCTTTCGCTCCACCGGAAAGAACAGAGAGTTGATTACTGGTATGAGTAAAAGTAACGTTGCCAAAGACAGCCGGACTTTCGCCACTAACAGCTCGCCCGCGACGCCCGCTTCCGCCAGGACCGGGTCCGGGCCTGACCAAAATGACTGTGAAAAATCTCTAAGGTTAATCTTCATAGTCACTACACATCGCGTCTTTCTCGTTCTGCGCTATGCCGCCGTCTTTCTTTTGCCTTTTGTAGCGGCCACCTTTAGGCCATCTTGCTTTAGTCGGCTGTTAAGCGCTCAACCGACCTGGTCCACGCGCCTCGCAACTCTTCTAGTCATCCAAATTGGGACAATTATTGGAAGTCAGGTCGAACCGAGCGCCAAGATCAGCATAAAACCTGGAGTTTGAGTAGCGTATAGGGATTCCGTGCAAGCGTTTCCAAAGCGGCAAGGTCGCGCCACAGAAATCCTCGACCTCTGCCCATGAACTCGTCATCGTTCCCGGCCTGTAGCCTCTGTTTAGGGAGCCGCGATGCCGGCAGAGAATTTGTCTTGATTCTCGATTTTAGCGAGTTCTTCACGAAGGCGGGCAGCTTCGGCGCGATACTTTGCCGCCTCGAAATGGTACTTGACGGCGGGGACGCTGCCCATGGCATTGAAAATCTTGGTGATCTTATCATTCTTGCCTTTGCCGGTGTGTTCGAGCTGGTTGGCAAGGTCGTCCTGGTTTTGTGCATCGCCCTCCAATCCGGCAATGCGGCTCTGAAGATCCTGGATGTTGGCCCAGCGCTGAGCCAGCGCAATGGCAGCATCGGTGACAGTGGTATTGGCGGCGTCCCAATTTCCCGGGCCGCGAATCTCCAGCACATTCTTGAAAAGGTCGAGATTTCTGGCGCCGCGCCGATTGCCCAGATCGGCAGACATGCGGTACCAGGTCACGGCCTTAGCGTCGTCGGGCTGCACGCCTTGCCCGAATTGATACATCCAACCCAGTTGATTTTCCGCGTCGCTGTTCCCCTGCGCGGCGGCTCTGTCAAACCAGGCCATGGCCTTGGCATAATCGGTTGGCACGCCCAGGCCGTTCTGAAACATATAGCCGATATTTTCCTCGGCGTTGTTGTTGCCATGTTCCGCGGCTTTGTAAAACCAGGAAAGAGCCTCGGCGTAATTCTGCGGCTGGCCCCATCCTTCCTCGGCCAGGAAGCCTAGCTGGCTTTCGGCGTTGGAGTCGCCGTGGCCGGCGGCGCGGAGATACCAGGTATGGGCTTGGGCAAAGTCCTGCTTCACCCCATATCCGCACTGGTAAAAGTAGCCGGCTTGCTTTTCCGCCTGCGAAAGATTCTGGTCGGCAGCTTTGCGGTACCAATCGAGAGCTTGTTTGTAATCCCGCTTGACGCCAGTCCCGTCCTCAAACATGCGGCCCAGGTTGTACTGGGCGAGCGCATAGCCCTGCTTCGCGGCAGAACGATAGTAGGCCAGGGCGCGCTTGTAATTCCGCGGCACACCAAACTTATGTTCATACATGTTGCCCAATCGATTCTGCGCGGGCGCAAAACCCTGGTTAGCGGACTTGCCATACCAGAGCACAGCTTGGGCGTAGTCTTGGGGAACGCCGAGTCCTTGATAATAGTCGTTCGCCAATGAGAATTGCGCTTGCGCGTCACCCGCGGCGGCGGGCTCGCGAAGAGAATTGAAGTCATCGCCCGGCCGCGATGCCGCTGCCTGGGTCGACGTTTGGGCCGGTACCTGCGCTCGCGCCGCGGAAAGCAAGGTGAACATCAAGAAAGCTGCTATCGTGGGCCGAGTCCGGAAGCTCATGGAGATCTCCTCCTTGACGAATACTGGAGAAACCCTGGAAGGATGCGACTGGAAATGGGTTTCTCTTCCCATACCCCGGCCCGCGCCGCAATCAGCAGGACCGCATCCCACCGCAGTCACCTACCATCTTCCAGTACGCTGACACGCGGAGGCTCATACGACGATAGACTGCTGGTACTAAAGGGACGGAATGTGCTCAATGTTGTATTTCCAGGGCGGGCAGCTAGCGACGAGTCGAAAATGGAGAGCAGTTGATGTGGGAAGCGAAGTACGGACTTTGTTACAAACCCGGGGCCCCGCCGATGGTAAAGGCGGGACTCGGCCGCGTAGTCCGACGATCATAACAGCTGATTTCAAGCTTAAGTGGCCGCCGGGACATGTGAATTTTGGACGATTCCACCTGCGCCGACCCACAATGCTACGGCGACTCCAACTCGGTCGCTCGACGGGTTCGCTGCCAATTTATGAGTGCACTGAGCTGCTGAGTAAGGACGGCATACAACCTTCAGGCTTTGGCGGCGCGCATTTGCGCCATCCGTTCCTTCCGCTGCCGCGTCAGGTGCGGGACGATTCCAAGTTGCCGCTCGATAAGCATGAGCTGCGCGCGATGATGCATCTCGTGCTCTTTCACGCCAAGCAGTGATTCGAATCGGGACCTCGCCGTCTTCCCGTCGCCTTCGGTCACCATTTCCGCCAGAAATTCCGGCGTCAACGTCTCCAGCCACGCCGCAAACTGTTCCCCTTCGGTTCGAAGCAACTCTACGATCTCCGTCTTCGAGCGCGGCTTGCTTTCGTTGGCTTCTGCACGTTCACCCATCGCGACAAAGTCTATGCCCTGCATGGTAGTCCGCCGCTGCTTCCTGTGAATCTCGTCCCAAAACCCCTGCGCGACGGCAATGTGCGTCAACATCCGCCCCACGGATTTACACTCAGGCGCGGCGACATGCCCATACTGTGTTTCCGGAATATCCTCCGCCACCTGAACAGTGTTTTTTCGTACCGTACGAAACGCGTTAGCCAGTTCCTTGCCGCTGTAAGTAGTCATGGTTCACCTCGTCCCTGGATTTTTCCGCCCGAGTCTCGCACGCGCCTGATGTCTGCGCGCACACGTGGCAGTCGTCATCTTCGATGCGCCGCGCTCAACCGCGTCACATGCTTAATAATCGGGAAGAACTATTGTAATGTATCAATCTCTGGGAGACCGGAAAATGCCGGAAAAGCCGCCACCGCCGGCCACAAAATCCAAAACTCAGCGCGTAGGAAAGAAAAGCTCCTGAAGGTTGACGCTCCATCCCTGGATCGATTTCGGTCGAATCAAGCTCGGAGAGTGGCTGTTGTCCCTGTTGCTCATCTGAAGAGAATACCCATTGGCAAGGTACGAAGGAATCTCGCGGTAATCGGTCACCGGAATATAAGGGCCTTTTTTCCCCAGTTGGACGCGATACCGATTGTCCGGGAATAGATGCGGAATCAAACGCGTCCCCGTTTTCCTGCCGCGAGACACTGTAGCAAATAGCATTCGGCTACCCTCAAGATGAATGGAATGAATCTCGCCTATTCTATAAACGCCGGGCGGCCCTGATAAGTGCTAAGACTGTGGAAAAGTGTGAATACTTTTAAAATGCGGGCGCATAAAAAACCGCCAATATTCTTCTTTACAAATTTTCTTTTCCTCTTCAATGCACGTAAAATCCGTTCTTGCATAGGACCACATAATCCTTGCCCTTCTTTCCAAACGATGACGCCAAACGAACATCCAGCTTGTGCGGCCTGCCTAGTGCGGCGCTGGCCTTGGTGTAGTAGCCCAGCGTATAGCGCGTCTTGATTCGCTCGATTAGCGCGCCAAATGCCGCATCCAGATGGGTCACATCTTGCACGCTAAAAATTTCCCCGCCTGTCTGGTCCATTACACTGCGAATGTTTACCAGCCCTTTTTCCATCGCCGCGTGCAGCATCGTTCCCGGCGGGTTGTATCCCGGTATTTTCAAATTGTATAAAACCGCATCCGCGGCGATTAATTCCGTCACAATGTCGTGCGTTCCCTGCCCTCCCGCGTACGTGGCAACATCATCGCTGATCAGAATAATCACCCGCCGGCCTTTCGGCGGCGCGCCCAGCAGGTATTTCGCCGCCACAAAAATTCCATCATTGATATTCGTCGCGCCTCCTATCTTGAACGATTTGATCGCCTGGGCTATCTGGCTCTTGTCTTTCGTGAACGGCACGCGCAACTCGGCCTCCGTCGAAAACGTAAACAGCGCCACTTCATCTTCAGGCTTCAAAGCCGCCAGCGCGGTGTTGGCCGCGTCACGCAACGGTCCCAGAAACGGTTCGATCGAATCACTCAAATCCAAGACCAGCGCAACATTCAATGGCAGTTCGTCACGGCTGAAGATCTGCACGTTTTGCTGAACGCCGTCTTCGCGCAGCTCAAAGTTTTCTTTTTTCAAATCGCCCATAATGTTCCCAGACTTCGTCTTCACCGTAGCGTCCACCATCACCAGGTTCACGCTCGCCCGCAGCACCCCGCCCTGATCCTGATCTTGGCTCTGCGCCATAGCAGCAGCGCACCACCCACAGCCAACCAAAACATTCACAACTGTCCATAGCCGCGCATTTCGCCAAATTGTACTCTTCACATTTTTCACCAGAACATTGTACCCCTTTACTTTTCCTCGAAACCAAAGTCCGCGGACGCGGCCAACCGCGTAAGTGAAAGCTTGATTGATTTCATTCGGGCAAGACCGGGACTTGAGTTCGAACAAACTCAAGCTATCGGCGGAAGGAGTGGAAAACACACTACACAAAAAATAGCGCGCCCGGAGAGACTCGAACTCCCGACCCTCTGGTTCGAAGCCAGATGCTCTATCCAGCTGAGCTACGGGCGCGTAACGCCATTATAATCGGCTTCCCCTCTTCTCAAATACCTTACGTTGGAATAGCATCCCCACTTGGAGGTGCCCCATGCCTTTCAACGTCAATACCCTGTCAAGAGTGGATATGCCTGTGAGCCAGGCTGAAGGCTTGAAAATTCTGGAACGCGATCAGTTCTGCTGCAGGTACTGCGGACTGGACGGCAAGGCCAGCTTTGAAAACGCTCTGGTAATGTCCGTTGATTTCGTCTTGCCGCGTGCCCGCAGGGGCAAGAAGGATCCCGCCAATCTGGTGGCCTGCTGTCGTCCATGCAACACAATTAAAGGCACGCGCGTCTACAAAAACTTCGAGGATGCCAAAAAATATGTGTTGGATCGCCGCGAAGAGATGCGACGGACCTGGGAAGCCAATCGCGTACGGCCTGCGGCAAGCGTTGCTTCGGCTTATCCTGCTTGAAGCGTGTTAGGGCAGAGTAAGACCCCGGCCACTTTGGAAAATTCAACCAGGCACGCTAGAGCTAGTAAGTGCTTGGCACTCGTCACCAACCAAAGATGCGCTGCGCAGCCAGCACTAGCCCAAGGGTGAAGCCAGCAATAGCCACTTCGCCGATCGCGCCCACTGCAAATGGTTTCAGTCCCTGCTTTGACAGCGCCTTGAAATTGGTGCGTAGCCCGACACCGGCGAACGTCAGCAAAAACGCCCAGCGCGAAAGATTCGCCAACGCGCCGATCTGTTCCTTTGAGAAAAACGCCGCCGTGGCCAGCGTGGAAATAATCAGAAATCCCAGCACGAACTTGGGAAACTTCTGCCACAAGAATTTTGCTTTGTTCCCGACCGCTTGTGCCTGTCCGCGGCTGGCCCAGTAAAACGCATACGCCAGCACCACAAATCCGATCAGCGCGTTGCGCGTGGTCTTCGTCAGCACCGCCAATTTTCCGGCAGCGTCGGAGTACAACGCGCCGGCAGCGGCTGCCTCGGCAGTGTTGTCAACAGCCAGTCCGGACCACACGCCATAAGCATGATCGTTCAAATGCAATGCATGCCCAATAAGCGGAAAAGTAAACAGTGAAAGCGCTCCCAGCGCCAGAATAGCCGCAATCGCAAACGAAGAATCCTCTTCGTCCGCTTCAATCGCACCTTGCGTGGCAATAATCGCGCTCACTCCGCAAACCGCCGAGCCAACCGCCAGCAGCGAAGTTAATTTTGGTTTCAAACCGAACACACGCCCAAGAAAAGTCATGAAGGCAATCGCGCCAACAATTTCAATGCCCACCAGCGCCAGGCTGGTGCCGCCTAGTTTCAACACATCGCCCAGCAAAAACCGCGCGCCGAGCAGCACAATGCCAGCTTTCAGCCAGAATTCATACGTGGCGACGCCAGCACGAAAAATTTCTGGCACTCCCACGGTATTGGAAATTACCAGACCAAGCAGGATCGCCCACAGCACATACTCAATATTCGGAAACGTCCAGTGATGTGCCTTGGCATATTTTCCGACGTTCGCTTCCAGCAGCTTTCCCGCGTAGCCGACCACGGCCAGCAGCAAAACACCCGGCACAATCTTCAAGAACTGCAGACCCGGATTCACACCCCGCACCTGCGAAATAGCGATCGAACTTGCCATACTGCACCTCATCTCCGTCACGTCGTCATTTTTCAAACCCGACCCGTTGTTTAGGCTGTTGGCCACACAACAGAATTGTCAATCCGACCGAAGCAACATCCCTTCGAGGAGCGAATGGGCGTTGCGCAGTCGAGGAACCTTGGCTTGTATGTTGCGTTGGCATGCATTATGCGTGTGCGCCAACTGTGTACTCCGAACTCCCTTAAGCACCAAGGCGATCACCATGGAATATGTTTGAACACGCCCGCACGAACCAGCGCCGCCAACACAAATGCCAGCAACACCGCCCACGCATCAATCGAAAAACCGCGTTGTTTCACTGGCGCCGCAACCACTTGTCCTTGTTCGCTCATTCCGTTCCCCTTTCGCTATAACGCCCAAGAATCAAACCCACTGCAATCAAAACCCGTCAATTTTTCTTTCGCGTATTCAACTGCACGTCACAGGTTTCACTGTTTTTCAGCAATTCTGGATTAATTCCCGCGCCCAATCCCGTAACCGACTGTGTCGCCACGCGTCCGACCAGCAGAATGGAAGGCGCAGGCAATTGCGCTTCGCCCGACAGCGCGGCGATGCTCGTCCAACGAACTTCTTGCTCAGACCGCGTGGCCTGCGAAACCACCACGCAAGGCGTCTCAGGCGACAACCCGTTCTCTAGTAGGCGCTCGGCAACTTCGCCGTAATGCGTCCCAGGCATGTAAATCGCAATCGTCGTCTCCGGAGTTACCGCCGCCCAGTTAAGCCAGTTCCCTGTTTCGCCGCGCGAAAATGTCGTGAACAAAACCTGCGAAGCCGCGCGCCGATCCGTCAAAGAAATCTTCGCCGCTGACGCGGCGCCAACCGCCGCGGTGATACCCGGAACAATTGCAAAATCCACTTGCGCACGACGCAACGCTTCGATTTCTTCGCCCGCGCGGCCAAACAGCAACGGATCGCCGCCCTTCAGCCGTACCACGATTTTCGTTTTTGTCGCGTAGCTGATCAGCAGGCTGTTGATTTCTTCTTGCGTTAGCAGCTTTTTTCCGGCGCGCTTGCCCACATCGATTAATTGCGCGCTGCGCGCAACCAGCGCCAACACTTCTTTACTGACCAGCGCGTCGTACAAAACTACGTCGGCGCCCGCAAGAATTCTCGCGGCCTTGAGCGTCAACAATTCCGGATCGCCCGGCCCCGCTCCGACCAGATAAACTTTTCCGCTCACGAGACACCTTGCCGCGAAGGTTCTTTGTTTGCTTCTTTCACGAAGCGCTCGTACATCGGCTTGCTCGCCAATTGCTGCAGCGTCTGCTTGTTGCTTTCCGTGCCGCCGCCGTCCGCCGCACGCAAGAGTTCGCGCGCCGCGCCGAGCCATTCCAGCCACACTTCGTACTCCGGTCCGAACTGTTGTTCGAGTTCCTGGCGTAGCCGCTGTGCTAGTGCAGGGCTTTTTCCGTTCGTCGAAATGGCAATCTGCAAATCACCGCGCTGCACAATAGCTCCGTAATAAAAATGGCAATTCTCGATATCGTCCACGGCGTTGCATAAAATTCCGCGCGCTTCCGCTTCGCGAAACACGGACGCGTTCACGCCCGGCGCGGAAGTAGCCGCGATCGCCAGCGTCGCGCCGTCCAAATCGCGCGCCGCAAACTTTCGCGGGATCCACTCAATCCTTCCGTCGCGGATCGGTTTCACAAAAGCTGCGCTCACTTCGGGAGCAACTACGCGAATCCTGGCTCCGGCGCGCAGTAACCCATCGATCTTTTGCGCGGCGATTTCGCCCGCGCCGATCACGACTACCAGTCGCTGCTGCAACTTCACGAAAATTGGAAATAAGCCCATGGTTTTAGCCCTCTACGCCTGCCGGGATTCTTCCGGCGGGTACGTCGCGTTCCACTGCGGCAAACGATTCGCCCGCAAGAATGGAGCGGATCTGTTCGTTGGTATTGCGTGCAAGAAAGGTCCGCAGATTTTCATTGCTTTCGCGAGTTTCCTGAAAATGTATAAGTAAGCGTTCGATGGCGTCGGGAACATCCGTCGCGGCACAGCGATATCCCACTGGCCGTGCAATCGAAGCGATGTGGCCAACGCTTCCGCCCACGCAGAAGTAATACGCATCCACCATCTTTCCGCCGACTTTGAGTTTTTTCCCTTCGATGCCGATGTCCGCGATCCAATGTTGCCCGCAACTATTTGGGCATCCCGTGATGTGCAATTTGATTTGTTCGGAAAATCCCGGCAGCCGTTCGTCGAGTTCGGTGGAGAGCCAGCGCGCGAATCCCTTGGTTTCGGTCAGCGCCAGCTTGCAGAATTCCGACCCCGTGCACGCCACGGTGCCGCGCGCAAACGCCGGCACTTCGACCGGCAGCCCGGCGCGAGTCAATTCCGCGGCAACAGTCTCGGCGTGTTCTTCGCGAATATTTGCCAGCAGCAAATTTTGTTGTACGGTCGCGCGCAAATTGCCGTCGCCGAATTCGTCTGCCAGCTGCGCGGCGCGGCGCAGCTGTGCTGGCGTGATTCTTCCGCGCAACACCGAAGCGCCGATGAAAACCAGTCCGGGTTGTTTCTGCCGATGGATCCCGGTGTGATCGCGATGCACTTCGGCGGGAATCTCTTCGTCCGCTGCCGCATCAAGCGAAAATCCAATCACGCGATTCAATTCGGCAAGAAAACTTTCCGCGGTCCATCCATGTTTCAGAAAAAGATACTTTAGCCGCGCTTGTTCCCTGCTCTGACGAAGCACTTCGCTGGCGCGGAATATTTCCGCGACTCCGCGCGCAACCTCCACTGCCTGATCCTGCCGGACAAAAGCATCCAGCTGCAGCGCAATGTGCGGTTCGGTCGAAAGTCCTCCGCCGATGCGTAGCGAAAATCCATCTTCGACAACGTCGCCACGCTTTCTCCGCGCGGGCGTGAATGCCACATCATTAATCTCCGGATAGCTACACCACGAACTGCAGCCGGTGACCGTCATCTTGAATTTGCGCGGCAAATTATAGAATTCGCGATTGCCACCGAGCGCGCGATCCACTGCCAGCGCTAATGGTGAAGCGTCGAAATGTTCGTCGGCGGCAATTCCCGCGACCGGACAGCCGGTCACGTTGCGCACCACATCGCCGCAGGCTCCGGTGGTCGTCAATCCAGCGGCTTGCAGTTTTTCAATCAAATCCGGAATCGCCTGAATGGTCACCCAATGCAACTGCACATTCTGCCGCACGGTGATATCCGCAACGCCGCGCCCGTAATCCTCGGACAAACCGGCAAGTACCCGCACCTGATCGCTACTTAAGATTCCGTTGGGAATGCGAATCCGAACCATGAAGAATTCAGTGGCTTTTCCTTCGCCGTTTGCTCCGCCCACCACTCCCGCGCCATCGCCCTGGGTGTAAATCCCCCAGGAACGGAAATACGTGCCGAGCCATTCCGGCGGCACAGAGTCGCGCCCGTTACGCGCAAATTCACGAATCTCGTCAAGATGATCCCAAGCGAGCTTTTCGCGTTTCAGCCGCTCGACGCGTTGCGCTTTGGTTTCTTTTATTTCAGCCATTTCCCGCTTTCCTTTTTTGACTCAGGTTTGTACCTACAAACCCTGAACCCGTTTCCCAAAAATCACCCGTAAAATCAAAAAGCCCACGTATCCAGGTTTTCTGGCACGTGGGCTTTGCAATTTCTTTTTGTACGGAGGTTCTAGATCCGCAGCAGCCTCAAGCCAGAAATGTGCTTTTCGCGACAGCTACAGCAGCCGCAGCAACAACACACAGTTTGGCGAGACATTTTCATTACTTAAAAAGGGTACGTGGCATCGTTCGCGGTGTCAATACCAATCCTCGGGATCGCAAAGAACTGATGCATTCAGACACTCGTTTGGATGCGGCCGCCTGCGAAGGGGTTATGCGCTTAAACTAATCCAAATACTTCCATTGTTCCCAAGAGGCGGCGAGATTTTGCCGGGGCTGCCGGCAAATGTAGATGGTCAGGCCAGACTCCTCTGGTAGCGCGTATTCCGGACTGATGGTTGCAAAGGCCTGCACATCGCCAAATGCGCGGTCCAATCTCGCTTTTGCAAATCCTATCGCGATAACCACATCTCCCGAGGCGCGGCGCGGTCCCCAGGCGCCGTATTGATTGTGTCCGCTGATGGCTTTTCGCAAACCATAACGTTTGCCGAAATAATCGATCGCACCGGCTTCGCCGTAGTTATAAGCGAGCAGCGCCATGCGCGATTGCTCGTGAGCCGGCAGCGATTGCACGGCGTGGGCCATCGCTTGCACCTGTTCCTGCCACCCGAACATGTCGCCAAAAAGCTGCGGCAGCGAATTCAGTGGAACATTTTCTACTTTGACTTCCCGCACGCCGAAGAACGCGCAGTATTTTACGGCGGCGGCTACAGGAAGAATTGGCATGGCCAGCGGAGCGGCAATAATTCCAGAAACGATGATCGGAGCCAGTACCGCCGGCTTCAGCCAGGCCCCGGCGCGCACAAATATTTTTCGCTCCCACCAGACTGCGCCGCAGGCCAAAAACATGATGTACACCGGGGCAAGATAATATATTTTGCCGTGCAGCAAGATCATTTCGAGCAGTACGACGAGATACGCGTAGCCGAGCACAGAATATTTTCGGCCTTCGCGATCGAAAAGAACAAAGTACAAACCTGCCAGCCAAAGCGGAGCGGCGAGCGGATTCACCAAAAGGAATTGTTCACCGACATAGGTTAGCGGAGAAACAGTCGAATATTTGGTGCCGATTACCGCATGCAACAGCGCAATCGTTGGGTAGCCGTTGCGAATTTCCCAAAGCAAATTGGGCAGAAAAATCAGGAACGCAAGGCACAACGCCATCCAGATTTCGACTCTTGCAAATTGTTTTCGCGCGGACGTCAGTAGCAGACCAATTGCAATGCCCGATCCGAAAAACAGCATGGAGTGTTTATTGAGAATTCCAATTCCTGCGACCAGCCCAAAAAGTAGCCATAGCCGCGGGCTACCGCCATTCAGAATCCGCAGAACAATCGCCGCACAAACCATCCAGAACACCGGCTCGAACGCATTCATGGAAAGAAAATTATCGAAAGTCAGATAAATCGGCGCCAGGAAAACCAAAAGCCCCGCGAAGAATTGCGCAAAACGAGCCCCGCCGACTTCGCGTGCCATCCAGCCGCCAAGAAAAACTTTCGGCGCGGCAGAAAGCGCCGGGAGCATGCGCAAGGCAAACAACGAATCGCCAAACAACCCGCGGCTGACGCGCGAAGCCAGCGCAACCAGTGGCGCGTGATCTACATAGCCCCAGGCAAGGTGCTCGCCGCACGCCGCGTAATAAAGTTCGTCGCGAAAATAGCCATATTTTGAGTTGAACAGGAAATGCACAAATACGGCGAGCCCCGCGATCAGGTACACAGAATTATCCAGCGGCGCGCGCTGCGAAGGAACTACATCGGTTTGCTGATCCATGAAAATGAGTAAGTTTTCGAAATCGCGGTGCCGGGTCAGAATTGATCGGCGGCGCTTGGAAGTTACGAAATTCTGCGATTTATTGCGCCTCGATCAAGGCAGCGGATTTGATGTGATCGAGCTTCGGCCAGCCTTTTAGCAAATAAGGATCGCCTTGTTTTTCCAACTGTTCCTGATCTGGCCCCGCGCTGTCGCCGTAGCCGTCATACATCATTTCAACAACGTTCATGCCTTTGCCATCAACAATGCCGAAGGGAGCGAAACCCTGGCCTGAACGATCGAGTGGCGTATTGTCTTTCAGGTTGATGAACACCTGGGTGCCGCGCGAATTCGGATTTGAAGTTTGTGCAAACACAATGGTGCCACGCTTGTTGGACTGAACGACCGGATCGTCCTTCATGGACGCATGCTGCCAGGCAGAATTCACCGAAGGGTTTGCGCTAATGCCGAACTGCACCACGAAGTTCGGGACCACGCGAAAGAAAGCAGCGTTGTCGTAAAAATGATGCTTCACGAGATTATAGAAGCGGTCGGCTTCAAGAGGAGCCCAGGCGCGGGTAACGGTGATCGTGAATTCACCGCGTGTGGTATCGAATTTCACTTTGTAGGTTTCCGGAGCTTTTTCTTTTAATTTCGCCGGAGCCAGCAGCTCCTTGACGTAACTATGGGCGGGCTCGGCTGGCTTGGTCGAAGCGGCGGGCGCCGGTTTGGTCTCGGTCGGCGGCACAGATGGCTGGGCAGACGGTTCCGTTTTTGGCTGTTCTGCCACCGGCTCGGCCGATGGCTCGCGCTTCGTACAGCCACCCAGACTGATTCCGACAGCGAACAGTATCGCGGCCAAACCCGCGATATTATTTTTTACTTTCATACGGATTCTCCGTCCTTCAGGTTATCCACTACTTGTTGGCGCTCAATTCCCTGCTCACGCGTTCGACATCTGTCATCAGGCGCAAGGTATTCTCGCCCAAAATCTTTATCACGTCACTATCGGAATAGCCTTTTTTCAGCAGCGCCCCGGTAATCTTTGGCAGCATGGACGCGTCCTCCATGCCGTATGGCATATTGGCACCGTCAAAATCGGAGCCCAGTCCGACGTGATCGATCCCCGCAACTTTGACGGCGTGGTCGATGTGTTCGATGATTTTCGTGTACTCCACGCGCGGCAAGACGCCTTTTGCGACATATTCGCGCGTGATGCGGTCGCCTTCGATCAACATGCAACCTTCATTGGCATCGCTGCCACATCGCTTGGTGACTTCCTCGGCGATCGCTTCATTGATCTTGGGATCGGCCTTTTCCGCATTGCGAAATTCCTGACTCAAAAATCCCACGTGATAGTTGATTTGAATCACTCCGCCCTTCGCAGCCAGGTCCTTCATCATCTGGTCGCTCATATTTCGCGGAGCGTCGCAAATCGCACGGCAGGAAGAGTGGGATGCTAGCAGCGGCGCCCCGCTGACTCCCAACGCGTCATAAAAGGTTTTGTCGCTTACGTGCGAAATATCCACCATCACTCCCAAGCGATTCATTTCGCGTACAACATTTTTACCGAAGTCCGTGAGACCGCTGTGCACCGCTTTGTCGGTGGAAGAATCAGCCCATTCGTCGTTTCCGCTGTGAGTGAGGGTCATGTAGCGCACACCGAGGGCAGCGTATTTGCGCAGCACGCCCAGATCGCTGTTGATCATGTGTCCGCCTTCGACACCCATCAACGCGGCGATCTTGCCGTTTTTGTGTGCTTGGCGAATTTGCTCAGCGCTGGTGGCGAGCACCAGATCTTTCGGGTGTTTGCGCACTTGCTCGCGCACGGCGTCAATCTGCTGAAGAGCTTTTTGCACTGCGATCGGACCGGTAACTTTGCTTGGGATCCAGATGGAAAAGAAAATCGCACCCAGGCCGCCTTCGCGCATGCGCGGAATGTCGATGCTGCCCTTCGGTTGACGCGCGCCCAAAGCAAATTTTGCATCGAGCATGAGCTGCGTAGTGTCGTCGTGAGTGTCCACCACGATGGAAGAGAAATGCAGCTTCCTGGCTTTTTCTGAAATGTTGTCGCCTGCCAAGCCCGAGGTCACCAGCAATCCTCCGAGTGCAACCGTTGCGACGCGCGTCAGAACACTGATCATTTACCATCCTTCCGACCGTGCGTTCGTTACTGCGCTTGCAGTTCGCGGCTGACCTTTTCGTTCTGCTCCATCACGCGCAGGAGGTTGCCGCCAAGAATTTTGCGAATGTCCTCGTCCTTGTAACCCCTGCGCATCAGGGCTTCGGTGATTTTGGGCAGCTTGGAAGCATCTTCCATGCCTTCCGGCATGCTGGCGCCGTCGAAGTCGGAGCCGAGGCCAACGTGATCGGCGCCTACGAGTTTTACGGCGTGATCGATGTGATCGATGATTCTTTCCCAACTGACGTGCGGCAGTTTTCCGTCAGCGACCGCTTTGTCGTGCATCTCGTTCATCTTCTTGCCCATGCAGGCTTCATCGTCTCCGCACTCCTTTTTCAGCTGGTCAAAGATGGCGACCACACCGCCGGAAAGTTTGTCGGAGGCGTCCTTATAAGCCTGATCGATAAAGCTCACTTCGTAATTGATTTGAATTACTCCGCCTTTTGCGGCCAGAGCTTTGATCATATCGTCACTCATGTCGCGAACGTGATTGCACAGTGCGCGGCATGAAGAGTGCGAAGCCATGAGCGGCGATTTGCTGACTTCCAGCGCGTCGTAGAAAGTTTTGTCGCTGACGTGCGAAATATCGACCATGATTCCCTGACGGTTCATTTCGCGGACGATGTCCTTGCCGTAGTCGGTGAGGCCGTTATGCGCGGGCTTGTCGGTCGAGGAATCCGCCCACTCGTCGTTGTAAAAATGCGACAAGGTCATGTAGCGGACGCCGAGATCGCCGAAAATGCGCACCATGCGGATATCGTTGCCAATCATGTGTCCACCTTCGACTCCCATGAGTGCGGCGATTTTGCCTTGCGCGTGCGCGCGGCGCACGTCATCAGCGGTGCGGCAAAACACCATGTCCTTAGAATTCCTGCGGACGTTTTCGTGCACAGCGTCAATCTGGTCGAGTGCTTTCTGGATTGCGGGCGGTCCCATGACGCGGCCGTCAATCCAGATGGAAAAGAAAATCGCGTTCATGCCGCCTTCGCGCATGCGTGGAATGTCGATGCTGCCGTCGGCGTTGCGCTTGGCAATGTCGAAATCCTTAGAGAAAAATCGTTGTGTGGTGTCGTCGTGAGTGTCAAGAACGATCGACGAAAAGTGCAGCTTGCGCGCCCGTTCGGCGATTTCATCAGCGCGGGCCGGGACAATCCACAGTGAACAGAACAGCAAAAACGAGGCAAACGACAAACACGCGCGGCGGCTGCGCATCACCAGCTCCTTGGGCCCTTCTACAGTCTGGACCGAATCAAGAATATCGAGTGCAGATTCTACCCTATCAGCCAGCCGAGCATAGCCTGTTTCCACGCCTGACGATTTACTTCCGCGATGGATTCCGTGAGCGGAATTTCTTTCGGACATGCCTTCACGCAATTTTGCGAGTTGGCGCAATCATGTATGCCGCCCGGTTGCATCAACGCGCCAATGCGTTCGTGGGCGTGCATCGCTCCAGTGGGATGCATGTTGAAAAGGCGCACTTGGTTGATGATTGCGGCACCGACGAAATCTCCGGCGGAAATGCCGGTAACTTGTGGACAAACTTCTAAACAATTGCCGCAGGAGATGCACGTGGAAAGTTTGTAGGCTTTTTCCTGGGTTTCGGGAGCGACGCGCGGCCCTTCGCCAAGATCGTAAGTGCCATCGATGGGAATCCACGCTTTGACGCGTTTCAAGCTCTCAAACATGAATTGCCGGTCGACGGCGAGATCGCGGACTACGGGAAATTTCGACATCGGCTCCAGCCGGATAGGCTGTTCCAATTTATCAACCAACGCCGAACAAGCCATGCGTGCTTTGCCGTTGATGAGCATCGCGCACGAGCCGCAGACTTCTTCCAGGCAATTGGAGTCGTACGAGACTGGAGTGGTTTTTTTGCCGTCGCGGGTCACGGGATTTCCCGCGATGTCGCGCAAGCAGATGATCGCGTTCATCGCGGGCCGCCAGGTCAACGCGAATTCTTCCCAGTACGGCGCGCCTTGCGGGCTTACTTGTCGCTTGATTTTTACGATGACTTGTCTTTCAGCCATAAGTCCTTGCCAAACCGATTACTGAGATGCCTGGCCCGCCTTAAGCGGGCCCAGGCTGACAGCTTTTTCAAATCGCGCGCTCGGAGCGATCAAGCTCATCGTCATTTCACCGCGTCATACCTGCGCGGCCGCGGCGTTATCTGCGAAATGTCAACGGGTTCGTAATGCAACTGGATTTCGCCGTTGGCCCATTTCGCGCGCGTCGTTTTCAGCCAATTGGCATCGTCACGGTCAGGGAAATCCGGCTTATAGTGCGCACCGCGCGATTCGTTTCGGGCGTGGGCGCCGATGGTAATGACTCGCGCGAGAACCAACATATTTCCCAACTCGCGCGCGAAGTTCAGCGTCTGATTGGACCACTTGCTGCGGTCGCTTAGATTTACTCTGCGGAATCGCTGATCAAGTTCGAGTAATTTATTGTAAGCGATTTCCAGATTCTTGTTGATGCGCGTGACAGTGACATGCTCGGTCATGGTTTCGCCGAGTTCGCGCCAGACGTCCATGATGTTTTCGTTGCCTTCTTGCGAAATCAGCGTCTGATTCAAGGCTTCCTGGCGCTGGCGTTCGCGATCAAAGACGTTGGACTCGATGGCATCACTTCCCTTTTCCAGATTCTTCGCATACTTCGCCGCAGCCGGGCCCGCCAGTCCCCCGCCGAAGATGCAGGACACCAAAGAGTTCGCGCCCAAGCGATTCGCGCCGTGATATTGATATTCGCACTCGCCGGCCGCATAAATTCCGGCAACATTCGTCGCCTGATCGTCGGGATTTACCCATATACCTCCCATGGTGTAGTGCATCGCGGGAAAAACTTTCATCGGTTCTTCGCGCGGATCAACGCCCAAAAATTTTTCGTAAATTTCCAGAATGCCTTCGAGCTTGCGGTCCAGCGTCGCGCGCGGAATG
>Ga0193709_1000315_pt1 | contig 18188 bp, 16 predicted proteins | sample H3c2metaG_FD_160571 | JGI IMG/M metagenome (GOLD analysis project Ga0193709, IMG submission 160571) | Soil microbial communities from a riparian zone of the East river system, Colorado, United States - H3c2 | ecosystem: Environmental > Terrestrial > Soil > Riparian zone | place: USA: East River... | reverse complement strand
CCGAGTGCGCTAAGGGCGCGCGATGACCGACAATTCGAATACCGAACGCAACTTTACGGTTGGCGAGGATGACGATGGCATCCGCCTTGACCGCTGGTTCAAGCGGCACCTCGCCGACATCAGCTTCAACCAGGTCTCGCGCTGGGCGCGGACCGGGCAGCTGAGGATCGACGGCAAAAGGGCGGCGCCGGGCAATCGCCTGGAGGTCGGGCAGGTGCTGCGCATTCCGCCCGCGGACGCCACTTCTACGCGCGAACCGCGCGCTAAAAGGCAGATCGTGCCGCTTAATGACGAGGAAGCGGAAATGATCCGCGAAATGGTCATCCACGAAGACGCCGACGCGTTCGTGCTCGACAAGCCGCCGGGGTTGGCGACGCAGGGCGGGACCAACACCTATCAGCATCTCGACCGCTTGCTCGATGGTCTGGCCGATGAAGCGGGGCAAAAACCCAAGCTTGTCCACCGGCTCGACAAGGACACTTCCGGTGTGGTGTTGGTTGCTAGGACCGCGCGCGCGGCGGGGCATTTCTCCAAGGCGTTTGCCGGGCGAACGGCGCGCAAGGTCTATTGGGCGCTGATCACCGGCGTGCCGTCGGCAGCGAAGGGCGTGATCGACCTGCCTTTGGCCAAACAGCCCGGGACCGGCGGCGAGAAAATGCACGTCGATCACCAGCAGGGCCTCGCCGCCAAGACGCGGTGGCGGATGATCGACCGCGCCGGCAACCGCGCCGCCTGGGTCGAAATGCAGCCGCAAACCGGTCGGACGCACCAGCTTCGCGCACACATGGCGGCGATCGGCCATCCGATCGTCGGCGACGCCAAATATGGCGGACCCGAGGCGTTTTTGACCGGCGGGATCAGCCGCAAGCTCCATCTCCATGCGCGGCGGCTGAAGATCGACGCGCCGGGCGGGCGGATCATCGACGTTTCGGCCGAGCCGCCGTCGCATTTCACCGACAGTCTGCACACTTTGGGCTTTGACCGGGCCGCGGGGGATGCCTTGCCGCTCGACACGCCCGACCCGGCCAAGAGCCCGGAGGTCAAGGCGCGCCGCAAGGCAGCGGCGGCGAAGACCGCGCGCAAGGAGCGCAAGGGCGAGCGGCGGTCGCGCGGAGCAAGCCGGGCCAAATGACCCGGCTGGCCTTGTTCGATTGCGACGGGACCTTGGTCGACAGCGGCGCGACGATCGTCGGCACCATCGGCGAGACGTTCATCGAGCATGGGCTCACCGTGCCGTGCGCACAGGCGTCGCGGCGGGTGGTCGGCCTCAGCCTCCACGAAGCCATGGCGAGCCTCGCGCCCGATGCCGATGCCGACGATCATGCCGCTCTGGCCACAACCTATCGCGCGATTTTCTTCCGAAGGCGCTCCGAAGGACGGGTCGAGGAGCCGCTTTACGCCGGCATAGTGAAGCTGCTGGAGGCATTCGAAGCCGACGGCTGGCTGCTGGGCGTGGCGACCGGCAAGTCGGATCGAGGCCTCCGCCATTGTCTGGAAAGTCACGGAATCGCGGTCCGATTCATGACTTTGCAGACGTCCGACCGCCACCCGTCGAAGCCGCATCCGTCGATGGCGCTGGCGGCCCTTGCCGAAGCACGTGCCGCGCCTGAAACGAGCGTGATGATCGGCGACACCGCATATGACATGGCGATGGGGCGCGCCGCCGGGATGGGCGCGATCGGGGTCGGCTGGGGCTATCATGATGCCGACGAACTGGTCGCCGCGGGCGCGCATGGCGTGGCCGAAGCGCCGGATGATGTAATTGGGATTGCACGAAGCTGGCTGGAGATGCGGCATGGATGAGGAAGCAGTGTGGCGGAACCGGTTTGCCGTGTTCATGGCAGTGCGGGTGCTCGCCGTCGTTCTGGTCCTGATCGGATTGGGGGTCTGGGTCGGCGACTATGTCCGCCCAGGCGGCTGGCCGCTTCTCGGAGGGCTGCTGGTCGCGGCCGGACTGTTCGACGGCTTGATCGTCCCGCGGCTGCTGAAACGGCGGTGGGACCGTAAGTGAAACGATTCTGGAAGGACGCAAAGGTAGTCGCGACCGGCGGCGGGTGGGGCATCGAACTCGACGGCAAGCCGCTGCGAACGCCGGGCAAATTGCCGCTTGTGGTGCCAGGTGAGGCTTTGGCGCAGTCGATCGCCGCGGAATGGCATGGAGCGCCCGAGACGGTCGATCCGCGCTCGATGGCCATGACCGGGCTGGCCAATGCGGCGATCGAAAGGGTTGCAACCGATACCGCAGGTTTTGCTGCCGGTCTGGCGCGTTACGGAGAGGCCGACCTCACCTGCTATCGCGCCGAGGGTCCGGACAAGTTGGTCGAACGCCAGGCGGCGGCCTGGGATCCGTTGCTGGCCTGGGCTCGGCGGCGGTTCGCCGTGGATTTCGCGATGACCCAGGGCATCAGCCACGTGCCACAGCCGGCGGGGGCGGCCGGGCAGCTCAGCCACGCGGTCGAATCGATGGATACGTTTCAGCTGGCGGCGTTGTCGCCGCTGGTGACGATCGGCGGTTCGCTGATCGCCGCTCTGGCCGTGGCCGAAGGCGCGGTCGATCCCGAAGCGGCGTGGGAGGCGGTCAGCGTCGACGAACGCTGGCAGATCGAGACTTGGGGCGACGATGCCGAGGCAGTCGCGGCGCTCGAAGCCCGCAAGCGCGACTTTTTGGCTGCCGCGCGGTTTCTGGCGCTGCTTTAGGCGATCAAATCCCGGACGAAGGCGACGAGGCCGCCCTGGCGCCAGCGTTTCAGCCGCTCGGCCGCGATCACCGCCTGGACCTCGGCGAGGCATTTTTCGGTGCTCTCGTTGATCAGCACAAAATCATATTCGGCCCAGTGGCTGATCTCGTCGGCGGCGCGGCGCATGCGCCCTGCGATGATCTCGTCGCTGTCGGTGCCGCGGGCATGGAGACGGCGCTCAAGCTCTTCCATCGACGGCGGCAGGATGAATATGCGGACCAGATCCTCACCCATTTCGGCGTGGAGCTGCTGGGTGCCCTGCCAGTCAATATCGAACAGCACGTCGCGGCCCTGTTTCATCGCCGCCTTGATCGGCGCGACCGGAGTTCCGTAGCGATGATCGAACACCGGCGCCCATTCGATGAACTCTTCGTCGGCGATCATCCGGTCGAATTCGCGGTCGTCGACGAAATGATAATCGACATCGTCGGTTTCGCCGGGGCGCTTGGGCCGGGTGGTCGCCGAAATCGACATGGTCACGCCGGGGTCGGCTTCCAGGAGCATGCGCGAGATGGTCGATTTGCCCGCCCCCGAAGGCGACGACAGCACGATCAGCAGGCCACGGCGGCGGCGGTCGGTCAGATCCATGCGCGCTGTTGCACCGGCGAGCCGGGGAGCGTCAATCGCGAGATAATGGTGCAGTGCACAAAAATGCTTGAAATCTTGTGCGGCGCACTATATTGTGCACTGCAGCATTAAAGACAGAAGCCCATGCGGCTCAAGGGAGACCAACCTATGACCACCGAAACCATCACGACCACCAAGACTGACACTGCCGCCCCTGCGGTTGCCGTTCAGAAGGCCGCCGAAGCCGTCACCAAGACGGTTGCCGACACTGTCGCCAAGACCGTTGCGAAGCCTGCCGCGAAGGCCGCCAAGCCGGCCCGCCGCGCCAAGCCCGTCGCCAAGGCCGTCAAGGCCGCCAAGCGCGTCACGCGCCGCGCCAAGCCTGTCCGCTCCACCAAGACCCGCGGCCCGAAGATCGCCGCCGCGAAAACTGAAAGGAATGATTTCATGACCATCGACACCAACAATTGGTTTGCCAGCCTTGGCAATTTCCCCAAGTTCGACGCCCTGCCGGGTGCCGACAAGTTCCAGAGTCTTCTCACCGACGCCGGTGAGCGCAGCCAGGAAGCCGTCCGCCGTTCGACCGAAGTCGCCGAGGAACTCGCCGACGTCGCCAAGGCGAATGTCGAAGCGTTCGTCACCGCCGGCCGTATCGCCGCGACCGGTGCCAAGAGCCTCGGCCAGGACATCGTTGCTCGTGGCCGTGAAGGCGTCGAGCAGGCGTCCGAAGCCGTCAAGACGCTGGCCGAAGCCAAGTCGCCGACGGAATTCTTCGCCCTGCAGAGCGAAATCGCCCGCACGTCGTTCGACCGTCTCGTCTCGGAAGGCTCGCGCCTGACCGAATCGCTGGTCAAGCTGACCGGCGAAGCGATGCAGCCGCTGTCGAACCGCGCTTCCGCGAATGCCGAGCGCATCAAAAACGCCGTCGCCTGATCTCTCTCCCTCCTCATTCAGGCGAGGTGTGCGGCCGCTCCGGTAACGGGGCGGCCGCTTCTTTTTGTGCGACAAAGGGACAACCTAGGCGACTGCGGTCTTGCCGCCGGCCCGGCGCTTGCCATATTCTGCAACGGACTATGACAGACATGCGCATCATGATGGCGGGCGACGAGCCCGACCGCGGCGACGGCCTCGACGAATATGAGACCGGCGTCGCGACGCGCACGCGGCCCAAGACCAAGAAGCCGTCGAACTATAAGGTGCTGATGCTCAACGACGACTATACGCCGATGGAATTCGTCGTGCTGGTCCTCCAGAAGCTCTTCTCGATGAGCATCGAGGATGCCACCCGGGTCATGCTCCAGGTCCACCAGCAGGGCATCGCGGTGTGCGGCGTGTTCACCTATGAGGTCGCCGAAACCAAGGTCACCCAGGTCATCGACTTCGCCCGCGAGAACCAGCACCCGCTGCAATGCACGCTGGAGAAGGCGTGAATTTCTCCCCTCCCTGAGAGGGAGGGGATTAAGGGGTGGCTGCGAGCGCAAGCGAGCCCTTGTCCCGAAGAAGAACCCACCCCCGACCTCTCCCTTGCAGGGAGGGGAGAAGCCGTTAAAGCGCCTTAATGGACTCCATTCACATTGTCGGCGGGCAAAGGCTCGAGGGGAAAATCCCGATTTCGGGGGCGAAGAACGCCGCGCTGACCCTGCTGCCGTGCGCTTTGCTGACCGAAGAGGATCTGGTGCTCGGCAATCTGCCGCGGCTGGCCGACGTCGACAGCTTCGGCCATCTGCTCAACCAGCTCGGCGTGTCGACCAAGGTCGCCGGGGTCAAGAAGGGTGAGATCGGGCGGCGGATGACGCTCAATGCGCGCGAGATCGCCTCGACCGTCGCGCCTTACGACATGGTCCGCAAGATGCGCGCGTCGATCCTGGTGCTCGGCCCGATGCTGGCGCGCGCCGGAGAATCGACAGTCAGCTTGCCGGGCGGCTGCGCCATCGGCGACCGGCCGATCGACCTGCATTTGCAGGCGTTGGAAGCGATCGGCGCTGAAATTGAACTTGCCGCCGGCTTCGTCCGCGCCTCCGCCCCCACGGGCCGGCTGACGGGCGGCGACTTCAGCTTCCCGGTGGTGTCGGTCGGCGCGACCGAAAATGCGCTGATGGCCGCGGTTCTGGCGACCGGCCGCACGCAATTGTTCAACGCCGCGCGCGAGCCAGAGATCGTCGACCTGTGCAATTGCCTGGTGGCGATGGGCGCCAAGATCAAAGGCATCGGCTCGAGCCACCTGGTCATCAACGGCGTCGAGGGGCTGCACGGCGCGAATTACGACGTGATGCCCGACCGGATCGAGGCGGGGAGCTACGCCTGCGCGGCGGGAATCACCGGCGGTTCGCTGGACCTGATCGGGGCCAAGCCCGACGACATGCTGGCGATCATGAACGCCCTGTCGGCGGCGGGACTGATTATCGAGTTCCACGACAAGGGCATCAAGGTCAGCGCAGACGGGCCGATGAAGCCGCTGGCGCTGTCAACCGCGCCTTACCCCGGTTTCCCGACGGATATGCAGGCGCAGTTCATGGCGATGCTCAGCCTGACCAACGGCGAGAGCTTCCTCGAGGAGACGATCTTTGAGAATCGCTACATGCACGTCCCCGAATTGCGCCGCATGGGCGCTTTGGTCGATGTGCGCGGCCGCTCGGCGATCGTCCACGGCGTTCCCGGGCTGATCGGGGCGAAAGTGATGGCGACCGATTTGCGCGCGTCGATGAGCCTGGTGCTCGCCGGGCTGGCGGCGGAAGGCGAGACGGAGGTGCTCCGAGTCTACCACCTCGACCGAGGTTATGAGCGACTTGAGGAGAAGCTTTCAGCAGTTGGCGCCACGATAGAGCGGCGGACCACCGGCTAAAGGCTAGAGCCGGTCGAGGAAGTGCAAAATCACGCCGACCAGCCCACCAACCAGAGTGCCATTGATGCGGATATATTGAAGGTCGCGGCCGACCGCGGCTTCAAGGCGATTGGTGATCGTGCGCGCATCCCACCCGCGAACGGTTTCGGAGACCAATTTGACGATGGATCCGCCGTAGCTCGCGGCGAGGCCGGCGACGGCGCGGCGGGCGAACTGGTTGATCGCGGCGCGGATGCGCGGGTCGCCTTCCAGCGTGCCGCCCATCGAGTGGAGCACTTCGCCCAATTTGCCGGCCAGCGCCGCATCGGGGTTGCGCGCGGCGCGGATGATCGCCTCGCGGCCCTTCTGCCACAAGGTGTCGAGCCACAATCCGACCGAGCGGTTGGCGAGCAATTCATCCTTGATCGCCTCGGCCCGGGCGCGGGTTTCGGGGTTGGTCTGGAGATCGTTGGCGAGGTCGGCCAGCGCCTGCTCGATCTTGACCCGCACCGGGTGGGCGGGGTCGGTGCCCATTTCGACGGTCAATTTGCGCAAGCCGTCGACCACCGCGTTAGCGAGCTTCTCATCTAGCCCGGCGATCTTCAAAACCCAGCTGACACGCTTGCGGACCATGTCACGGATCAGCGGCTCGTTGGCGTCCAGCGCCCGCGCGGTCCAGCGGATCGCTGCTTCGAGCATCGGCACATGGCGGTCCTCGTTGATCGCGCTGGCGAGCGCGTGGCCGATCAGCGGCGCCACCTCCATCGCCTTGAGGCGCGATGAGGCGGCGCCTTTGACCAGACTGCCGAGCCGTTCGTCGTCGAGGCTTTCGAAAATGTCAGCGATCAGCCGCGAGGCGCCGTGACGGATTCGCGTGCCCTGGCCCTCGGGCGTCTTGAGGAAGCGCCCGGCGGCGCCGGCGAGATCGATCCCGCGCATCCGCCGCGCAACGACCGGGGCGATCAGGAAGTTTTCCTTTAAGAAGGTCGCCAGCGCCTGGCCGATGCGGTCCTTGTTCCTCGGAATGATCGCGGTGTGCGGGATCGGCAGGCCGAGCGGGTGGCGGAACAAAGCGGTGACCGCGAACCAGTCGGCCAGGCCGCCGACCATTGCCGCTTCGGCGAACGCCTTGACCCAACTGAGCCAGGGGTAGCGCGGTTCGAACGCGCGGGCGACCACGAACACCACCGCCATAACCAGCAACAGGCCGGTCGCGGCAGCCTTCATTCCGGCGGCGCCGGGTTGGGCTAGGCTGAAGCGCGAGGCGGGAAGCGGTTGCATCCGCCGACCTTAGACCGAGAATCGCGTCGAGGTCACTCCGCCGGGAGCGGCTCCGCTTCCCCGTCCTTGTGACCGCTGGCATGAATCAGCTTGCCGAACTGCCGCGCGATCCCCTGTTCCATGTCGATCGCGATCGAGAAGAAGGCCGGGACCAGCAGCAAGGTCAGGATGGTCGAGAAAATCAGGCCGCCGACCACCGTCACGCCCATCGGCGCGCGCCAGCTGGCGTCTCCCGACAGCGACAGTGCGATCGGCAGCATGCCGGCGACCATCGCCACGGTGGTCATAACGATCGGCTGGGCACGCTTGTGTCCGGCTTCCCAGATCGCCTCATTCTTGGGCATGCCGTGGCCCATCATTTCGACCGCGAAATCGACCAGCAGGATCGAATTCTTGGCGACGATGCCGAACAGCATGAGGATGCCGATCAACACCGGCAGCGACACCGGGTTGCCGGTCAAATGCAGGGCGATCGCCGCTCCCAATGGAGCGAGCAGCAGCGAGCCCATGTTGACCAGCGGGGCGAGGAAGCGGCGATAGAGCAGCACCAGCACCGCGAACACCAAGAGCACGCCCGACAGCAAGGCGATGGCGAAATAATAGACCAATTCCGCCTGCCATTTCTGGTCGCCGAGCGTCAGCTTGGTGACGCCCTGCGGCAGATGCTTCATCGTCGGCAGCTCGTTGATCTTCGGCCACACGTCGCCGGTGACCTTACCCGGAGCCAGATCGGCTGTGACCGCGATGCGCCGGGTCTGGTTGGTTCGCTGGACCGTCGTCGGGCCAGCGCCGAAGCCGATCTCGGCGACCGACTTCAACGCCACTGAACCGCCGCTCGACGTCGGCACCGGAAGATTCTCGATCGTCGAGAGATCGCGCCGCGCATTCTCCGAAAGCGCCACGGTGATCGGCACCTGGCGATCCGACAGTGAGAATTTGGCACTGTTCTGCGCGATGTCGCCCATCGTCGCGATGCGCACGGTCTGGCTCAGCGCCGAGGTCGTAACGCCAAGGTCGGCGGCAAGATCGAAGCGCGGCTTGATGGTGATTTCCGGCCGGACCAGGTCTCCGCCGACGCGCGGTGCCCGCAGCTCGGGAAGCGTTTGCATTTCGTCCGCGATCTTGTTGCCCACCGCGAGCAATTTCGCGGGGTCGTCACCGCCCAGATACAGCATGATGTCACGGCTAACGCCGCCGCTGCCGTCGCCGCCGCCGTTCTGGCTGCGGAAGTTGACGCGAGCGTCGGCGATCTCCGCCAGTTTCGGCGACAAGGCCCGCTCGAATTCGGTGCTGGTTCTGGTGCGGTCTTTCTTGAGGACGATGGCGAGCCGGCCATTGCCGACGAAAATGCGCTGGAAGACACGATCGACGTCCGGGTCGGCTTCGACGATCTTGGCTGCGCGGCCGATGACGTCTTCGGTCTGTTTCAGCGTCGAGCCCGGCGGCATGACAATGCCGACGCTGGAGAAATCAAGGTCGAGCGGCGGCTGGAAGGTCATCGACAAGGTCGCGAACAGCACGACCTGGATGACAAACGCCACGAAGCCGGCGAACACCATCGCGATGCGATGGTCACGGACCATCGACCAGATCGCGCGGAAAAATCCTGGATGCTTTGCGCGGTAAGCCTCGGCCTTGCTCGTATCGAGGCTCCACTTCAGGATGCCGAGATAGCGGCCCATTGTCTTGCCTGCCGCGTGCGGCTGCACGCCGTGGGCACGAAGGAAATAAGCCGCGATCATCGGGGTGATCATCCGCGCGACGAACAGGCTCATCATCACCGAAATGACCACGGTGTAGCCGAAGCTCTGGAAGAACTGCCCCGAAATGCCCGGCATCAGCGCGACCGGCAGGAACACCGCGACGATCGCCATGGTTGTCGCCAGCACCGCCAGGCCGATCTCGTCGGCAGCGTCGATCGACGCCTGATAGGCGCTCTTGCCCATGCGCATGTGTCTGACGATGTTCTCGATCTCGACGATCGCGTCGTCGACCAATACGCCCGCGACCAGGCTCATCGCCAGCAGCGACAGGCCGTTCAGGGTGATCCCCATCAGGCTCATGAACCAGAATGCCGGGATCGCCGACAATGGGATCGCCAGCGCCGAGATCAACGTCGCGCGGATGTCGCGCAGGAACAGGAACACGACGAACACCGCAAGCACCGCGCCAATCACCAAAGATTCCATTGCGGAGGTATATTGCGCCTTGGTGTAATCAACCTCGTTGACGATTTCCTTGAACCGGACGCGCGGATTTTCCTTCTCGATCTTGCGCAGCTCAGCCCAGGCCTTGTCGTAGGCGGTGACTTCCGATGCACCCTTGGAGCGCTGGACGTTGAAGCTGATCACCTGCCGCCCGTTCATCTTGGCGATGGCGCGCTGCTCCGAATAAGCGTCCTTGACCTCGGCGATGTCGGAAAGCCGGATTGTCCGGCCGCCGGGCACGGAGATCTGGGTCTGCGACAATTGATAGGCGTCCTGGGCATTGCCAAGCACGCGCACGGCTTGCTCAGAGCCGGCGATTTCGGCGCGGCCGCCCGACGCGTTGAGATTGGTCTGGCGCAGCTGGGTGTTGACCTGCGCGGCGGTGATGCCCTGCGCCTGCAGCGCGACCGGATCGAGCACGACGCGGATTTCGCGGGCGACGCCCCCTTCGCGGGTGACCGCGGCAATGCCCTCGACGCCGAGCAAGTCCTTGGTCACGTCATTGTCGACGTACCAGCTCAATTCCTCGAGGCTCATGTCGGACGTTTCGGCGGCGACGTAGAGGATTGGGTCGCCGGCGATGTCGATCCGCTCGACCTGCGGCTCTAAGATGCCGTCAGGCAAGTCGCTACGGATCTGGCTGATCGCGTCGCGCACGTCGTTGACCGCGCGGTCGGTATTGGTGCCGATCACGAACTGGACAAAGGTGTTGCTGTTGCCCTCGCGGACCGAGCTGTTGATCTCGTCGACGCCGGTCACACCGCGCACTGCCGCCTCAACCCGCTGGGTGACCTGGTTTTCCATTTCGGTCGGCGCGGCACCCGGCTGGACGATGTTGATCTGGGCCGCCGGGAAGTCGATGTCGGGATTGTTGTTGACGTCCATCGTCATGAAAGAGACGAGGCCGGCCAGCAGCAGCCCGATGAACAGGACGATCGGCGGAACCGGGTTGCGGATGCACCAGGACGAGATGTTACGGAAGTTCATGGCTCAAGCGTTCCCGTTCAGCGTGCCGCGGCCTGGCGCTTCGGCGCGACCTTCTGGCCTGGGTTGAGGAACGGCCCTGCCGACAGCACGACGCGTTCCTGGCCCGACAGGCCCTCGGCGATAGTCACGCCGCTGTCGTCGACAGTGCCGATCTTGATCGCGCGCCGCTCGACTAGGTTCTTGGCATCGATGACGTAGACGTAATTGCCTTTCTCATCGCTCAGCACAGCGCTCTGCGGAAGCAGGGGCGCGGTGGTTGTGCCGGAAGCAATCTTGGCCTCTGCGAAACCGCCGGGGCGGAGCGATGGGTCATAGGGAACCGCGATGCGGACCTCGCCCTGGCGCGACACGGGGTCGATCACCGGCGCGACCTGCCAGATCGATCCGGCGAAACTGCGGTCGGATCCCAGCGGCGTGACGCTGGCCGGCAGCCCGACGCGCATCAGCGCCAGATCCTGCTGCGACAATTGCGCGCGCATTTCCATTTCGCCGCCGTTGGCCAGCCGGAACAGCCCGCCCGCTGCGGGCCCGACGACCTGGCCCACCTCGACCGTCCGCGACAGGATCAGGCCGGAGGTTGGAGCGCGGACGTCGAGCCGGCCGATCCGGGCACGGTTGCTGCCGAGATTGGCCTGGGCCACGCGAACCCGGGCATTGGCTGCGTCACGCGCGGCACGTTTGCGGTCCATATCGGCCTTGGAGACGAATCCGCGGGCGACGAGCTTCTGGCTGCGGTCGACCTCATTCTGGGCGAGCGCCGCGTCGGCGCGCGCTACGGCGACGAGAGCTGCCATCTGGCTGGTTTCCTGGGCCTGGACCGATCGATCGATCGAGGCGAGCACCTGGCCCTGGCGGACCCAGCTTCCGGCGTCGACATAGACGCGCGTGACAAGCCCGCCTTCGCCGGGGATGCCGATCGGCTGGTCGCGCCGTGCGGCGAGTGCGCCGCTGGCGGTGACCGTGCGCGCGACTTCGCTGCGCCCCGGGATGACCACGCTGACGGTGGGAATCTGGCCGCCGGGGCCGCCAGCTTCCTTGTCCGCCGCGCCGCCCGCCGAATCGCCGCCGCCGCGCATCATCATCGCGGCAAGCGCGATCGCCAGCACGGCGATCAGCACGCCGGCGGCGATAATCCAGCGCCGCCGCCGCGCGCTATCGACCACCACGAGAGTGTCCGACGTGTGGAATCCTGTTTCCCGGTTCATGCGCAACATTCTTTCGCCTTGGCCGCGTTAATATTTAGCAGCATCTCTGCTCCGCACTGTATTAGCGTAATAAGTCACCCGCTGCAACACAGGCTTCGCGGGGGCGCAAATCCATCCTTTTTCGACTAACGGCGGCACTTGTTTCGCGAACCGACGTTGGCGCATTAGGAATGATCCGCGGGCAGCTTAGGCGGCGGCAAAGGGAGTGGAAAGAGATGATCGTACCGCACGGAATCTTCTGGTGGATCGTGATCGGGTTTCTTGCCGGCGGAATCGCCAAGTTGCTGATGCCGGGGAAGGATCCCGGTGGCTGCATCGTCACGATCCTTTTGGGCATCGCCGGCGCGTTTCTGGCGGGTTTCATCGGCAAGTCGATCGGCTGGTATGAAGAGGGTGAAGCGGCCAGCTTCGTCGCCGCGATCGTCGGCGCTTTCCTGATCCTTTTGATCTATCGCCTGATCGTCACCCGCCGCCGCTAAAATCGTCGTTCATTGACCAGCCATGCCGCTGCGGCCAGCGTGCGGGGCTATGACTGATTCAGGACAGGATGACGACCATGGTTAAGTCCCTTTTCGTGGCGCTGGCGCTTGCCGGCGCGGCCACCCCTGGCGCCGCGCTGGCGCAAAGCGTGGCGATTGCCCAGCCGGTCGCTGGCACCCGCCTCGACATCAGCGCGACCGGCACGGTCACCCGCGTGCCCGATCTCGCGATCATTTCGGCTGGGGTGGTGACCAAGGCCTCCACCGCAACCGGGGCCATATCCGAGAATGCGGCGCGCATGGAACGCGTCCGAGCGGCGCTGAAGCGCGCGGGCATCGCCGACCGCGACATCCAGACCAGTTCGATCAACCTGAACCCCGATTATCGCTACGAAAATAACCAGCCGCCGGTCCTGACCGGCTATCAGGCGACGAACAACGTCTCGGTCAAATTCCGCGACATCCGCAACTCGGGCAAGATCCTCGACGCCCTGGTCGCCGAGGGCGCCAACCAGATCAATGGGCCGAGCCTGACGATCGACAAGCCCGAGGCGGCTTACGACGAAGCGCGCACCCGGGCGATCGCCGAAGGCCGCGCCCGCGCCGATCTTTATGCCCGGGCTTTGGGGATGCGGGTCACCCGCCTGCTGTCGGTCAGCGAAAGCGGCGGCTACAGCCGCCCGCCGATGCCTTATGCCGCCGACATGATGGTCACCGCGCAGCGCGCCAAGACCGAGATCGATCCGGGCACGCAGGACCTTCAAATCAGCCTGTCGATGAGTTTCGAGCTGCAATGAAAAGGGCCGCGCGGCCCGTGCCGCGCGGCCCTTCGGTGATAGCGTTGAATCGCTGGTGGCTAGCGAACCGAGCCGCGGCGGACGAGGTTGACCACGCCCAGCAGGATTACCGCGCCGAGCAACGACCACAGGATGTTGGTCACGTCGAGCGCATCGGCGTTGATCGAGCCGCGGCCGATCACGAGGCCGGCGATGGCGGCGCCGACGATGCCGACAACGATGTTGAGAAGGATGCCCTGTTGAGCATCCGTGCGCATTATGAGGCTCGCGAGCCAGCCGACGATACCGCCGACGATTAACCAGGTAATGATTCCCATGAGCGTTCCCTCCTGTATCGTGGCCGCTAATGGAGTACGCTTGCGGCCTTGCGGCATCCTAGACGCGTGATGCCGGTCACTTGTTCCGCATATGGGATGAGCTGTCTAGTGTCGGGTCCGAAACCATCGGCCTTACGCTGGGGGAATCTGTGGATAAAATTGCCTCTTCGGCGCTGCTGGCCACCTTTCACGGCAGGCTCTTGCATAATCCCGCACGGCCATGGCGTTCACGCTCACGAAACCCAAACAACCTCAGGGAGTTTGGTCAGGTAAGAACCTTTGGGAGCGCGCCGCACACGCGGCGCTAAATTTATGCGCAAGAAGCTTCATTTGATCCTCGGCGCCGCGGCATTGCTGGCTGCGACACCGCTTTCGGCCGTTCCGAAAGGCGATGAGCCGGTCGCGGTCCCTCGCACCATCAAGCAGGGGATCGATTTCGTCTATGTCGATCCGCAGATGAGCAGCGTGGCCAAGCGGCGCCAGCGGCCGCAGAATTGGCTCCAGCGCATTTTCGACTTCGGCGCGAACAGCCGCCGGCGGGGCGCTCCCAATCCGATGTTCGACGACCTGGCGATGGGCCTGCAGCAATATCAGGCGACCTGGGGGCGCTTGCCCCAGACCAAGATTCCAGCTGGGGCGGCGCTCAAGCGCGGCGCGACCGGCAAGCGCGTGAACGTGCTCAGGACCCGGCTCGGGCTGCCGGCGGGCGGCGGATATGACGACAGCGTAGCTCAGCGCGTGGCGGACTATCAGGGCATACACGGCCTCGGCACCGCCGATGGGGTCGCCGGCAAGGCTACGATCGCGTCGCTGAATCGCGGCTCGATCTATTACGCCCGCCGGATCGCGATCAACATGGAGCGTGCGTTCCGGCTGCCGCAAACCCGCGCCTTCGATCGTTATGTGGTCGTCGATTCAGGCGCCGCGCAAGTCTATCTGTTCGATCGCGACCGGCTCGCGGACAGGATGCGCGTGGTTGTCGGGACTTCGAAAACCAAGACCCCGATGATGGCCGTCCTGATGCGCAATGCCAGGGTCAATCCCTATTGGAACGTTCCGCCGGAGCTGGTCCGCAGCCTGACGGCGAAAAAGGTCGGCGAGCAGGGCCTCTCTTACTTCAAGAATTTCCATTACGAAGTGCTGTCGGACTGGGGCCCGAATGCTCGTGTGATCGACCCCAAGACCGTCAACTGGAAGGGCATAGCCTCGGGCAAGGTTAAGCCCACGATCCACGTGCGCCAGCTTCCGGGTCCGTGGAATTCGATGCGCAACATGAAGTTCGAAATGCCCAACGACTACGGCATTTACCTGCACGACACGCCGCACCCCGAACTGTTCGCGCAAACCGACCGTTGGCTGAGCAACGGCTGCGTGCGCCTGGAGGATTACCGCCGCTTCGCGACCTGGGTGTTCGGCAACGTGCCGCAGGCGACGTCGCAATATGAGCAGAACTTCGCGCTGCCGCGCCCGGTGCCGGTCTACATGACCTATTTGACGGTCGCGGCGAGCGCCAACGGCGTCACCTTCCGCCCCGACCCCTATGGCTTGGACGCCCTGGCGATGCCGCAAATGTTCGGTCCGCCGGGCAAGATCGCGTCCGCTTCCTAGCCAGCGCCGCTCTGGCGTGGGTGAAGGGCTTGTTCAGTGAGCGCCCTTCACCGCACCGTCATTTCCGGCTGTCGGCTCGGTCGTGGCTGGCTCATCCGGCCAGGGCAGGAACGCCTGGTCGTCCTTGCGGCTGTCCTCACAACCGTAAGTGAAATGCTTGCAGTCGAACCACCAGCGGGTGCGGCGCGCAGCATCGCTGTCCGGGAAGCGCTGGTGGAGCGTTTCCCACGCCGCCTTGGACCAAGGGCCGTGCCCACCCTGGAACTGGCAGCCGTAGCGGGTCGCCCGCACCGCGAAGGCGAGCGCCTCATCGGCACCCTCGGGTCGACGTGGGTTGGCCTTTTGTCCCCAGGCGACCGCGGCTTCCGCCAGCATCCGCGGCGCCATCGGCCGCTCCGCAAGCCGCAACCGCTCGCCGCGGTCGAACGCCTGCCACAGCCAGCTGTCGGACAGCATGTGCTCGGCTGCCGGCCGCGACTGCGCATCGCCCAGCGCGCTCGACAGAGCGGTTTCCTCGCGCTCGGCATATTCGAGCGCGACCGGTCCGCACCACCAATTGTTGAGGCTGTGCTGATAGACGTCGAGCTCGGCCGGCTTGAGCGGCTCGGTTTGATCGTAATTCGCCTCGGCGCGGCTGGCGGCGCGAAGGTTCATCGCCGGAGTCCGCAGCATGTCGAGCAGCAGCGCATGGTCGTCGGTTCGCGCCCCGATTTTCGAGTGCCAGCCCGCCGCCAGGTCCGGATTGAGCGAGCGCATCAGGCCGTCGACGTCCTTGGGCATCCGTCGCTCGATCAAATAAGCGCGGGTCCAGGCGACGCGGGCAAGGCGTGCGCGGTCGCGGGCCGGAATGCGGGCGTCGCCGGCCAATTCCTCCAGCCGCGCGATCGGAAGGCGATCGAGCAAAGGCGATCCCGCCTGCTCATGCTCGACCAGCGCCATCACCAAATGATCGCGGTCCTCGGCCAGCAGCAAAAGCAGATCGCCGGGCACCAGCCAGCGATTGGTGGTGGAAATCCGCGGCCCGACCCGATCGCGCAGCGCCCGCGCTTCGCTGATCAACCCCGAGCTCGCCGTCGTCCGCAGCCCTTTGACATATTGGCGGGTGAACCAGGCGGCGTCGGGCCACGGCCAGCGGACCATCAGCGTGATCGCCCGCCGCCGGTCGGCCCGCGCGTCGTTCTCGTCGTAGCGATAGCCCTCGAATGCCTGGCGCATCTGCTCGCCCGCAAGCAGCGCAAGCAAAGCCACATCATGGTCGGTCGGCGCGCGCTGTACCTGACCGACCAGCCGGTCGATCTCGGCCCAATGCTCCTCCTGACCGTAGTTTCCGGCCTGCTGGATCGAAGCGAACCGCCAGGCGTCGCGGTCGCCGGCTTTGTCCGAATCGGCCAGCCGCTGCTCGATGAAGTCGCGGACCGCCTCTGCGCTGCTGGCGCAGCCGTTTTCACCGCACGCCTCGCCGGTCAGGCTATAGGCCGCGAGGCGATCGCTCTTCGCCGCCTTGGCGATCGCCAGGCTGCCGAAATATCCGTCCGGAATCGCTCCGTTCAGCCACCAGTCCTTGTTGGGGAAGTCGGTGGACAGTTGGGACAGGTCGTCGGCCGAACGGCTGTAGCGGGCAGCCGCCTCGGCATCCGAGCGGATCCTCGCCAGCGGCAAGTGAAGCGCGTCGAGCGTCACCGCGACCTGGGCCGCGCGGGTCTCCCTTGTGTCGGCGGTCGCGCCCAGCCAGCCAACCAGCTCGTGCGCCTCGACGCGCATGCCGGCGGTCCTGGGGCTGGTCAGCAGGGCCTTGGCCTCGGCGATGGCGCCGGGCCGCGGGTCGGCGGTCCGGCCCGCTCGGCTTCCCGCGTCGATCGCCGCGACCATGAACGCGGCGGTCGCCTGGTGCGGGCCGCGCTGCGCCGCGATCGACGCGAAGGCGGCGCGCGCCTCGGCGATTTGCGCGCGATAGAATGCTTGCGAAGCCGCCTGGTAGGCGCGGTCGGCTTGCTGGAGCCGCGCAAGCTCGACATCGCCGAGCGCCAGCGGCGGCGGCAAGGGGTCGACCTTGCGGTCCTGGCCCCAGCCCTTGCAGGCGGTGAACACCGCGCGCTGCACCTTGAGCCATTGCGCGACATAGCGATGATGCTCGCCAAGCCGGGTGACGCGCTCGCGGTACGTCTTGTGGGCATAGTCGGTCCGGCACCCGCCGCCCCAATCCACGTCGAACAGGGTGCGCGCGCTCTCCTGCTCCTGCCACGAATAGGACCCATTACTCTCCTCGGGCCGGAATTCCGGGTCGCCGAGGCCGGCCAGTGCGCGATAGGTGCCCGGCGCGCGTGGATGGTCGGCATAGCGGTCCATCTGGCTTGCGATATTGATTGTTGGAGCCGCCGACGCTGGCGCGGCGACCATCAGCAGCGTACAAATCACCCCCGCCCAACTCGGCGCTCGCCACGCAATACGCATTCCCGACCCCCGATCTCGAGCGGCAACTATGCCATGCCCGCTGCCAAAGAGAAGTGGGGGAGGTCACCTCTTTTTTGGCCAAAATCCGGAATTACGCTGACGCGATTGCGGGGGATTACGGTGGATTGCGGATTACGGCGACTGGATTACTGAATGCACCTAATCGCGGCTCCGCCGAAGAGCCAAACGATCCCGTGCTACAGTGTGGCATTGTTCCCTTTCGCATACCCAAACCTGATAGTGAGGCCCCGTCCGGTGGCGACAGGTCTGGCGCTGCAGTGCAGGGTGGACCTCAGCAAAGCGCGGGGTCGCGGGCACAGCATTGGGTCGAACCCACCTAGACTCAAATTCGATTCTGACTAAAACGGGTCCCGCTCGGTTAATTGGGGGTGCTGTCATGCTCCGGACCGAGCTTCTTTTTGCCATTTTGCTGACGTCATTTCTCGTGGCCTACTTGTGCTGGCGGCGTCAGATTAGGCCGTGGCGCTCGAAACGCGATCGCCGTCGCTAGCGGCCGCCTGTTATCTAAAGTGCATATAGTCCACGGCGTTGGATCGAACCCTCCTAAGGGCCAGCCGTCAGCTATTTGGGCCGAGATTTCTTCGTCCGCTTCGCGATATCGGCGCTGCGGATCGGGCAATTACGGCAATTGCGGTGACAGTTACCGTAATTCACCTGATCGGCTCGGCCAAGACAGCCAAAAAACCCCCTGTCCTACAGTGTGCCAAAT
>Ga0193709_1000314_pt1 | contig 18214 bp, 13 predicted proteins | sample H3c2metaG_FD_160571 | JGI IMG/M metagenome (GOLD analysis project Ga0193709, IMG submission 160571) | Soil microbial communities from a riparian zone of the East river system, Colorado, United States - H3c2 | ecosystem: Environmental > Terrestrial > Soil > Riparian zone | place: USA: East River... | reverse complement strand
GGGCGCAGCAAAAATTGGAGGAGGTAAAGCCCGGTTGGCCCGTCAGGAAAAAGCGCAAAAAGCGCCGCAAATATGTCTAGTCATTTACGAAACACTACACTAGGAGGCCGCCAATGGCGTCCACCTAGCGTTTGATGCGGAAGATTCCAGCACAGCCTCGACGAAGGCCATGCCCCGCACTGCATCGTCGATCTTGGGATAATCCAGCGCCGGATCGTCTTCCGAAAGCTGCCGCTTCTCCTGGACCGCCCGAATGTGGTTGGCGAAATGGACGTAAATATTCGCGAAGGCTTCAATGAATCCTTCGGGATGTCCGGCTGGAGTGTGGGCGCAAGATTGGGCCGCGGCGCCCAGGTAACGAGTGCCTGCGCGATAGCGCTCCGCTGGGCGGCCCGGCCATTTCACGAGCAGAGTACTCGGCTCCATTTGATGCCATTCCAAACTGCCGAGTTCGCCCCAGACGCGGATGTTCAATGGGTTTTCTTCGCCAACACAAATTTGTGAGGCGTGCAGGACACCTTTTGCGTTGTTCTCAAGCCGCAGAAGCACGTTAATATCATCATCCAGCCCACCCATAAAGGCCGTCGCGTCGGCTGCGAGTTCCACGATCTTCAACCCCGTAACATATTCGGCCAGGTTTTCAGCGTGTGTTCCGATATCCGCAACACATCCGCCAACACCGCTCTGTTTTGGGTCTGTGCGCCACAACGTTTGCTTTCCGCCAGCGGCCGCCATTCGTATCGGCAGCCAACCTTGCGGATACTCGACCACAACCTTGCGAACTCGCCCCAATTTTCCGGAGCGGATCAAATGTCGCGCTTCTTTGACCATCGGGTGACCGGTGTAATTATGAGTCAAGCCGTAGAGCAGGCCAGTTCTTCTAACCATTTCCCGTAGAGCCTTGGCCTCTTTAAGATTCAGCGTCGCCGGTTTGTCGCTCAAGACATGAAAGCCGTGTTGCAAAGCCAATTCCGCGGCGGGAAGGTGCAGATGGTTAGGCGTCACAATCGCAATGAAGTCGGGCCGCTGCTCCGATGGCAAGGCTGCTTCCCGGCGGATCATCTCGTCGAAAGTCGGATAACATCGCGAGGCTGGGAGAAAAAGTTGAGCGCCAGTCTCGCTGCTGCGCTCGGGATCGGAGCTGAAAGCGCCGCAGACGAGTTCAATTTGCTGATCCATCGCCGCGGCCATGCGATGAATTGCGCCGATGAAAGCTCCAATGCCGCCGCCAATCATTCCGTAACGAATTTTTCTTTTCATACAACAAAGCTGCGAATTTTGCGCCGTTGTCGGGCAAAAATCGTGCCCGTTCATAATCGCTCGGGCGTGTCGAGGCAAGCGCGTTGGCGGTGGTTGGTGCGATTTAAACCATCGGGCACAACAGGTGACGTAAAGCGGCATAGGGCTGCCGCACTCCAAAACCTCGCGGACGGGGTGGCTTGCACGAAAACGGTCCCACAGTGACCGACGGTCCTAAGCGCACTCAGTGCTGCCGACGAGAAATGATTTTCGGCGTAGGTTGATGACAGAGCCACTGAAGGGCTATAATTCGGACGCATTGCGCGTCATGAAAGTCTTGATTTTCCAGAGTTCCTGCCAGCATTACGTTCGTGTATGTTCATCAGGTGTGTCAGAAAGCTGCATGAGGATTAGAACGCTGGCCGGAATTCAAAAGTGTGCGCTGCTTTCAGCGGTGGGGTTAACGCTGTTGCAGCCATTGCGGACAGAAGCTGCGGGGCTTCGTTATAATCGCGATATTCGCCCCATCCTTTCGGACCGTTGTTTCAAATGCCACGGACCTGACTCGGGGAGCCGCAAAGCCAAGTTGCGTCTGGACGATCCGCAGAGCGCGTTTGGGCCGCGCAAGGATCCTAACGAGCATGCCATTGTGCCGGGCAAGCCAGACCAGAGCGTTCTCGTAAGGCGTATCTTTGCCACCGATCCGGATGATGTGATGCCGCCGCCGGTTGCGCATTTGACGTTAACCGATGCGGAGAAGAAAATATTGCGGCAATGGATTGCGGAAGGCGCCAAATATGAGCCGCATTGGGCGTTCATTCCGCCAGCGGCTTCCGTTGCCGTGCCGGAAACCAAAGATAAGCGTTGGCCGCGAAATGAAATTGATCGATTTATCCTGGCGCGACTTGAAAATGCAGGCCTCAAGCCGTCCAACGAGGCCGACAAATCGCGCTGGCTGCGCCGCGTCACATACGATCTGAATGGTCTGCCGCCAACACCCGAAGAAGTTGAAGCGTTCCTGGCAGACGACTCGGCGACCGCTTATGAAAAGGTCGTTGATCGTCTGCTGGGCTCGAAGCGATTTGGTGAACGGATGGCTGTCCCGTGGCTGGACGCGGCGCGTTATGCAGACAGTTACGGGTACCAAAGCGACCAACTCTGTCCAAGCTGGCCATATCGCGATTGGGTCGTGGACGCCTTCAACCGAAATTTACCTTATGACCAGTTCTTAACCCAACAATTAGCGGGTGACCTGCTTCCGGACGCAACCCGGCAACAACGGCTTGCGACAGCTTTCAATCGCCTGCATCGCCAAACCAATGAAGGCGGCAGTGTCGAAGAGGAATGGCGAAACGAGTATGTTTCCGACCGGGTTCAAACGTTCAGCTCGGTTTTCCTCGGCCTGACGTTTGAGTGCGCTCGTTGTCACGATCATAAATTCGATCCGATCTCGCAGCGTGACTACTACAGCCTGTCCGCCTTCTTCAATAGCATCGACGAATATGGGACGTATGATACGTCGACGCACGTGCCCACACCTTCAATTCTGCTGCCGACTTCTGAAGAGGAAAAGACGCTGGCAGAGACGGCGAAAGCAGTGGAGGACAGACGCCGGGAGCTTCGTCAAACCATCGCGGACTGCGAAGGTGCCTTTCAGGATTGGCTTCGCTATTCAAACCATGAGCCGGCGATTCCGGGGCTTATCGGCCGATTCGGTTTTGATGCGCTGATCGAGACGAACCAGTTTCAAAACGAGGCAATTGCGACCAACAAAAGCGGGCCGATCACCGGAAATGCTTTGACTGACGGAAAATTTGGTCGGGCAGTGCGCTTCTCCGGTGACGATCCGCTCAACTTCCCAGGTTTAATGAAAAGCATAGACGCCTGGGATCAATATAGTCTGGTCTTCTGGCTTCATCTGCCAGAGCCGCTGACCAACGGGATCGTTTTTCATTGCTCGGAAGGTACGGATACCGGCTTTCGCGGCACGGAGTTTTCCCTGCACGACGGACATTTGTTTTTTGCGATCAAACGTTTTTGGCCGGGCAATGCCATTGCTGTTCAAACTTTGAAGATGGTTCCACACGAGCAATGGATACAAATTGGCGTGACTTACGACGGCTCGGCTGACGCCAATGGAATGCAAATTTTTCTCAACGGCGAACGGGCTCAAACCGAAATTGTGCGCAATCGCCTTTACAAAAGTCCGGGTAATGGGGACGCCAGCTTTCATTTTGGCGCGCGCTTCCGTTCATCGGGACTGAAGGATGCCAGCCTGGATGATCTGCGGATTTATGCCCGCTCGTTGACCGCAATCGAGATGGGGCAACTTTTCGACGAACATCCATTGCAGGATGCGATTGCGTCGGCGAATACGAACGAACTTCGCGCGTATTATGTTGGCGCGATTTCCGAGCCGGTCGCGCGCGCGCGGGATGATCAATCTGCCGCAGTGCGTGAATTTTTTAAGGTTCGCAACCCAGTTCAAGAAACGAGCGTTATGGAAGAATTACCTTCACCGCGAGATACCTACCTCCTTGCGAGGGGCCGGTACGATGCGCCCAGGACTGACGCCACGCGTGTTAGGCGCGCGACGCCATCATTCCTGCCGCCTTTGCCCGCCGACCTGCCACCCAACCGGCTGGGCCTGGCAAAATGGCTGACGCAAGCCGATCATCCACTGACTGCGCGCGTTATCGTCAATCGCTATTGGCAAATGCTCTTTGGGCGTGGACTGGTTGCGACGCCGGAAAATTTTGGGGCGCAAGGAGCTGCGCCAACGCATCCGGAACTTCTGGACTGGCTGGCTCGCGATTTCATCAGTTCGGGTTGGAACACGAAGGCGCTGCTGCGGAAAATCGTCCTCAGCGCCTCTTATCGGCAGGATTCGGCGGTTCGCCCGGATCTAGGCAAAAAAGATCCAGAGAATCTTCTGCTGGCCCGCGGTCCCTCGCAGCGACTTCCCGCCGAGATGATTCGAGATGCGGCTCTGGCGGCAAGCGGTTTGCTGGACGAAAAGAGCGGCGGACCGCCTGTCAGCCCGTACCAACCGGGAGATCTGTGGCGCGAAAGCAATGAAATGAGCCCGCCTTATCATCAAAGTGTCGGGAATGATCTCTACCGACGCAGCCTCTACACGGTTTGGAAGCGCACCGCGCCGATGCCCAACATGAGCGCGTTCGATGCGCCGACTCGCGAGGTCTGTGTGCTGAAACGAAGCCCGACCGGAACGCCTCAGCAGGCATTTGTGTTGCTGAACGATCCGCAATTTGTGGAGGCGGCGAGAGAGCTTGCCGAGAAAATGCTGACGGATGGCGGGTCACAGGAGAATGAAAGAATCGCGTTTGCCTTCCGCCGGTTGACCGCGCGAAATCCTCAGCCGGCCGAGAGCAAACTGCTGGTCGAACTGTACGACGAGGCAAGGCGAATTTTTAAGGACGAGCCCGGACGCGCGACGAAACTGCTCGCGGTCGGCGACAAGAAACCTGATCCGAAGCTCGATGCAGCCGAGCTTGCCGCCGCTACAGAGGTCGCGCAGACCATCCTGAATCTCGATGCGACGGTTTGGAAACGGTAAGCCGAGTCTATGAAATTAGAACCACGAATGAATTGTCATGGTTAAGGTGTTATGAACTCTCCCGAACTTTTTTCTCCATTCGCGATTACGCGGCGGCATTTCTTCGCCAAAACTACGAAAGGTCTGGGCACGATTGCACTGGCCAGCCTGCTTCCAGGGAAACTTTTTGCCGCCGAGCAAAAAGCTGTGGGTGGTTTGCCGGGCTTCCCGAATTTCGCGCCGAAGGCCAAGCGGGTGATTTACCTTTTTCAAAGTGGCGCGCCCTCCCAGGCCGATTTGTTTGATTACAAACCGCTGCTCAATCAACGGAACGGCGAACAACTGCCCGAAAGTGTTCGTGGCGGCCAGCGACTGACCGGCATGACCGCCCAGCAGTCGTCACTTCCGCTGGCCGGGTCCCAGTTCAAATTCGCGCAACACGGCCAATCGGGAGCGTGGTTCAGTGAATTGCTTCCTCACACTTCGAAAATTGCGGATGATTTATGCATCATTCGCTCGATGTATACGGAGGCGATCAATCACGATCCGGCGATCACATTTTTCCAGACGGGTTCACAAATTGCGGGCAGGCCATCGATGGGGTCGTGGGTGCATTACGGGTTGTGCTCGATCAACGATAATTTGCCGTCGTTTATCGTATTGGTGACGCCGCACAAAGGCGATCAACCGCTTTACACGCGGCTATGGGGCAGCGGCTTTCTGGATTCACGCTACCAGGGCATTCAATTCCGCTCCGGCAAGGAACCGATACTTTACATGTCCAATCCCGACGGGCCTTGCGGCAGTGGCCGGCGGGCGTTGCTGGACAAAATCGGCGCGCTCGACAAGTTGCAATTCGCGCGGGAGCTGGATCCGGAAATTGAATCACGCATCGCTCAGTATGAAATGGCTTATCGCATGCAAACTTCCGTGCCTGAAGCGACTGATATGTCGGGCGAGCAGGACACCGCGTTCGAGCTTTATGGCCCGGACAGTCGCAAGCCGGGAACATATGCGGCCAATTGCATGCTGGCGCGCCGGCTTGCCGAGCGAGGGGTCCGGTTCATTCAACTCTATCACCAGGGATGGGATCAGCACGACAATTTGCCTTCAGGAATCGCGAAACAGACACGCGAAACGGATCAGGCCAGCGCGGCGCTCGTCCAGGATTTAAAGCAACGCGGCATGCTCGACGACACGCTGGTCATCTGGGGCGGGGAATTCGGCCGCACTTGCTATTCGCAAGGCAAATTGACCAAGGACAATTATGGCCGGGACCACCATCCGCGCTGTTTCAGCATTTGGATGGCTGGCGGCGGGGTGAAGCCGGGAATCACTTACGGCCAGACCGATGACTACGGTTACAACATCGTGGGCAAAGATGGGAGCGTGCTTCATCCGGACAAAAGCGAGTTCACGCCCGGCGCAGTCCATGTTCATGATTTACAGGCGACCATTCTGCACCTGCTCGGGATCGACCACACGCAACTGGCCTATCTTTACCAGGGCCGCCGATTCCGACTCACCGATGTGCACGGCCATGTGGTCTCCGACGTCCTTGCTTAATATGGTTTGGCCTCCCCCCGGAGGCGCGTGAGAAGAGATTGTGCCGATCATGTGAGTATAGCCGATTGGCATAAGGCACCCAACCGGAGTAGATCATGTTGACGTCCTGGCCGGTGTTTCCCTGAATGGCTTCTATGGCAACGGCTGCGTTTGGGTATTGCCATTGGAATTACGCCAATATCGTGGTTCACGTCGCTCAAACCGCACCGCTTCCAACACTCCATTCCCGCAAATCCGCAGTGGAAATGCACCAGCCACGTATGGTAACTCTAAAGAACGCCGTGACTCGCTAAATCGCGCTCCACAATGGAAGGAATTCAAAGTCATTTCCGACACCAGCGTCCGCATCCTATTTCGGTGCGTCAATGCCAACAGAGTTATTATGAAAAAGATTGTGCTTAGCGTTCTTACCCTCGCTCTGCTCCTGAGTGCTGCCCGCGCCCAACCCAATACCCCGGCTTCGGACGCGGACCAGGCAATTTCTCATCTACGCGAAGGCCTGATCGATAGTTTCAACAAAGGGGATATCGATCGGCTGCTCACGTTTCTCGACACGAACGCCGTGGTTACGTTGCAGAGCGGCGAAGTTTGCGAAGGTACCGTCGCTGTCAAAGCCTACTACGATAAAATGACCAAAGGCGATCATCCCATCGTCAGCAAAATGACCTCCGAACCGAAAGTTCTGGGCCGCCACATCCAGGGCGACTGGGCAATCTCCTGGGGAGAATTGAATGACCATTTTCTTTTGACCGACGGACGTGATCTGCCCTTGAACAGCCATTTTACCGCGACGATAGCCAGGCGCGGAGATGGCTGGAAAGTCTCGGCGTTCCATGCCTCCGTCAACGCGTTCAGCAATCCCATTACCGCAATCGCAGTAAAAAAGATTTCGCTCGTGGCTGGAATCGGCGGAATCATTACAGGCGCAATAGTTGGCCTCGTCATCGCCAGCTTGCTGCGCCGTTCAAAAACCCCTTCTTGAGGAAAGAATTTTCCAGCGCCGTTCCTCGGTCGCGCTGCAACCGGGCACGCTTTAGATCGACGGCGAACCCGACGATTACCGCCTCGATTTGGGACAACTGTTGCCTCCAAGGATTTTCCTAATTCCCAATTCTGACTTGTGACTTCTAAATTGAATCTGTTGCACCACATTTCCGTTCCCAACTTTGGACTTTAGACATTAGACATTAGATTTTGGAAAATGTAGCACCCTGTGTAGCGGTTTGTAGCACCCTGTGTAGCACCTTAAACATCAATTTTGTACAAGCGGGCTAGGCAGTGTAGCACTGTAGCACCCTGTACTGGGGGAGAAGGTGTCCCTCCACTAAATCGTCCTCGCCTCGTTCTCGTCCTTCGTGCTCGGTTCCCTATCCAGCATCCAGAATCCGAGCCAGTCCAACCAAATCCAACCGAGGGCATCCCTGCCAATCCCACCGAAACCGGCCTATTCGACTAACCTTTGCGCCACTCTCGGTACAGTAGCTGCTCAAACAATGCTGCTCAATCACGCAAGCTGCGCTGTCATTTTTTGCATGGCTTACCCCTTTCAAGTATTTCAATCCTGACGGTTGATAAGTAGAGTCGAGAACAGCATATCATGAAGAATGTTCCACCGAGCCAACTATGGCCCCGTTTTACGCAATGCTGCCTCTTTCTATTAACCCTCCAATTCTGGATTATCTCAGTTAAAGCAGATCCCTCACCGTATACCTGGGACGCAAACACGCTGTTTCTATTCCACTTTGACGAACCTGCAGGCGCGTCGGCCACGACCAACACAGGCACCCTTGAGGGCAATGCCTACACCGTCAACATGACCTCGGCGAGCGGCGCGCCACCTGTGGTCACTACCGTCCTGGGTGCCGCCGGCTTTTCCGGCTTTGGCAATGCCGCAAATCTGAATACTTCTGGATATTTGCTTGGCTACGATGCCGATGATTCCGGCGCATACAACGGAGAAACAGCAGAAGCTTTCAGCATGAGCCAATTGAACATGGGAAACGGCACCCCGACCCCGTGGACGCTGGAAGCGATGATTTATCCATCGGTGACCAACGTGAATCAGGAAATCATCTCGACGGATTCTTCGGCCTCAAACCGCGGATTTCAATTCCGTCTTAACACCGCCGGACAATTGGAACTGAATCTGATCGCCGCCGGGATAAATCCGAAGACCGCGATCCCTTCGGCGGGCCCTCACGCTTTCGTTGCGAACAACTGGTACCAGGTCGCCGCCACTTACGATGGCGCGAACATCGTACTTTATTGGACCAAGGTCACACCGAGTTTCGCTGGGGCCAATCCAATCATCACAAACGCGGCGAATGTCCCGGCAAGTTTTGGCGCGGTGCAGGGTCCGCTGGTTATTGGCAACGAAAACCGCGCTGCCGCCGGCGAAAATTTTCACGGGCTGATTGACGAAGTCCGCATCAGCAACATTGCCCGAGCCGCGACCGATATGCTTCAGCCAACTGCAGGTCCAGGAATTTACAGCCTTTCCAAAGACCCAACGAATGACGCGGTTTATGCCGGCACAGTTGTTACCTTAACTGCCGTCGCCTCGGGCGCCACACCGCTTTACTACTTCTGGCAGACCGATGGCGCTTCCGGTGGGGCAATTACCAACATTCCCGGCGCGAATACAAATGCGTATTCAATCAACACGACAAGCATGGCAGCGGGAACATATCGATTTGACCTTCTGGTTACCAACAGCTTTGGGGCCGTCACCAGCTCGGTCGTCACGTTGAATCTAGATCCCGCTTCTGGTCCGGTGCTGGTCACGGATACACTGATTGCGCCTTCGACCGCGTTCGTCGGCAATTCCGTCTTGATGTCCGCGTCTTTTGTTGGAAACGAACCGATTAAATATCAATGGTTTTTCACCGCCAACGGTGGAGGCGCAGCGCCGATTTCCGGGGCGACGAACTTCAGCTACTCAATTCCCAACGCGCAAATTGCGAATGCCGGAACTTACCTGCTCGTCGCTTCGAACAACCCGCCCGGTTTGGGCAGCCGCACGAATTCAAGCACTCCGCGCCATTTGATTGTGACGAATATTTATGAGACCGCGTCGCCCGGCAGCGCAAATGCGCCCGGAGGTATGCGCTGCGAACTGTTGGAACATCCCGAACAAACTGTTATCACCGCGAGAAATCCCAGGTTCAGTTGGATTTACCAGCCGTCATTCCGCAACGATTCGCAAGCGGTTTACCGCCTCATCGTCGCTTCGAGTGAAAATCTGGCCAATGCGGGAACGGGTGACATGTGGGATTCCGGCTACATCGGCAGTTCCAATTCCATCAACGTGCAATATGGCGGCGCGCCGCTGCAGCCGTATGCGAGCTACTTCTGGCGGGTACAGACTCTCGATAGTATTGGCCAGCTCAGTGCCTTTTCGGCCTTTCAACAATTCAACACGGATACAAAGCTCTCCGATCCACTCACGAATGCGGGTGTCATCTATCAGTCCTCAACCAACCCTTTAGCGAATCGTTATTCGCTGCGTTATGTCGCAGTCGCCCCGGTCCTGGTCACAAACACCGCGCCGAACCGCTGGTTCATTGACTTCGGCAAGGACGCCTTTGGATTTGCCACCATGCACTTGAATGGAAATTTCAGCGGCACCACCGTTCAGGCCCGCTTCGGCGAAATGGCGATTGGCGCTGCCGTAAATACCGCCCCGAGCGGCACGGTGCGTTATGAGGCTGCAACGTTCGCTCTGCAAAATGGCGATTTGATTTATCAGATGCACCCGCCCTCGAATAGTGGCCAAACCGTCAGTCCACCGTCTTCCTTCGGCGTCGTGCTGCCATTTCGATATTTCGAGCTGACCAATTGTCCCGGCACTCTGACTACCAATGACGTCGTCCAATACCGCCTCCAGTCGAAATTCGACGATACCGCCGCCGAATTTGACAGCTCCAGCCCGTCTCTAAACCAGGTTTGGGACCTGTGCAAATACTCGATGAAGGCTTTGAGCTTCGATAATGTCTTTGTCGACGGCGACCGGGAACGAAAACCTTACGAGGCCGATGCCTACATTGAGCAGTTGGGTTCTTACGGCGTCGACAAGGAGTACACCATCGCGCGTTATAGCCACGAATATCTGCTCGCGAATCCCACCTGGCCTTTCGAATGGAAGTTCCACTCCATTTTCATGGCCTGGGCCGATTACCTCCAAACCGGTAACACTGATCTGCTGATCAATCATTACAACACCCTCAAAACCAAACTCTTCCTCGACCGTGCGCGCACTGACGGCTTGATCCTCGGGTTCCCGAATGCGCCTCAAACCGTCAACTCGGATATCGTGGACTGGCCCGCGGGCGAACGCGATGGCTACGTGATCTCCGGCAACAACTATAGTTCAGTCAATAACGCCTTTTATTATCAGTGCTTGCGAATCATGACCCAAATCGCGCAGTTGACCGGGCACGACACTGACGCCGCAGACTTCACAGCGCGGGCCAACCAGGTCTATGTCAGTTTCAATAACGTGTTCTGGAATCCCGGCACACAGCGTTACATTGACGGCGAGGGCATCACCCACTCCGCAGCGCACGCCAATTTCTTTCCGCTGGCTTTCGGACTTGTGCCCGCGTCGAACAAAACTGCTGTAATCAACTTCCTTCATACCCGGGCGATGGCGCCGAGCGTTTATGGAGCGCAATATCTTCTCGAGGCGCTGTTCCAGAACAACGATTCAGATTATGCCTTGGGGTTGATGAGCACGAACGGCCAGCGCGGCTGGCTCAACATGCTCAACATTGGCTCAACCTTGACGACCGAGGCGTGGGACTTTGCGTTCAAACCCAACATGGATTGGAATCACGCCTGGGGCGCTGCGCCCGCCAATATCATTCCGCGTTACATTTTGGGATTGCGTCCGCTCGAAGCCGGCTTCGGCCGCGTGCTCATCCAGCCGCAACTGGGTCAGAGCGTAAATTACGTCCACGGAACGATTCCAACGCTGCGCGGACCGGTTTCCATTCAAGTCACCAATGGCCTCAACACATACCAGCTTCTGCTCAACGTTCCCGGAAATGTCAACGCCATGGTCATGTTGCCGACGGACGCCGCGGTGAATCCGGTTGCGCTCGTGGATGGCGAGATTGTCTCGGGCATGGTCTCTAATGGTTGGCTGACGATTCAGAATGTCGGTTCGGGACAGCATGCCATTTGGCTAAGTCCCACGAATTTGCCGGATCTGTCCGCGCGCTATGCCAATTGGGCCGCGTCGTGGTTCGGAACCAATGCGGACGTCGCCTCAATCAGTTCCGCGGGCGCGGATGCTGACGGCGACGGTATGAACAATTACCAGGAATTCATCGCCGGCACCGATCCGACCGATGATACTTCGAAATTCGCCATCGTCGCGTCAACACCGCTCAATTCTGGCGCTCCAGTCACCGTCACTTTCGCCGGTCAAGCCAACCGCGCCTACACCCTCGAGCGCAGCTTGAGTTTGGCCCCGCCCGCGTGGACCAGCGTCGTGTCGACTGGCGCTCTCGCATCCGATCAAACTGTCTCCCTCAGCGATCCGGCTAAGCCCCTACCGAATGCATTCTACCGGGTCAGCGTGACGATTCCCTGACGAGGAAAACAGGAGACCAATTCATTTCGCGTTGCCGACGATTTTCTGGGAGCGTTTGTGCTGCTCAAGTGCATCGAGCATGAATGCCGCAACCGCCTTGCGAGAGACGCTGAAGCGCATTCGGGGTGGCGCGCCCTCGCAACTGCGACATCTCACTAAGCCATTCCGCCAAAAAATGTTGGCATCAATGGACGTTTGACCTAAGGCAAAATCGGTTCTCGGGGACGTGTTTTACGTTGACGGCAAATCCTCTGACCGGTAGCCCTCAAGCATAACAATGAACCCCTACCTCGCAGAATTCATCGGCACGACCATCCTCGTCATCTTCGGCAACGGCGTTGTTGCCAACGTCGTCCTGGCGCGCACCAAAGGCCAGAACTCCGGTTGGATCGTCATCACCGCGGGATGGGGGCTTGCCGTATTCATTGGCGTCTTTTGTTCTCAACCCTTCAGCGGCGCGCACTTGAATCCGGCCGTGACCATTGCCATGGCAGCCGCCGGCAAACTCGCGGCCGACAAAGTCGCCGGTTACGTTGTCGCGCAAATGCTCGGCGGAATCGTCGGAGGCGCGCTGGTATTCTTCTTTTACCGCGAGCACTTCAAAGTGTCCGAAGACGCCAATGGCAAACTGGCCTGCTTTTGCACCGCGCCGAACATCCGCAGCCTTCCGCAAGCCTTCCTCTGCGAAGTCCTTGGCACATTTCTGCTGATTCTTCCGGTGTTCCTGATGACCGATGTGACCATTAAGTTTCCCGTGATGACAGACTCGCCGCAGGATGTCACCATCGGCCTCGGTACTTTGGGTGCGATTCCCGTCGGCTTGCTCGTGTTCGGCATTGGCCTTTCGCTTGGCGGGACGACCGGATACGCCATTAACCCAGCGCGGGACCTTGGCCCGCGAATCGCGCATGCCTTACTGCCTGTGCCGGGCAAGCGGGACAGCGATTGGGGTTACGCGTGGGTGCCGGTCATCGCGCCGATTGTAGGCGGCTTGCTGGCCGCATGGGTCAATTCTGCTTTGCGCTGATCTCGTAACAAGGATTCCCTTGGATGGGTTCGGATAGGCGCGGATGGGTTGGGCACGGTGATTGTAATCGGTAACCAGTGATTGGCAATCGGAAGGGGTGAAGGAGATAGAGCGGCCGATTTTCGCCAGGGCAGCAACGGACAACATCGGGTCGATACGAGTGCTGCAGAAATGCGGTTTTAAAATCATCGGAAAAAACAAGGATTTCGCCAATGACAGAGGCGAAGAGACGGAAGAATACATTCTTCGCCTGGATCTTGATCAAGCAAATGAATGAATTAGCCTAGCCAACCGACAGGGACGACGCCGTGAACGAGACTTCGAATCGTTACGAAATAATGAAAGACCCGCTCTTTTGGACGAGGTTGGCCTTCACCGCCTGCGGCCTGCTTCGAGAGGCGGATGATCATTCGCTACGCGGGTTTTGGATAGACGATTTCATGCCGGAAAAGGCTATCGATACAAAGCGCGGCCTGAACATTGAGGGCACGGCATGGGTTGGAGATGGCCCGCGAGCTATGCACCCTTATCGTTTTATCCTTCCGTTCCCCAGAAGATGTTGCATCGCCGACGAGAGAATTTCTCGATTGAGCGCTTCGATTTGGACCCAACACAGCGCACATTGCAGGTAGAGATCGCATATGAGAAGCACGTGGCCTAAAAGGCCGCGCCAACTAACGCCGGCAGCCCGTCTTGGCGGCGGATCGGGAGCGATTGGCCCGGCTCCGCAGCGCATTTTTCCTAAATTCAGGTCGTGAGCACGCTCGCCCGCGCGTGTCTCATCTTGATCGTTCGCTGAAAAACGGCGTGGATTCCGTCCCTTACTTGGCTTAGAATCCAGTGCCATGAAACTCGAAGAAATTGTTGCCGAAGCCGCCAAGCTCTCGGAGGAGGAGCGTGCGTCGCTTGCGTCTCAGCTTCTCCACGGATTGGAGACGCCAATTTACTCGGTCTCGGACGAAGAGGTCAGGAGACGGATGCGCGAGGCGGAGGCCGATCCGACCGTAATGATCACCTTCGACCAACTTGTTGCGGGGCTCCGCCAACGTAGAAGTTAGATTCCACAGGCGTGTTCACGCAGACCTGAAGGAGATTCTGGGGAAGTACTATGACATCTCGCATCAACTTGGGGAGGACTTCTTCGCAGAGTTTCAAGTTGGGCTCGCCAAGGCGGTCGAGAATCCCCGGCGTTTCCATTTTGATCGTAGCGGACTTCGGCGCTGCAACCTCGACCGCTTTCCGTACCACTTTTTATACGATATCCACCCAGAAAATTTTCGGGTCTGGGTGCTGCGGAGATCCGAAGTCACTCGAATCGATTTGGCTGAAGTGAAATTCACTGAGGAACTCCTCGGGTGTATGACCCGAAATATCGCATACAATTATCGTGTCCTGCCCGTGAACCTGGCTCCCAATGGCGATTTGTCCGTTGCGATGTGCGAACCAATTAATTGGGATGATGTTTTCTGTGTGAGCCAATTACTGAGGCGAGAGGTGTGTCCCTTTATTGCAGATCAACAGCAGATTGACGCCTTCTTGGACAAGCACTACCGGCACCGGCGCCCAATCCACTTTCCCCAGCCTATCCCGGCAGAATGGCTCGTCAAGAAGGTCACGCTAGCGGAGGTTGAGAATGAGCTGTCTCCGTTAAACGATCGCTTGACTGCCATAAAAGAGGTTTTCCAGCCGGGTGACGAGGTGTGGAGATTTGGCGACCCCTTTGGCGGCGCCGGCTTTGCATTTGTCCGTCAGGGCGTCGCGTATGATTGCATACAAACCCTCTGGGTCTGATCAAGAGCTGCAACCACATCACAAGGGGCCGTGATTCCAGTTTCGCCGAAATGACGGCTTCGAGGCAGTCCTGGAAAGCGTGAAAAATGATTTCGTTCATCGTTCCAGCACACAATGAGGAAGCCTGGGTTGGCCGATGTGTTTCCGCCATTCGCAACGGGGCGGAATCTCTTGGTGAACCGCATGAGATCATTGTTGTGGATGATGGTTCCAGCGACGCCACAGCCTCGATTGCCCGGCAGCAAGGCGCGCAGGTGGTTCGCGTGGAGCACCGGCAGATTGCTGCCACTCGCAATGCCGGCGCACAGCAGGCTCACGGTGACATTTTATTTTTTGTGGATGCCGACACATTGACGAACGCGCCGGCCATTCACTCGGCTTTGCGCGCGGTTCGGGCAGGCGCAGTTGGCGGTGGTTGTGTGCCGCGATTTGAGGGACGGCTGCCCTGGTGGTTCAAACTGATAGAACCGTTAATAAAACCCGCGGTGCGCCTGGCGCGCTTTTTGCCGAGTGGAACTTTCCTGTTCTGTACTCGCAGTGCCTTTCAGACGACGGGCGGTTTCGATGAGAATTATTACGCGGCGGAAGAGGTGGTGTTTGTTGCTGCACTCAAGTGTCACGGACGGTTTGCCATTTTGGCCGAGACAGTGGTCACTTCCGGGCGCAAGTTTCGCGCGCATTCTTTTTTGAGCATGGCACGGCTGTCCGCACGTTTGGTTTTTCCGGGTGGGGTTCGGAGCCGCAAGGGATTGGAGTATTGGTATGAGCCAGAAAGAGAGAAAGCGAAGTTATGACTGAGAGACGCCTATGAGATTGAGCAACAGCTTTAGCGGTGCACTGAGAACGTTCGCCTACTTCATGTCCAGTGGGACTCAATACACGCTCGAAGGCGTGGATTACCTTCCCTTGTATGGGAAAGAGCCAAGCGCGATTGAGCAGGTTAATGCCATCTTTGTGAACGTATTGGAGTTGGATGAGAATGGCCAGGTATTGAACGCGCACTACGCACAGAAAAGAGCCACCGACTATCTGCGGGCGTATTGCGACCCCAATTTCAAGGTTGATCCCCCGTATGAGCCTTGGGAGGTGGCGTTGTACAAGCCGCCACCATCGAAAGATTCGATATGAGATCTAACCACGACTGGAGCCGACGCATTCATTTACATTTCAACGCCCTCGGCCCCGCCCCCATCGGTGAGCTGAACGTCAAACCCCAGCGGGGTTGCCTGTTTATAGCACGATGGGCCGCTCCGTTCTCACCTGCTGTTTTCAGCGGCGCGCAATTTGACGCTGGGAATTTCTATCGCCTGATCGCGCGCCGCTGAAAACAGAAGGGAAGGGATCTAGGGATGTCGCGAGCTATAAACAGGCAACTACTAACGTAGTTTGGGAAAAACGAACCATGCGTCCCACTTTCAATCACGCCGCTGCTGATACCCACGGTCTTCTTGCCACTACTGAGAGGACATGCTTCGATGAACCGTGCCGCTATCAAGAAACCTGATGACGATTCGCGTTAGGTCCCGCAAGGTGTTTTCGGGGCTGTCAGCTTTCCGGCTTGACCCAAATGCGCCGATACGCCGCCCTGACCTCTGGCGCAAGGCGGGTCGCGAAACTTAGCGGCAGCCGTAAGCGCATTATCAAACTCTGAACATCCGCAGCATCCCGGAGCCTGTCTTTGGCGGAAAGATAGGACGCCAACTTATCGTTCACCAACCCGACCACGGCGTCCCCTTGCATCTTGAAGGCAAGCTTCCCGGCGGGGTGTGAACGCGCTTTTTGCATCCCTCTGATCCTGGCTATCTGCTCATGAGTCGTTCCTTCCGGCCAAACTTCGATTGGCACGCCGTGTGGTCCGACCACCGCGAGCCCCGCTTCCGGCTCGTCTGGCAGACCGAATCGAATGCCGGGCTGGTCAGACGCAATTCGCCCAAGCACCCGAATAGCTCGCGCCCAATCCGTCCGTCGCACAATCAAATCCACGTCCTTGGTTGGTCGTCCTGCTCCGTAAAAATTCAGCGCGATTCCGCCAGTTTCGCGGTACGGGATGCGGGCCTTCCTGAGCACTCGGATGGCCTGTTCGTAGGCCTCCAAAACATTCGGATGAACCATAGGCTCGGCCTCAAATAAGTGGGTTGCACTCATCACCTGCCGCATTCATGGCTGCACAGTCGTCACAGTCCAAAATTGTACGGGAAGCGGAAACTAAGTCAACCTGTCGAAAAGCTGGACTTTCGCCTTTGGGCTGCAGAAATTGTACAAAAGAAGTTTCCATGCAACTGGCCATCGCCTACCAACCACTTTAAATCACGCCCCAGCCGATACCCATCCACTTGCCACTACTGCGAAGACATGCTTCGATAAAACCGTGCCGCTATGAAGGGACCTGCAAAATTGATCCCAATATTGAAAACCAGGACCACATATCGCGTGAGCGTTCGTTCTTCTTGGGGCACCCATCTTGTGGGGCTTGGGAAGCCAATTAATTCCCAGCCTGCCACGCCGAAGCTTCCGAACGAAGGGTGGTTTGCCGGCTGTTACGGACTTAGTAGAAATTCCTTCCTACTAATCAATGGTTCGGCATGAACATGGCGGATGAGCATAACGTAATCTGGGTGGATGAAGTGCATCCGTTGTCCGGCCGTGCTGCCATCGTCATTGATGATGGGCGCAGCTGCTGGTTGTATCTGCACGAGTGCGCGAATGGTCCGGTGTTAAAAACTGTCTTGTGCTATTCCCCGATTCCACCCGTCAACAGAGCGGAGTTCGATTCCTGCGTGGGTCGCGGCGACACGCCGATTTTGATTTCAGAATATGTATCACGCGACGCGGTGATTGTTGAGCGGTTCCCTGACGATTTCTCATTCCGCTGGCGACCGGATGGCGAAGCAGTCGCAGTTCTCTTTCGCGATCGTGTACTGGCAGTAGCCACCCCAGAGGAGCAGCATGGAAGTTCCGCTGCAATTGCACATAGCGGTCCTTTTGGCGATCCTTTGGTGTTAGAGCGTTATGCTTGGCTGTGAAATGCCCAACAAAGCGCATTCAGTGGACGCGACGATTGCACTTCCTTTTCATATCGTGCATAACTGGCGGCGCGCCGCTGATGCGTGGCGTTAGCTGCAAAACGCAACATTCTCATGGCCGCCACTTCCGAAACCATTTGGCAAGTTCCGGCGTACCTGCCGTATCTTCAACCACCGCTGACCGACGCTGCGGTTGCCGCGGCTGAAGCAGCGATTGGTTACAAACTTCCACCTGATTACCTGAACCTGCTGAGGAAGCAAAACGGCGGTTATATCCGGTATTCACTTCCAGTAGCGTCCCACAGCCAAGAGAAATGACGTTGGAATTGTTTTTCGTCTGCGCCACAAGGAGCAGATATGAAAAAGAAAAAACAAGCATTCCAACGTCCCCACAGGTTTGAGGTTCTACGCCAGGT
>Ga0193709_1000313_pt1 | contig 18219 bp, 13 predicted proteins | sample H3c2metaG_FD_160571 | JGI IMG/M metagenome (GOLD analysis project Ga0193709, IMG submission 160571) | Soil microbial communities from a riparian zone of the East river system, Colorado, United States - H3c2 | ecosystem: Environmental > Terrestrial > Soil > Riparian zone | place: USA: East River... | reverse complement strand
CCACGCGATGAGACACCGTTCCGACCTGCAGTGTCAGGTTGAATTCCTGTTGCGCTCCGACGTTGAGCTTGATTCCAGTCTTAATTTCTGTGTTGAATCCGGCAGCCGAAATCGTGACCTGATATTCGGCGGGAAGAAGATTCGCGGCGATATAGAAACCATCTTTATTAGTGGTGACCGTGCGCTCGATACCGGTCGCCAAATCCTTGATTACGATTTGAGCATTCGGAATTTCCGATCCGGTTTTATCAGTGATGGTGCCGGTCAACGTACCTCCCGCAACTTGCGCGAGCGATCGAGGTGCATGGATGGACAGCGCAGTTAACGTTACAGCTAGCAAATACACGAGCGCGGTCGGACGAATTCGAGGAATCATGAATACCCCCTAGTTGCGTGGCAGGCTAATGCAACGTCAACTTCCATGCCTTAATGGGGAATTAATAAAAATTTAGATGTGGGGATGCGGGTTTTTAAATCAGACCAAGACCGTCGCAGATACAGTACTAAAAGGTAAAAGCACCACGAAGATCGATCCGCTACCGGGTGTGCTTTGGCATTCAATCGAGCCACCCAAAACCTCAACGACAGCGCTGGCTATTGCCAAACCCAGTCCACCACTTTGATGCGGACCTCCATTACTGGAGGAACCAGCGCGATAAAATCGCTCAAAAATAAAAGGCAAATCCTTGGTAGAAATACCTATGCCCTGATCCTCGAAGTAGACCTTGATCACCCGAGCGTCTTTTTCCAAGCGAACTTTGATCGATGTACCACTGCTGGAATATTTGATCGCGTTATCAAGAAATATCAAGAAGAGCTGACGCAAAAATGCCTCGTCGCCCAAATAAGGAATGTCCGGCATGAGTTCGCGGGAAAGGAAAATATTTTTGGCGTCTGCCCGCGACTTAACGAGGGCACACGCTTCTTCCAACACTTCGTCAAGATAAAGTGGCTCCCGAGTCAGACGCAGCTGCCCTGCATCCGCGACCGAAAGCGTGAACAACCCTTCGACAATGTGCGTGAGCTTTTTGAACTCTTCGTCAAACTCGCAGAGGGTCTTACGATATTCTTCTGCGCTCCGGGTCTTGGAGAGCAACAGTTGCGTCTCGCCATGTAGAACTGAGAGCGGAGTGCGCAGCTCGTGCGACGCATCAGTCACAAATTGCCGTAGAGGGCGAACGGATGAGTCCACACGCTCTAGAAGCTGATTGATGGTTTGCGCTAAAAGGCTGAGCTCGTCATGCCGCGAGGATACCGGCAAAGGCGTCCAAAATCCTTCCCGTTTGGTAACTCGCTCGGCCATCAACGCCGCATGACGCGTAAGCGCGGTGATGGGCGCGAGGCTTTTCCCAACATAAAAAGTGGAAATGCCCGCGGTCAACAACAGGCTGAGTGGGAATATGACCAGGGCGACGCTTCCGAAATTCTCAAGGGTGCTGCCAAAGCGTGACGTTTTGATAGCGACTGCCAGAACCCGCGGTTCGTTGAGCTGTTGAAATGGAATCAACGCCAGCCGTACGTGGCGCCCATCTTCCAGGCCTCCCACCCCAAAAGTCGGTTGTGAAATCCGGGGGTCAATGCCTTTCAAATTGAGCGGAGCAGCGAGATTTTTTGAACGTTGCAGCACGGTACCGTCGGGTCTGAGTAGCTCAAAAAACTCGTCAGGAATATTGAGGTTGTTTACGTCTTCTACATCGGGTTCGGAAATCAGATCCGCAATGATTGGACCCGCGGTTTCCTGAAGTTGACGGTTTAGCTGGACGCCGACTTCGCGGTCCAAAAGGGCCCAGAATGCGAGATAGGAAACTGCGAGCAGCCCGGCGACAACAGAACAGAAAAGAATAATCATGCGAAAGCGCAGAGTCTCCGCCTTCATCATTCCGGCATTCCCAGGCGATAGCCGACCCCTCGGACTGTATGGATCAGCTTTGTTGCGCCATTCAGATCTATCTTCTGGCGCAAGCGATTGATATAAACTTCAACCAGGTTTGTTTCGCTGTCGAAATGATAATCCCAGACGTGTTCGACAATTTCGCTGCGAGTTACCAAATCAGGGGCATGCAGCAAGAAGAGTTCAAGCAATGCGAACTCTTTAGAGGTGAGGGGAATAATTTCTTTGCCGCGAGTGGCCCGGCGGCGATGGCGATCCAGCTCCAGGTCGGCATACAGCAGGCGCGCATTTCCTTTGTGAAATCCACGGCGGACCAGCGCTCGGACACGCGCCAGAAACTCCGCCAGCACGAAAGGTTTCGTTAAATAATCATCTGCGCCAGCATCCAAACCTTCAACTCTTTGTTCCACCAGGGACCGGGCTGTCAGCATCATGACCGGAGCCTCTACGCCACGTTGCCGCAATTCTCGGCATACCTCAATTCCGCTCATTCCTGGCAACCTGACGTCCAGAAGAATCGCGTCGTAACTTACATCCCTGCCTAGTTCCAGGGCTTTCTCGCCGGTATCGGCCACGTCCACGGCATACGCATTTTCGCGCAGAGTACGCGCAATGAAGCTGGCGACCTTTCGTTCGTCTTCGACTAAGAGAATGCGCATAAAATCCTGTTGGTAGTCATTATATAGGTGAAGGGAGGATTAACTAGATGGAGTTTGCACAAAACGGTCGCGCAGCCGAACTTTTCAGCGAAGGAAGGAGCTATATGGACAATCTCATTTGATGTCATTTCGAACTACTTGCCCACCTTTCATCACAAAACCAACTCGTTCGAGCTCGGTTATATCCTTCAGAGGGTTACCCGACACCGCCACGATATCCGCGAATTTGCCTTTCTCGATGGACCCGATGCGGTCCTGCCAACCCATCATTTCGGCGGCAACGGTCGTTGCGGTTTGAATTGCCTGCGCCGGCGTCATGCCATATTTAACCAGATAGGCAAATTCTTGCGCTTGGCTTCCGTGTGGAAATGGCCCAACTCCACTTCCGAATGATATTTTTAGCCCTCGAGCAATCGCCAAGCGCCCGCTTTTCTCCCGCATCGCTTCCAGACTGTATTTTCCGCCGGTAGACTTCGCGTCTTTCTCAGTGTACTCGGAAAGCGAGTAGTGGTACGCCGTCAGTTCCAGGTATATCCCTTTTTTCTTAATCAAATCAGCCGTGGGTTCGTCCAATTCGATGGCGTGTTCGATGGTATCGACGCCAGCTTCAATGCAGTTGCGCAAACCTTCGCCGCCAAATGCATGGCACGCAACCTTTTTCTCGTGCCGATGGGCCTCATCGACGATTGCTTCCACTTCCTCCTTGGTGAACGTAGGATCACTGAATAATTTACCATCAGGCCCAATCTCGTATCCGGCAGTCGAGTGAAACTTAATCCAATCAGCTCCATAGTGAATCTGTTCACGCACGGCCTGCCGCGCGGCCCAAGGGCCATCAACGGTCTGATAGTTTCGCGGAAGATTCACTTCAGGTGAGCCCAGCATTCCTTCGCCCGTGGCCACCAAGCCCATGGTGGAGACTTGCATCCTGGGTCCGGGAAAAACCCCGCGATTTATGATTTTTTTGATGTCCACATCGGCGTAGCCGCCGCCATGACTCATCAAGTCCCGCAATGCGGTGAAGCCAGCGCGTAAATCCTTTTGCGCGTTGGCCAGGGCAAGCATCGTGCGATACTCGCGCGTGTCATTGATCGGACTCGCAAATGGCGCTCCGCCGGGTTTGATGCCATCAAGTCCAAAACCAAAAACGTGCGTATGACCATCGATGAGCCCCGGTAATACCGTGGCCTTGCTGAGGTCGATCTCTTGCGCGCCTTGCGGAACTGCCACGCTGTCCGCGGAGCCGACGGACTTAATTTTTTCGCCTTCAATCAGAATTATCTGGTTCTCCAACATCTTCCCAGATTTGCTGTCGAACAAATGGCCAGCACGAATCGCCACGGTTGTATTTTGGGCATTCGCTGAGAATACCGCCACAAGGAGCAGCGAGAATGTCGTCAGCCGTAATTTCCAGGAAGTCAAATTATGTTCTCCGCGCAGCAGTCTCGGTTTCTACAAATAGACTCTAAAATAAGAGGCCCGGGTTCCAGATCCGAGCCCCTCTCCTCGCCTGATAGAAAATTACTGAACTTCGTAGACCAGAACCTCGGAAGGGACTTCAGGCGTGGCAAACAAACGGTTGCCCGAAAGATCGACGGCAAAGTGATCGAAACGTCCTTTGATTTCTTCCGGCAGCTTGATGGTCTGAACCAGCTTGAGGGGTGCGGTCTGCGACCTAACGTTGCCAGCGAACAAAGACGTAGCTGCAATCAAAATCAAGAACAGTCTTCTCATCTCTTCACCTGTATTGCAAAAGTCGATTGCTGCCCGACGCAACTTTCTCCGCTTAGCGGAGACGCACCCAGAGTGGCGATGGCTTCAAATTCGTAATCAATTGAATTGGCATGTACGGGCCCGGCAAGAATAAAGCAACCATCGTTTTTTTGGACTTAAACGAACATTAATTTTCGTTTAAGTCCCGGCTCCTGCGTGCGTTATGTTGTTGCAAATACGCCTCAATTCTTCATTTCCGCGCCGATTCTCCCATTGCCAGCAGGAATCTTCGTTGACTGCAAAATTCTCGCGGCGTAGCATCCGCTTCGTTACCGAACTATTTTTTAGTCCCGTAAATTCGGCAATGATGCGAGAGCCGCGGGCGGAGCGGGCCGCCGTTTTCTTCATTCAGCACTAAACACGCAAGAAAGAATGGAATTCTCTTTGACTGAGCAAAGGCCTACGCGGGTTCGTTGGCAAATTCTGGCGATTCTTTCCCTGATAATGGTCGTGACCGCTTTCGGCCGTTTGAATCTGGGCATCGCGGGGAAATCGATCCAAGATGAGTTTCATCTATCCAGCCAGGCGATGGGCTGGATCTTCGGGGCGTTTGCGTTCGGTTATGCACTGTTTCAGGTACCGTCCGGGTGGGCCGCGGATCGTTTTGGGCCACGAAAGACTCTGACGCTGGCAATTCTGTGGTGGGCCACCCTCACCATGGTGATGAATCTAGTCCCTTATTTCGCGTTGCGACTATCGTTCAGTCTTGCCTGGACCTTCGGCGTGGTGAGATTTCTCACGGGACTTGGAGAGGCCGCCAGCTATCCAAACGCCAACAGAATGGTTGCCTTCTGGACTGCCAAGCGAGAACGCGGTATCGGGAGCAGCTTGCTGCTTGGCGGAGTCGGAGCAGGCGGCGTGATGGCGCCGGCATTGTTTGCTATCAGCATGCAACGCTGGGGTTGGCAATCTTCCTTTTTTGTTTCCGGCATTCTTGCCATCATCGTAGCCGTCGTGTGGTTTACCTTTTCCACCGACCGCCCCGAAGAACATCCGCGAGTCAATTCTGACGAGCTTGAGATTCTTGAAGCGGATAAGCGCGTTCGGAACGGCACTCCACGCGCATCTGTAAAAACCCCCTGGCGCAAGATCCTTTCCAATCGGTCCGTTTGGGCGCTTCTCGTTAGTTACTTTTTTCACGGCTATACGCCATTTATTTACTTTGCGTGGTTTTTTATCTATTTAACCCGCGTGCGGGGTCTCACCGTCGCTAAGGGCGGCTTTTGGGGCACAACGCCCTTCATCGCGATGACACTTATGTCTCCGATCGGTGGCTGGTTGTCGGACAAAGCAGTCGAACATGTCGGGACGCGGCGAGGTCGGCAGAGCACCGTGTGGATCGGTATGACCCTTTCCGCCCTGCTGCTGTGGTTGGGAAGCCGCACCGTTAATAATGTGGGAGCGATTCTCTTGTTGGCGGGTGCGGCGGGCTTCAGCAACTTTGCCGCGCCGAGTTGGTGGGCCGCCTGCATCGACCTTGCGCCAAACCATTCGGGCTCTCTTTCCGCTCTGATGAACACTTGCGCGAACAGCGCGGGCGGCATCGCGCCGGTTCTCACCGCATACATAGCAACCAAGTTCGGCTGGACAAGAGCGTTGGATTTTGCCGCGCTCATGAGTTTTACGGCCGGGCTGGTTTGGATTTTTGTTGATGCGAGTAATAGCGTTGAAAAGCCAGCCAAAGATTACGTGGCAACTGAACCATTCTTCATTTCTGACGCCATCAAGGAGCAGAGACTTTGAAAAGCATGACCGGGGTATTCCGAGAGATGTTGCAATCGCCAGGCATCATTCACGCGCCCATCGCCTACGACCCTCTCAGCGCGAAAATCGCGGAAAGAGTCGGGTTTCGTGCCTTGGACATCGGTGGTTACGCGCTCGGCGCGAGTTCGTGCGTCCCTGAGCCACTTTTGAGTCTCGAAGAAGTTGCCATAGCCACGCGACGAATGACCGCTGCTGTAACCATTCCCGTGATGGTCGATGGAGGTGCGGGCTATGGGGATCCGGTTCATGTCATGCGAACCGTGCAACTTTTGGAGCAAGCCGGGGCCGCTGCGATACACATCGAAGACCAGTTCTTCCCGAAACGCGTTCACTACCACAAGGGCGAGGAGCACGTAATTTCCGCCGACGAAATGTGCGACAAGATTCGCTATGCAGCGAAAAGCCGGCGTGACTCCGCTTTTGTCATTGCCGCGCGCACCGATGCGATGCGCACGGATGGATTTGCGGAGGGCATCCGCCGCGCCAATCTTTACGCGGAGGCTGGAGCCGACATGATCATGATCTTTCCCAACAACGAGGACGAAGCCCGCCAGGCGCCGCGCGAGGTACGCACGCCGTTGATTTACGTCAACAGCGAGGGCAACCGGCTCGGACGACCGATCTTCGGAATCCAGGAACTTGAAGATATGGGTTACAAAATGGTGAACGACGCCATCAGCGCCATCACCGTCGTGTTCAAGTCGGTGAAAGAACTGTTCGTGCGGCTGAAGGAAACTGGCCACACCGGAATGGATCAGGAAGTGTTCAGGAAAGTTCGCAAGGAGATCGAGGACACCATTGGTCTGGAAGAGTATTACCGCATTGAGGAGAAAACCGTTGAAAACCGACAATAACTTTATCGCTGGAAGCCGCAATGATTCCTATGCTCACAAACTTGGCAGCTTGACGTATGTGTTCACGGGAAAAGTGATTCTCGGCTTCGGATTTCTAATGCTCATATGGCTTGTCGGAAGAGCGCCCGTGAGCAGTGGCGCGTTCGCGGCCGCTCCGCCCAGACAAGTTAAGCATGTCTTGCTAATCAGCGTAGACGGTTTGCATGCCTTGGATCTCGCGAACTTCATAAAATCGAATCCGCAGTCGAATCTGGCCCAGTTGAGCGCGCACGGTGTCACCTATACGCAGGCCTCAACTTCCAAACCCTCCGATTCTTTTCCCGGCCTGATGTCCATCGTCACGGGCGGGTCTCCCATTTCAACGGGACTCTGGTATGAAGGCGCTTACGCGCGCGATCTTTCCCCCGCCGGCTCCGATTGCAAGACGACCGGCACCGAAGTCGTCTGGGACAGCGGAATCGACCGCGACAAGAAATTAGTCGATGGTGGCGGCATTGATCCTGCCAAACTTCCGCTGGATCCGAAAAAAGGTTGCTCCCCTGTTTATCCGCACGACTATCTTCGCGTGAACACTATTTTCGAGGTTGTTCACCAGGCAAATATGCGCACCGCCTGGGTGGATAAGCATCCTTCCTATGAAATGACCAATGGGCCCTCTGGCAAGGGCGTGGAGGATCTATTCACACCGGAATTGGCAGCGTCGGGAGCGAGCCGGAATGTGAAGGCCGCGGAAATTTTTGACGATATGAAAATCAACGCGGTGCTGAACGAAATTAACGGAAAGGATCACTCCGGCACCAGGGATGCGCCGACTCCCAACCTGTTTGGAACATCGCTGCAAGCGGTCAGCATGGGGCAGAAGTTGGCTGGCTATACCAACGAGCTCGGACACCCGAGCGAAATACTGTCAGAGACACTGCGACACGCGGACGATTCCATAGGAAAGTTGCTGATGGCACTTCACAAACGAAGCCTGGAAGATTCCACGCTGGTGATTATCACCTCCAAACACGGCGAGTCGCCGATGGATCCCAGAAAGCGCCAACTTATCGCTGACACCATCCTCGAAGGGATCATGAAGACGTCCCATCCCGGAGCGCTCGGTTTCGCGTATCAGGATGGTGATCTGGCGTCTATCTGGCTGAAGGAGCAGACCCAAACGCAAAAAATCGTCGACACCTTGAGCAAGCCCGAGAACGAGTCCGCGACCGACGTCGAGGAGATTCTCGCCGGAGAATCGCTCAAGTTAATGTTCAATGATCCGCTGCAAGATGCGCGCACACCAGACATCTTGTTAGTCCCTCGCCTGGGCGGTCTGTACATGGAGGCGGACACAAAATTCCTGGCAGAACACGGCGGCTTTCATAAGCAAGACATAAATGTGGCGTTGCTTCTCGCACGCCCGGGATTGCAACCGCAAATCATCAAAACCCCGGTGCAAACGACGCAAATCGCTCCCACGATTCTTAGAGCCTTGGGATTGAATCCTCAGGCGTTGCAAGCCGTTCAAAAAGAGAAAACACGTGAATTGCCGAATTAAAGGTGCAATGAATTTATTAGTCGCAGGAACAACCTACGAATGTCGGAGAGATGGAAAATGAAGATTAAATTATTTGCTATGGCTGGTCTGTTTGCTGTCTTCACGAGCGGAGTTGCCGCGCAGAGCAAATCTCACGCTACGGAACAAACAAAGGAGGCAAAACCACAAACCAAGACAAGCGTTAATTCACCATTGAAACTTTTGTCCAGCATTCCTCTGCCGGCGCTAAAAGAGGGAGATTTCGATCATTTCGCGATCGATCTGGAAGGCCACCGCTTATTCCTCACTGCGGAAGAGAATGGCAAGCTGCTCGTCTTCGATACAAATTCGAACAAGCTTATTCACACCATCGAAGATTTGAAGGCGCCGCACGCAGTTTTATACCGCAAGGAATTTAACAAATTGTTCGTGGTGGACGGCGATGAATCTGCTGTGAAAATTTATGACGCGCAGAATTATCCACTCCTTGCAAAAGTAGAGTTGGCCGCTGACGCCGATTCCATGGCCTACGACACTGCAGCGAAGTACATGTACGTAGTGAATGGCGGTAGAGAAGCGAAAACACCTTATTCGTTCATCACCGTCGTGGACGCGGCGGCCTCTAAAAAAATCCGGGATATCAAGATTCCTTCGGATCGTGTCGAGGCGGTCGTGCTCGAAAAATCCGGACCGCGGCTTTTCTGTAACATCACCGGCACGGACACGGTTGGAGTGATGGATCGCACGCAATCCTCTTTGCAAACTGAATGGAAGCTTCCAACCGGCGTGCATCAAAACGTCGCCTTGGCTCTGGACGAGAAAAACCACCGCCTGTTTGTTGTCACTCGCAAGCCGGGAAGACTGCTGGTGCTGGATTCAGACAATGGAAAAACGATCGCCAGCTTACCTGCTGTCGGCATGGTTGACGATATGGCTTACGATGCCGATCACCAGCGCCTCTATCTTGCCGGCGACCAGTTTGTGGATGTGTTCAACCAGAAAGATGCCGATCATTACGCGCTGCTGGCGAGAATTCCGGGAGGGTTCCGCGCGAAAACCGGAATTTTGGTTCCTGAGTTGAACCGCTACTATCTTGCCGTTCCTCGTCGCGGCACCAGCGCGGCCAAAGTGAACGTGTACGAAGTGCAGCCGTAGGAATCGATTCCGAACGACGTTTGCGGCGTCTTTGGCGTTGAAAATAGCTGCAATTTGTTGTGCCGCTGCCTAAACTACATTGCCAGGTTTAAAACCCACTCGCGTGCGCTGGCGGATTGTCGTTGTTTTGGCAATCGTAGCCGGGGTCACCTACATTGACCGCCTGAATCTTGGCATCGTTGCGAAGTTCATTCTTGAGGAATATCACTTCACGACGCAAAGCATGGGATGGATACTCGGCGCATTCAGCCTGGGGTATGCCATCTTTCACGTGCCCGGTGGGTGGCTTGCCGACCGGTACGGCCCCGGTCGCGTCTTGGCCGCTGCGATCCTTTGGTTCTCTGTTTTTACGGCCCTCACTGCGATTGCGCCAGGCTTGCCGGTTGTAAATTGGCTGGGGGCCGCGTGGGCGTTTGCGATTGTGCGATTCGCGATGGGCTTAGGTGAGGCCGCAGCGTTGCCGGTTGGTAATAAAATGATGGCCTACTGGCTCGGCGAACGAGAACTGGCATTCGGTACCAGCATTTTCCTGGCAGGGGTAGGCGCGGGCGGCATTTTTGCTCCGTTTTTTATTTCATGGCTCATCAGGTACTGGGGCTGGCGAGGGTCTTTTTTTGTTTCTGGCGTTGTGGGCCTGGGATTGGCCGTTGTTTGCTACACCTACGTAACCAGCCGTCCGGAAGAACATCCCAAGGTTAACGCCGCGGAACTTGCCCTTATTCATGGGGCCACCGAACTCCATCACCAGCGCACTCCTTCTACCGCGCGAGTGTCTAAGGTCCCCTGGACGAAAATCCTGGGCTCCCGTTCGACGTGGGGATTGATGGTCAGTCACTTCTGCTTGGTGTATCCGGTCTACATATTCTTCACCTGGTTTTTTGTTTACGTGATGAGAGCCCGCGGCATGACCATCACCAAAGCAAGTTTTTGGGCTTCGGCGCCGTTCCTGGCCAACTTGTTTATGGTTCCGCTCTGGGGCTGGTTTTCAGATCGCGCAGTAGAAAAGCTGGGCAAGCGCATGGGACGACGAACTTCCGCTTGGCTAGCCATCTTTTTCTCCGCGGCACTATTATGGACCGGGAGTCAAACCGCAAATAACACCCTGGCACTCCTGCAGCTCGCGATTGCTGCCGGATTCAATTTTGCCGCTTCCGCAGTTCTGTGGACGACTTGCAATGATATTTCGGCAGAATTTTCCGGTTCCATTTCCGGCACGATGTCCACGTTTGGCAGCCTAGGCGGCTGGATTTCACCGGTTCTAACCGGTTATGTAGCAGCGAAATTGGGATGGACTTACGCGCTGGATTTGGCCGCAGCCATCACGGTCATAAGTGGGTTGGCCTGGTTTTTCATTGACGCCGATCGACATATACTGTCGAGCGAACCACTTCCCTGAAGAATTCTAGACAACGCGAGCGGCACGTTCAGCGTGTTAGAAGCTTAGCCAATTGCTTTACGTCAGGCGCGCGTTCAAGATCGCTGACCGCTTCGATAATTGCATCGGTTTTGGATTTGGACCAGTCGGCGTATTCGGCGCATCCCCTGAATTTCGCGTTCACTTCTTCCATGGTCATCGGATCAACAGGACTTCCTTTGGCGAAGTCGGCCCGATCAGTTACCGACTTGCCGTTCTTCAAATGAACGGTGATTAGCGAAACCATCTTGTCGTAACCGGCCTTTTCGGCAACCGGGTCAATGTAGAAGTTCACACGCGAAACCATTTCCTGAACCTCTGGCCGATTGACATAGGCATCCGAGAATTGCGCCAGCGACGCCTTGCGTTCAAGCAGCAGAACCACCATGCAGAATTCCATGCTGAACTTCGCCTGTAAGCCGGTTTTAGGGCGATGGTGAATCAGTGCGTTGGGCATATTTTGATTCGTGCCCACATCCACTTTTTCGACATCACCAGCTGTGATGTCGTATTTCTGAATTAAGCGCAGCATAGCCGTCATCGCCGGATGTGTCAGTGAGCCCGATGGATAAGGTTTCAAAGAAATCCCGGGTTCGGCAAAGCTCCACGGGTTGCCCAGTTTGCCCTGTATAGCCGTAAGGTCGAACGATCCGCCGTAGGCGTGGAAGAACCCTCGCGGCGCGTCAAGAATTTGCGGTGCCGCGGTCCAACCCAAGCCCGCAAGATCTGCCGCTGCGACGCCATTCTCAGCGGCATGTCCGGCCTGAAATGGTTTTGTCATCGTGCCGAAGTTTTCCCGCAATCCCGCAGCTTCCGCGCCAACAATTCCAAACGCACAGAGGGTCTGTTCCAGGTTCAGACGTCTCAGTCTTGCTGAAGCCGCCACCGACCCGAACGAGCCGCAAGTCCCGGTAGAGTGAAATCCGTCAACGTAGTGCCGCGGCGCGATGGCTTCAGCAATTTTTGTTTCGACTTCGACACCAGCAAAGTACGCTGCCATCGTTTCTTTACCGGAAAGGCCGTTAGCTTCTGCGATCGCGAACGCAGCCGGCAAAACCGGTGCGGTCGGATGAGTAAGCAACCCGTATACGCGATCTTTGGCAATGGCCAGTTGAGTGTCGTCGAAGTCGTCAGCGTGAATCGAAACGCCATTCACGAAAGCAGCGAAACGAGGGCTGGCCTTAAACGAGCTGCCGATGAGTGTAGAAGCTTCCTGCGAGGCCCCGAATGACCCAACGTATTTGCGGCTTATCGCACCAGACTGTGCCATCGAACCCGCCAGAGCCAGACCGAAGCCATCAAGGATGGATTTTTTTCCCAGTGAAACGATCCCGGCAGGAATGTCCTCGTACTTTAGTTTTAGTGCAAACTCAGCGGCGTACCGAGTCAGGTCTGAGTCCTGCGCTGGCGGTTTCTGCGCAGCCTGCAAATCGGGTATATGTTGGACATCTCCAAGCAGGAAAGAAGCTCCAACTGGAACGGTGGACTTCAACAGATCGCGGCGTTTCATTTCTGATCCCTCGATCTTTAGGATATGCACAGCAACGACTCAAACATCAAAACGTGAGCAAACATTGCAAATGCTAAGTCGGATTTCTCTCCTTCATCGCCAGTCGTAGCACCTCGGATAAGTGCAGCGGTTCTCGTCCCGTGGCTTGCTTGATCTGCTCGCGACAACTAAATCCATCGGCAACGATGAGTGTTTCACGCGACTCCTGCCGTACTGCCGGCAGCAGCACGCGTTCTCCTATGGCTTGTGATATTTCGAACTTATCTTTTTCAAATCCAAACCCTCCAGCCATGCCACAGCAGCCTGAATCCGGCAAGAGCACTTCAGCACCCATCTCTCGCAACAGCGCCTCTTCGTCGGTCATTTTCATCAACGCTTTCTGATGACAATGGCCATGAACGAGAATCCGGCACGAAAGCCGATTCGGTTGATAGCCAGGAGCGTGATGTCGCAAAAATTCGCTGAGGAGAAATGTTTGGGCGCGCAGTTTTTTAGCCCGGGAATCGTCTGGAAATAGATTAACCATCTCGTCGCGAAATACCGACGCGCAGCTTGGCTCCAGCACGATAATAGGGAATCCCGCTTCTATCTGCGGACCAAGTACTTGCAAGATACGCGTCAGATATCTCTTGGCTTCATCGAGCATCCCAAAATCGTATAGCGGACGTCCGCAACACAAATGTTGCTGCGAAATTGTTACCTGAACTCCTGCGCCCTCTAACACCTCCAGCGCGGCGCGGCTAGTTTCCGGATGGAAGTAATTGTTGAAGGTGTCCACCCAGAGAAGCACTTCAGGTTTATTTGTTCTGGATGATTGTTTTGAATTCTGCCTCGTCTCTACAGACTGGCGATTTCGAACCCAACGCTGAAAACTGGTAGCCGCGAATTGTGGAAGCTGCCGTTGCGGAGCCAGCCTGAGAATTTTGTTCAGTACAAACCGCACCGAAGACCGGCGATTGATGAAGTTGACGGTTTCAGCGAACGGCGAAGCCAAGCGCGCCCATCGATCGATCCTGCCAAAGAGGTGTGCGTGAAGAGGTCGAGCCTTGTTTTCGTAATAGTGCGATAAGAATTCGGCGCGGTAAGTAGCGAGGTCGACATTCGCGGGGCATTCCGATTTGCACGCTTTGCACGACAGACACAGGTCCAAAGCTTTTTTTACGTGCTGGTCCTGCCAGCCTTCTCGAATCACTTCTCCTTGCAGCATTTCAAAGAGCAGATGAGCGCGGCCCCTGGTACTGTGTTCCTCTTCGAGGGTAACCATATAGCTTGGACACATAGCACCACCGTCCTGCTTGCGACAGGCTCCCAGCCCGATACATCGCAAGGTGGCTTGCGGCAGAGAGCCGTTGTCCCCGGCAAATGCGAAGTGAGTTTTCGGCAGCAACGGCTTGTAGTCCACACCCAGCCGCAAATTTTCCGTCGGCAAGTAGGGATTCACCACTTTGTGCGGATTCATCTTGTTGCCGGGATCCCAGATAGACTTGAATTCCGTGAATGCCCGCATAAGTTCCGGACCAAACATTTTGGGAAGCAACGCTCCGCGCGACTGGCCATCACCGTGTTCGCCCGAAAGCGAACCGCCGTAGCTGACTACCAGGTCCGCAGCGCGCTCGATGAATTCCGCGTATTTTCGAATGCCATTTTCGCTCTGCAGGTCAAAGCTGACGCGCATATGGATGCAGCCATGACCGAAATGTCCGTAAAACGATCCGCGATAGCCGTACTCGTCCATTAGCTTGCGAATATCGCGCAAATACTTGCCGAGCTTTTCTGGAGCTACCGCGGCGTCATCCCATCCTTCCCACTCAGGCACGGCACCGGGAGCGAAGGCCGCCGCACGAGGACCCGCTTCGCGCAGATGCCATACCTGCCGCGCTTCGTCCTTTGTATATTTCCTCGCCACAGGAGGCCCAGCTGTGGCCTTCAATCGATCGATCAACTTCTGTGCGACGGCATCGCATTGCGCTATGTCATCGGATCCGAATTCCACCAGCAAAATCCCGCGTCCTTCGGGAAGGAGATCGAGGTGTGCCGCGCCCTTTTGTTTCAGCCCGTCAACGATGCTTCCCTCAAAACCCTCAAGGCCAATGGGCTCGAAGTCAAGAATTTCAGGAACATGATCCGCAGCGATGAATGCGTCCTTGTAACCGAGGCCGACCAGGGTTCTGTGCTGCGGGCTGTGAATCAGTTTTAACTTCGCTTCCAGAACAATTACGCACGTTCCTTCGGTGCCAACCAGAGAGCGCGCGACATTAAATCCCCGTTCGGGTAGCAGTTCATCGAGGTTGTAGCCGGAGACACGGCGAGGAATTTGCGGAAAGCCTGCGCGAATCTGAGCACTGTATTGATCCCGGATCAGCCGCAACTTCGTATAAATCTCAGACTCACGGCCTTCCGCATTTATCTTGGCAAGGAGATCTTCTTCGTTGGTATCGCCGACGTTCATCTGCGTTCCGTCGTAAAGCAGAACCCGTAGCTGCTGGACGTTATCGACAGTTTTCCCTCCCAGCAGAGAATGCGTGCCGCAGGAATTGTTGCCGATCATGCCACCGATGGTGCAGCGGTTGTGTGTCGAAGGATCGGGCGCAAACGTCAGCTGATGCGCTTCTGCGGTGTTCCGCAAGCTGTCAAGAACAACGCCCGGTTGAACTCGAGCAAAGCTGTCTTGCGGATTTATTTCGAGAATCTTGTTCATGTATTTCGTGAAATCAAGGACCACTGCGACATTGCAGCACTGTCCCGCCAAACTGGTGCCCGCTCCGCGCGCCAGCACCGGAGCTCCATATCTTCTGCAAGCACTCACCGCGGCGATCACGTCTTCATCATCACGCGGCACAACGAGCCCGATAGGAATCTGCCGGTAATTCGAACCATCGGTGGCGTACAGCGCGCGGCTGCCTCGGTCAAAGCGCACCTCACCCTTCAAAGTGCGCTTTAGTTCCCTTTCCAGTTCGAGAGCCTCGCCGAATACATCGATCGGTTTAGCATGCGAGCTTAGAGGCAATGGAGAGAGTGGCAGCACGGTTGTATTAACACCGCTCGATGAAAACAATTTCGGCAGCGATCCTTGGTTTGGTGGCAATCATCAGACCGCCGCATTTTCTGGGCCGAAATCGAGCAACTCAGCGCCTGCGAGAGCCTCGTCCGGTTTCATCCAGAAAGCCAGAATTGCGCCCACGAAGAGCAACACAATGCTGCCAATAAACGGCAGCTCCCAGTTACCCGTCTTATCGATGACCAACCCGAATACCAGAGGTGAGATGATCGCTCCGAACGCCGTGCCGGTGTTCATGAGGCCGCTGGCAGAGCCTGCAAACCTGGGCGCGATGTCCATGGGAATGGCCCACATGGGGCCAATTGTGAACTCAGAAAAGAAAAATGCCAGGCTCAAAAAAATGGCCGCAGCCGAAAGATTATGCACAAACAACAACGGCAACATGGAAGCAAGCGAGCCGAGGAACCCAATCACCACAAGATTCCGCCGAGCCTTGTTACGACTGCCTGTCCGCGACAATATCCTGTCGCTCAGAACTCCGCCTAGGGTGTTCCCTACCACCCCGGCAAAAAACACCCCTGCCGAGAAAAATGCCGAGTCCTGTAACTTCAGGTGATAACTATGAAGAAAAAAGGAGGGTATCCACGCCAAGTACAGCCATAGCGTCCAGGCATAGCAAAAATACACCGCAGTGACCGGCAACATTCGCCTAATCAGGCTCATCCACGGCACGGATTTTTTCGGCCCATGCTGTTTCGCAGCATAGTCCGGGAGCGTCTCGAGCTCGCGACTAGTAATGGCAGGATGGCTCGCGGGGTCATTTCGGAAGTACAGTCCCCAAACAATGGCCCAGGCCATGCTAATAATTCCGAGAATAACAAAAGAGCCTCTCCACGTTACCGAGGCGATTAACCACGCCACCAGAGGAGGCGTAAGAGCGTTGCCCAGTCTGGCGCTCGCGTGGGTAATCCCCTGCCCGAAGCCGCGTTTTTTCTCGGGCAGCCAGTCACTCATCGCGCGAGTGGCCGTCGGAAAAGTCGCTCCTTCACCGAATCCAAGAAGTAAGCGGGCGCAAACCAGGGCTGCTAAACCATTGGCCTTGCCGGTCAACAGCGTTGCCGCCCCCCAGATGACGGCCGAAGCGGTCAATGCCAATCGCGCCCCGAAGCGATCGCTGACCCAGCCTCCGACGATTTGAAATATCAGATATGGATAAGCAAAGGCAGAAAACACCAAACCCACTTGAGTGTTCGTGAGATGTAGATCCTGTTTAAACACAAATGCCGCAGTGCTGACGTTGTTTCGATCGATATAGGTCAGAGCATACATGATGCACAGCAGAATCAGCACATTCGTCGTTGCCGAGAAAAGTCTTGGGCGCAAATTAATCCCGCTCATTCGCAAATGAGGCAAAAGAATCGCGCCGCATCACTTTTCTACCACCGACGGTGCCGGTTTTGATCTTGGTGCCAGGGAATCGAGGGCCGCCATCACTCCGCCATCCGTGTGCGGTATGCCACTCAAGCGAAGACCCATTTCCACTCCTGCCAACGTTCCAGCCAGCATCAGATCGTTGAAGTGTCCGAGATGCCCGATACGAAAAACCTTGTCTGCCAGTTTTGACAAACCGGCGCCAAGGGACATGTCGAATTTGCCAAGGATTGTAGCCCGTAGTGCATCAGCGCTGTGCCCTTCTGGAACCAAGACCGCCGTCACCGTATTGGAATATTCGCTCGGCTCTTGGCAGACTAGTCCTAAGCCCCAAGCCCGTACGGCGGCGCGAGTTGCCTGCCCGTGGCGTTGGTGTCGAGCGAAAATATTTGAAAGCCCTTCGTCCAGCAACATTTGCAGTGCTTCTCTTAGTCCGTAAATCAAATTGATCGACGGCGTGTACGGGAAAAATCCGTTGTTACTCAGCGCCAACATCTCTTGCCAATCCCAATACGAGCGTGAAAGTTTCGCCGTCTTGCCGGCGGCTATTGCTTTTTCTGAAATGGCGTTGAACGCGAGGCCGGGAGGCATCATCAAGCCTTTTTGCGACGACGCTATCATCACGTCGACTTGCCATTCGTCGTGACGATACTCGATCGATCCAAGCGATGAGACCGCATCCACCATCAAGAGTGCGGGATGGCCTAGACGATTCATGGCCTTACGAATTGCGAATATATCGGAGGTGGTCCCGGTTGACGTCTCATTGTGGACCGCCAGCACAGCTTTGTATTGGTGATCCTTATCCTCAGACAACTTTGCTTCGATCTCTTCTACTACTACGCCTCTGTGCCAAGAGCCGGGAAGATAATCGACGCGAATCCCAAATCGCTCTGCAACCTGCCTCCAGAGCCGTGAAAAATGTCCTGTTTCGAACATCAGGACGCGATCACCAGGCGAGAGCGTGTTTACGATCGCCGCTTCCCAGGCCCCGGATCCCGAAGCCGAATACATCACCACTGCGCCGCTGGTCTGAATAATCTTTCGAATCTCGTGCAATGTTTCTTTTACGATTCCGGCAAATTCCGCTCCCCGATGATCCATGACCGGGCGATCGATCGCGCGCAGCACGCGATCCGGGATATTGCTGGGACCAGGTATTTGCAGAAAGTGACGCCCGGTATGAACGATAGCCTCCAAGGTGTTCCTGCTTTGTGGGAATGTTCCCACATCCTACGATCTGATCAGCCG
>Ga0193709_1000311_pt1 | contig 18329 bp, 20 predicted proteins | sample H3c2metaG_FD_160571 | JGI IMG/M metagenome (GOLD analysis project Ga0193709, IMG submission 160571) | Soil microbial communities from a riparian zone of the East river system, Colorado, United States - H3c2 | ecosystem: Environmental > Terrestrial > Soil > Riparian zone | place: USA: East River... | reverse complement strand
AAAGAACACCAAGAGAAATGCCACTCATCTCATCCTTTTTCTTTCTCGCCCTGCTCATTAATTAAGAGTACTACCGGTGTCTCAGGGATGTTGGCACGGAGGGGCATGGCTTGGAAATGATGAAACGCATTACGTCCGTAAGTGGGAAGACAAAGACCTAAAAGACCTGAAGAAGTTAATTAGCCTCACAATACATTGGATTGAAATGGACGCACTCACTGTTGAGGTGATAGCGGACATGCCAGACGGAAAGGCGTAGCCCGCGCCCAAACGCCAAAACTTACGACCCTTTTATTGTAGCTTCAGACTTGGCGGTAAGATTTAGTCCGAGAAAATCCCAATGACTCAAGAGCAATTCAAATTTAGTTTTTTCGTAGCTTTCGTGATGGGCGTGATGGTTTTGTCTGCTTACAGGTACAGCACTCCCTCTCAGGATTTTTATAAACTCTTCATAATGCTGGCGTTTCTTGCGGCGGTTGTGGTTTTGCCTGTGTCCATCATCTACGCCGTTGTAAGAAAAAAGAAAAATCGAACCAACCCGTCATAAAAATAAAAAGCCCCGCATCAAAGCGCAACATCTCTAATGCGGGGCTAGTTTGTTCTTCGACGCGGTTCTATTTGCGCGTCATTGAAAGTCTTCGTCGGGTTCTTGTCTGCGCCCTCTCAAAATCGTTGGCGCGTTCGGCTTCACAAGTATTTCGTCAACACCGAAAAGAAAATCCCAGAAAGTCGGCTTGGGCTTCCGGTATTCGGCGTAGCCGTTGCAATGGTAGACGCGGGGAACAGCGCCTTCAGCGAATATCGTAAAGAGTGAGCAGCAAGCACAGCGAAACCCCATGCGCGAGCCGTGGCTGCCTTGGTATATGAAAAAGCCTGTGTTCATGCCGCCACCGCCATTGTTGTTTCCGCGTTGCGTGCTTTCTTATGGCGCTTCCGCCTGAGTAAGTTTCGCCACGTTTTGCTGGCCGCAGTTTTAGTTTCCCTGCGCAGCTTTGCGTCAACTGCTTCAAGCAAATCCACGGCTTCGCCCAGTTTGTTTTCTGGTGTGGGGTGGTGCCAGTAGGCAGCAAATGGAATTAGCCCGGCCTTCTTCCAAGCGGCACTGCACCGTTGCTGGATAAAAACTTGCGTCTCTATCGGTAGGCTTTCTGCGCGTTCGCCGTAACCTTCAAAAAATATTTCTTTCCAGCCTTTGTACAAGGCAGGAGACAGCACCTTACGCGCAACGATCTGTACATCGCACAGCCAGTCACAAGGACTTGGCAGCTCCGAAACGCGCCTTCCATCGCCGTGATGCGCCCAACGAATCACGTTGAGCCGCGAGACTTCAGCGAATTCCTGTGATCTGGTAAGCACTTCGGCAAAGTCTTGGCCGTACTGGCTGAGGCCAGCGAGCTTGCTGGGAATCAGTTCAAGCGGCTCATCAATCCGCCGCCGATTCAAAGAGAGTTACGGCTTCGTTTTCGGATACGGTTTTGGAGGATGCTTGGCCGGCGCGGAAAGCCGTACCCTCCCCGACGCCAAGCTTCATCGCGATCTTTGCCCAGGACAGTCCATCATTGCGAAGAGCGGCAATCTTGGAACGGTCTACGGCCACGCGCGGCCGCCCGATTCTTTTTCCGCGTACGCGGGCAGCCGCCAATCCAGACCGGACACGACCGCGGATGAGCTCTCTTTCAAACTCTGCGATCGACGCGAAGATGCCGAATACTAGCCGGCAATTGGGAGTGAAAGTGTCAACGCCTTCATGCAACGACACGAAATGAATTCCCAGCGCGTCGAATTCGCTCAGCGCGTTCACAAGTTGCCGAAGTGACCGTGCGAAGCGGTCATAGCGATAAACCAGCACGGCATCAAACTTTCGGCGTTTGGAATCGATTAACAGGCGATTGAGTGCCGGGCGCGATTCCTTCGATCCCGACACACCGCTATCCGTAAACTCCTCCACGATTTCCCAGTGCCGACGCTGGCAGTACGCGCGAAGTTCGGCTATCTGCATAGAAGCGTTTTGCTCATGCGTTGAAACTCGGCTGTAGAGCGCAACTCGCATAGGGCGCTGGAAGCGTGCGAACAAGCCATTGTCAATTTGCGCCCGCAACGGGAACAGTCGTAAGTCCCACTGCTTGCAACATCCGAACTTGAGACTATGCCATTCTAGACGGACGAGATAACTAGCGGGGTGTTCGCATGAAACCGTTGCGACTGATTTTTGCGGCCCTCATCCTATCGTCACCTCTCTTAGCTCAAAATGAGAGCGGTGTTTCTCTGACGATCCGATTCGCTGATGGAACCAGCCGGTTCCACGCGGGGGAAATCATTCCCCTCGAATTGTCGTTCAAGGCCTCCATCCCCGATATGTACGACATGGAAATGCGCAACTATGACCGGAGTGGTCGTCTGAACATCGAGGGATTTCAAGTTGCCCCGCCAGGCCGGGACCCACTCGAATGCTACTATTCCACCGGTGCATTTATGGGCGGTGGTCTGGGAGGTCCACGTGAACTCTCCAGCGAGCCGCAAGTCATGCACGAAGAGCTAAATGAGTGGGTCGCGCTAGACAAACCGGGCCACTACTCGTTATACGTGACCTCGGGTCGTGTTACTCGCCGAACATCAAGTAAAGCTGAGCCTGTCGAACTGCGATCCAACGATTTGGAATTTGATGTTGTCGCTGCGGACGCGGCGTGGGAGCAACAAACCCTCAGCACAGCCGTTGCCACACTAAACATGACATCGAGTACCGAGGACGAAAGGACTGCAGCTTTGCGAGTCTTGCGATTTTTGGATACTCCAGCATCTGTGCATGAACTGGTGTTTCGTCTTGGAACACGCGGCGATCGTAGCGGCTGGAATGAGATCGCGGGGTTGGCAGGTTCGCGCTATCAGAATTTGGTCGTGCAGGAACTCGAACGACAGATGAGTATACCCGACATCACGCTAACCGCCGACTATCTCTATATCTTGGCGAAACTCAAGCTTCAGCTCGATCACGAGCCTCTTCTGCCTTATCCGCAAAAAGACGCTGAGCAGCAAAAAATCTGGAGTGAGCGGATGCAGGCGCGAGAGAAAGAACTCAAAAAGCTGCAGGATTCCCTATACGACAAAACAGCCATGCTGGTGGCCACCAAGCGAGGGGAAGCCAGAGCGCAGACGGTGCAGACATTGTTACTGCGCCCGTCGAGTGGGACTGACGATGTCAAGCCGCTTGCGGGACTGCCGCCTGGAGAGGTTGCGGTAGCTTTCCTGAATTTATCTCAGGATCAGCAGTGGAATCTCATTGCGAGTTTTTGGGAACGCCTCAAAGATCAGACGATGAGTGCGCCTCTGAAGAAGGTGGCACAGCAGCCGAACATGAATCATCAGATGTTGCGTGATCTGGCGTTGCGATGCCTCTACGATCTGGACCCAAGTGAAGCAACGCCGACAATTCTGGAAGAAATCAAGCAACCGCACCTGGACAATGGCATGTTCACAGTTAAAGGCGAGACTCTGGGTTTGCTGCCGCAGAAAACATTGCCTCAATTTGACCAGATGCTCGCCGCTCGCATTGAGGACAAGGAAAGTCGCACGAAGGGGCTGGACGCACAACTAATCGGGCGCTATTCGACGAAGGCCATCCTGCCAAGAGTGAAGAGCGTTTACGAGACTGCCCCCGGTCAGTGGGACTGCGTCACCGAGGATGGTTTCGTTGTGTATTTCCTGCGAGTGGATCCAGATTACGGGGTCAAGCGTTTGACGCAGGCCCCGAGCTTTTGCATGACAAATGCTCTTCCAGCGGTGACAAGAATGCACCGTTGGAGTGAAGTGGAGCCTGGCATCATCGCACGGCTGAATGGTCCAGACCTCAATCGCGCGCGACAAGCTGCCGAGACACTAGCGAAGTACGGCAGCACGCAGGCAGAAAAAAACTTGTGGGATCGGCTACGCAAGTTTCATGAACAATGGTCAGAGCGAGGGAATGAACTGTCAATGCGACCCGGAATGCGGGCCGATGCAAACGAAGCTGTAGGCTTCCAATCCGGCTTAGTTGAAGCGATCGGCAAGGCACCGGCCTGGCTCCTGACAGACGACGAGATCACGAAATTGGAAAACCTGACGCTAGGGCAAGAGCGGGACAACGTAAAACAGTGGCACTGGACATCCACCGTCAATGTGGATGTCAATTTCGTCGGTGACCAAATCATAGCGAGCATGAACCAATACACGGCAACCGACGTTGCATCGCTGAAAACCAAACTTGCGCAGTATCCGGGCGGGACGAAATTGTGGCTGAATATTTTTGGTTCGCCCGAGCACGTGGCCTCGGTGCACGCGGCCATTGCGGATATAGCCGCAGAGCACGGCTTCGAGGTAGCTCAGCCTGAAGCAGTTAATTAGGCGGACAAGTACGAAGGTCGAAGGAGATCGCCACAGTTTTGTCTTACCATCGCGTGTAATCTGCACATCGTCCGTTGTCGTATCCGCCGGCAAAATCGCCCGGTTCACCTTGAAGAATTCCTCCAGCCTGGTCTGATCAAAAACATCTCCGGGTTTGAGAAACGATTCCTTCAGTTTCTCTCGTGTTACTGCATTTGCACCGAGAAATTCTACGCTTCCGACTCGGTACTGAACCTGCTGATCGATCTTGATCGCCACGTTTATGATTTTGCAGTCGTCTTCAATCGCAAAGTCGGGCTCCGGAGTCATATCCCCGTAACCCTCTCGTGCGTAGGCCACAGTGATGTTATGCAGACCTGTTCGGAGCTTTTCGACATCGAACACTTCCGCGCGTTGAATCGGTATCAGGTTTCGTAAGGCTTCAGCGCGTATAAGTGTGAGCGATACGTGAAGCGCAGGTTTTACGTCGGTGAGGAGTCGGGATTCCCAGAGCAGCGTATCGGGCGGCATAAGCTTGTTTCCGATTGTCTGGGAAGGCAAGCGTCGAGATCACTTGCGGGCGACAGCTGCTGGTCAAGCTGGCCAGGATCGCTGCGGTTCGTCCGCCGCGTGGGTTGCCGACGAATAGAGAGTTTTTGTGATGGAGTACCCTAACTGAAAGGGTTCGAACGTCGGTACTACGATTCGAATTATTTTTCTGAGGGTTGAGGTGTGTTTTGGATTGAATTGCTGGAGACGTTTCGCAAGGTGATCTCGACATCTGCCCATTTTATGGCTTGGAAACCAATATCTTGAGTGTTTCCTTTATATGTCAGCTCCAGGTGCTTCGGAGTTAGCCATTTCATCTCCACGATTCTATCTCCAGGCGTATTGGGAACGTCGGCGATGTCGAATATTTCTGTTGGGGGCGTTGAACCTGTGGTCCAGTTTAGGAACACGGTCGTTCCGCCGCCTCCTATGCCGAAACCGCTGTTCTCCACTGACCGAGCAGTCGCGATTATCTTTCCGTCCGGTGAGCGGGACTCCGCGGACCAAGTTGTCTCCGAACCCTTGCAGCCGGACATAAAGGCATAGGCTCCCAAGATCAGCACAGAAATTGACTTACGCATCGAGTGAGATGTCGCGGCGCAACATGTTTTCATGACTCGGATGCTCCTTAACGTTCAGAACGATGGTGTCGGTGGCGGCGGTAATAGCGTCGGCTTGCTGCAAGTAGCACCGTTCTTTTGCGCGTTGTATCCATCCCATAGGCGATACGTGAAGCACAGTTTTCAGGAATCGAGAGGAGGTATTTCCAAAGCCGCGCACCTGCCGGCATGAGCTTGCTTCCAGCGATCGGGAAGCCAGGCGTCGAGGTCATTTGCCGGCCACGAGGGGAGATTCATCAGCAGTTGCATGAAGTAGAGTTGCGGATCCATCTCGTGCCGGCGGCAGCTGCTGGTCAAGCTGGCCAAGGTCGCTGCGGTCCGTCCGCCGCGCGGGTTTCCGACGAACAGCGAGTTCTTGCGGTTCAAAACCACACGCTTCATCTCCCGTTCACTCACATTATTATCGATGGGCACCGCGCCATCCCTAGCGAACACCGTCAGCTCCTCCCATTGGCTGAGCGTGTAGTTCACTGCTTCCGCTATGGGATGCTTCGGCAGCAAATGTTCTTTCCAGGTCAGCAACTTCCGTCGCAGTTCCGCCAGTACGGGCGGCGACTGCGTCTGCCGCAATGCAAGTCTCTCGGCCACGGACACATCCTTGGCCTGTTTTTCCACCGCAAACAGCTGGCCGATCAAATCCACGGCCTCGCGAGCGATCTCCGGCGCTGTTTTCTCCGCCTCCACGAACTTCCGCCGCGCGTGCGACCAACATCCGGCACGCGTAATGGCATTGCCGGCTACCACTCCATTGTAGCCTCCATAGGCATCCGCCAGAAGAACTTCGGTGTAGTCTTTCAGAAACTCTTTCGGCCCTTCTCGTCCGCGATTCAACGTGAAGTCGAACACGTTGTACGGATTTGCTTCATCGCCTACGTACACCCACATGCGTGTCGACTGCGTCTGCCCCGGACCCAGCATCGGAAAGACCGTGTCGTCGGTGGCCACCACATGGGACTGCCTTACCCGTTCTGTCATCCGTCGGTACACTGGCTCCACCAGGTCCGCGACATCCCCGCACCACACCGATTGGGTGGCGCGGGAAATTGCAAAGCCTTGCCGCTCGAAGATATCTTCCAGCCGATACAGCGGCAGGTAGTCAGCGAACTTGCTGGTCATGTTTACGTCCGAAAGCCGAAACGGCACTTGACAGGTTTCGGAACTTGATTCGGGCCGAGAGCCAATCACGCTTAGTTCTTCGTCTTTTCGGAGGTTGAACTTTCAAGTCGAGATCGGCGTGCGGACCGGGTCTTCATACCACCAATGATAGATAAGGTCGAGCCGAGCATCAAAACCGTAAAAGAAAAAGCCAGCGGAGCGTGAAATAACGATGCTGTGGTTACCGCTAGAATAATTAAGACCGTGCCCAAAAATCTAAGGTCAAGACCATCTTTAACAGCGGACTTCTTTCGCACTATCGACCACGAAAGCGTTGCAATCACCATCCATATAACCAAGAATGCCAACAGATGTTGTTCAATGAACGTCAACACGAACGGCATTCTATACCGTTAGGCCCGCGTCCGGTAAGGCGTGTACTGAATCTATTACTTGGTAATGCGACGCCTTCTTGAACTCAAAAGAGTGCAACTATAGACTCAATTTGTGCCAATAAAGTATAAATGCTGCGCACGCCGCAATCGACTTCGCATGCTTGTCATCTCTTTGATTCTTGTCGGCCAATTAGCCTCTTGCCGTAAACCGACTGCCCGAGACGTGCTTGGAAGCTGGCAAGTGAATTTCGCCAATTCAAAGCTCAAATTGACGCTCAACCCTGACCGGACATTCGAGGAGATTCTTGAGAAGAAGCAAGACACCAGCGTCGTACATCGCACTGGAAGGTGGGAGTTGACAGAATTAGAAGGCGAAAGTGTTGTGCTCCACGGTGCGCTCATTGCACGCGATCATGCTGGAACAGTAGAGTCAGATGATAGAAACGGAGAGTGGATAATGCATGTGGACAGAGCCTTCGGTCGTTTCCGTCTATCGGTGAATGAGGACTTGAACTTATACTTTGAGCGCCAGTAGCAAAGCATTTCCAGCGACCGAAGGTTCCTAAAAGTCGGTAAACGCACGACTCGTACAAGTGGACCCCGTGGCGAACTACACAGGACGGCTCAGCCTATCTGCGCTGCGGGAGAAGCATTCATGCAACGAGCAGTGTCCATCCCAAGTCACTTTCCTTTCAGAGTACGTCTGGCGCATTGCCTCCTGACTAGGATAGATTGCGTCCCGGAGGGATCATGGACCTACTGGCGGCAATCAAGCGTGAAGAACGAAAGCTCGAAAAAGAGTTGAATAAGTTGCAGAATAAATTGAGCGGCGTCCAAGCCGCAGCAAGAGCACTCGGCAGCAAGGCGAGCCGAGAAATCGCTCAGGTCAAAAAGCACGTGATGTCGGCGGCTGCAAGGGCGAGGATTGGAAAGGCAACGAAGGCTCGATGGGCTAGATTCCGGGCTGGGAAGAACAAGAAGGCGCTAGGGAGTTCGACAATCCGCGAAGTCGCTCAGGTTAAGAAACGCGTATTATCTGCGGCTGCCAGAGCGAAGATTGGAAAGGCTACGAAGGCGCGGTGGGCAAAATTCCGAGCCGAGAAGAACAAGAAAGCAAAGGCTAAGGCTTAACAGGAGTCGGCTCGGAAGTCTATTTCGTTGGGAATTGGTTGTGCGCCAGTGCCTTTCTACGAAATTGAATTTCCTTCATCGTTACTGGAGCCAGCACAAGCAATCCAGCGAGAACGAAAACAAGACCAGCTTGCCATTGCTCTGGCCACCACCGCCACAAATAGACTCCTACTGCGCAGATTGCAGCACCGAGTAGGCATAGGATTGACAGGAGAAGGCGTTGCCATGTTGAAGTCAAGGGAGGTGTGACATCTGACGGAGCCCTGACCGGAGCAATGAACCAAACCGCGAACTGCTGTCCACGCCAAAGAAATACACCTATCCAGACACAACCGAGAGTGATGATGCCTGCCCGCAGGAGCCAAATTCCAAAACCAACACCGACGAGCGCCATCGTTATTAATGCCAAGATTTGCCATCGACGGCTGCCGATCATGTAATCCCCTTATGAGGCGTTAGAGCCACCGCTGCGTCTTCCAGAATGCGAGTCAGGCGCTCAACTGGTACTTGAGCGTTCTTCACGATGGCTCCAACCCGGTGTGCAAAAGTAGGGTGCGTCATAAACAATTCAGTGAAAGCGTCAGACGCGGCGGGTAATTCAAGAACTTGATGGAGCTTGGCCAGAGCCCGAATGGCAATTTCTGGGCCATCAGTAAATTCAATCGCTTTTCGGTCAGCGGAATACTCGAATCGACGCGAGCAGTAATATAGCGCGATGAGCGGCCCGAATATGGCGACGACTTGAAAGAGCGGACGAAAATGGTCAGTTTGTAACGGAAGGAGGAAAAGGGAGAGGGCTGTAATTGAGAAAATCGTGACGACCAGCAATAAGTGTTTGCGCCCGTGCCTTAGTTTGACGTGTGCCACTTCATGAGCAGTGACGAACTCTATTTGCCTGTCGTTCAGATATAGCCCAAGGTTGTCGGTCAGAGCGATTGCGTTCGACATCCCATATGCATTCGTCAAGTGTCCCTTCCCCGCGGGGACAACGAAAACCCTACGGAGCGTTACGTCCATTCCGCGGGCGACTCTAAGAGCCCGGCTACGATATTCGCCCGATTTCAACGTATTGAATTTCAATCCTTCTGCCCGTCTCAGAAATCCTGTTCCGATTTTCGAGACCACTCCAGCGGCGAGAAGCCATGCAATACCGCCTAAATTTCGGTCCAAGATGAATTCAAAGCCAGCGGCGACCATCAGCAATGGAATTACAAAGCTCACGAGTCTCCACCATGCTTGCCGCAATGTGTCCGTGGTTGTCCACTTCAGCTTAAGCACGGTCTTATCGCCGTCGTAACACAAGATCAGAAAGATGCCCAAACTCGCGGCCGGCGGCAGCCAGAAACGCCAACTCGCTGCGGAAGATATTTCAAGCGATCTAGGCCACGTGCGGAGGACTATAGAAACAGACCTGAACCTGCCCGCAAAATCCCATATGATCCACCAATCCGCCACCGTAACGGCGAGAATAAAACGTCCGAAGCTGCGATAACCAGCCCAGATAAGCTTTTGTTTTGCTTCGTCGGCGCGGGCGGCAACCCAGCGAAAGCAAAGAGTCACAGCGATGGGCAAGAGCAGCACAGCACCCGGGACAATCAACAGATTCGCCAAGGTCAACAATGTGGGCATTTCTTATAGATTGAGATACTCGGCTAAGTGTACTCGAACGGTGAGACACATTTCGCGTCTCGACGTTGGGTAGGAGCCCGAAAGAGTCCGGTGATCCGATCGCGGGCTCTTCAGTGGCAGTCGGAGTAGCCACCCAGTTGCCCACAGTGGCGGCACCGGAAGAGATAGGCCGTGGCTGTGTATTTGCGGTCCAGCTTTGAAAAATAGTATTCCCAGTCGGCGCCTTGCTGCCCGGATTCCTCTCGAACTACCTCAATTGCTTCTGACGCAATCAGGACTTGGCGCGTCGGAGAAGGTCTACAGCTTTCGCGAGAGTGTGCTCGTAAGCCGTTGCATCGAAGACAAAATCGAGAAAGTGCCGCTCCGACTTCGTAGTGCCGTTGGCGTGCCGCGTTCCTTCGCGGATCAGAGGTGCGAGTTTAAGAATAGAATCCATGTTAAATGCCGTGGGGCGCATTGTGAGTATAAACCCTAACCAAGCTAAGCCCCGGTAAACGCCGATACCGCCGAAGTGGAAACGTCCGCGAAAGCTGGCCGAGTGAATGGACGGCTTGGCGACTTACCCGGCGTTAACCACTTCATGGGGTAGAATTTCGCAGGTGGGCGAACAATGACAAAATCCCTTGCGAGAACTGTGGCTCTAGCCCTCACGTTTTTCATTGCCGTCGTTATCGGCTGGACTGCGACTTATCCATCCGATAGCGACCCCAAGAACATCAAGTACGTCCTCTGGAAAAACGGTCTTTACGGAATGAACGTTGATACGGCGACGGGCACGATGATTGGTGACCGGAGCCGCGAGAAGTTGGTTGTAGGTAAGACAAAATTCCAATTGCGAGAAAAGTTTGGCTATCTCTCGACGCCCGCAGTCGTATCGCAATATCTGAGAGGCTGTTATCAGACGTCGGCTTGGAAGGATAGAGATGCTCTCTTCATCCGAAACAGCCCATGGATGGTCATCTTTGACGGCGATAAAGCCACGGAGCTAGTGCTTATCAAGGGATGTTGACTGAGCGCATTAACTCGAAACCCGCCCTCAATTGGCGGAACCCGTCCCGAAAGCTGCCGGGCAAATAGACGGTTTTGCGACACGGGAGTTAGCCAATCTGGCGGCCTATCTGGGCATCGGAGCATAGCTGTCGATGCGCGTCTGTGGAGTTACTCGCAGAGCTTCGAGAGTGGCGTCATTTAACACGCCGGAAACTAGTTCCTTCGCGCCCGCCACTATCGTGAACGTGAGGTCATAGTCGCTACATAGGCACCAACTGTGGTCGGCTGGCCACCAGTATTCTGGTGTCAATTGATATTTCCCTTCGGCGAGGAAAGCAGAAAGCTCTTCGAGAGTGCCGGAGAAGTGAATCGGTTTGTCTGTCGCAATGAAAGCAATTTCCGAAAAACGAAAGAAAGAATCTCGGGTACCTGCAAACGGTTGCAGGACGGAAAGCACTGCGGCTAACTCCTCGGCGCTCAGGCTCCCTTCATCCGGTCCTCCCAGAAAACGGGGCCAGCATCCGGGTTCCTCCATGCTTGCTCGGAACCATTCATGGGAAATTTCCGCCTCAAACGGCACAGCAAAAAGCCGAGCCAGTTCACTCCACCTAATTCTAGGTCCTCGGTTTTCTTTCCTTAGCCTTTCAACAAATGACCGCAGTTTTGTGCATGTGGGTATTTTTAGAATGGATTTCTCGCGTTCCGAGAGAGGGTTGTCGATATTTTTGTAGTTTGCTTCAATGCTGTGCAAGAGTTTTGCGTACGCTTCGAAACTCTTCGGTAACAAATGAGAAACAAAGTTGCCCTTCCAGTTTGAATTGTCGCTGGCGAGAAGCTCTTCTCGCCCATTTCGAATCCAATCGAAAGCATTATCAGGGCACGGCTGCATGTCGATCATGGTAATCGAACGGCGGCGATAACTGCCACTCCAATACCTTGATAAACGCGGATACCGTCGAGGTGAGACCCGTCGCGAACTATCGACGCGACAGGAAGATGCTCCAAGCCAAACAGGCTACCGCTATACCGAGCATCATTCCGTAGAACGAGACCCCGAAATCATCGACACGCTGTCCATTTTTCTCATAGGCTAGATGCCATCGCTGCTTCTTGAGAGTGGTCCCCACAGGCATGCTTCGCGGCAAGGAAGCATCGGTCGCACCTGCTACGTAGACGCTTTCGCGACCGTCCGGTCCGCGCAAGGTGTATTCAGTAGCGTATCGAGGCGCACCTGTCGAGGGAATATCTCGGCTGGAGACTACAACACCTTCGAGTTGTGTTTTGAGACGGGTTCCGACAGTCTCATACCCGAACCCCCAGAGTATGAACAGTCCGAATATTAAAGGAATCGCCGGATTTGAAACCACTTTGCTTTTCATGCTGAACTCACAGTTCAAGGGATAGCTTCAGAACGCACCCGTCCAACATCAATTAGTGTAATAGCGTTAGCAGAGCAATGATGCGGGGAAACGGAAGCCTTTCCCTTGCCGATGTGGCGAAAAGCCAGCGAACGAAGCGCAGACAGTCCATGTGGATTTGTGGTTTCCGATTAGGCGACGCACCGGGAGTCGTAACTTCAGCGGCTCACAGACCTGCATGGCCATCGCACACCGTCCGAATGCAGCCGCCTTCCCGCCGCTTCCCCGGCTTGCCGCACACCTCGCAAGTGCGAAGAGATTCCAGTTGAGCGGTTTCGATGCGTTGCAGGATTTCGTCCGTCCGATGACTTACGTAGACACGAAGCCCGCCGAATTTCTGTTTGACTTGCAAGACTTCGAACGGTCGCCCAGTTGCTTTCTCGGCTTCCATGACGAACGGCTCCAAGTCTTCGCACAGCCTCCATACGATGTTGAACCATCCATCGCCATGGGCAAAGCCGTCTGCCATTCGGGTCTCGCGTTGATCGCCTGTGGCGTTGAACCACGAAGGCCAATGCTCGACCAGCTTTTGTTCAAGTTCGCTGCGCATGACGGTCAGGCTCACTCCGGAAACTCAATCCGGTGTTTGCCGTTCTGCCGCAAACGCAAGACATTTCTGCACCCAGCGCCGCGGTCCGGGGCTCCAGCAATTTCCTAGCGCATTCGCATTGGGGGCTATGGGACCGATTGCAAACAGGATCGGCGAGGTATCGTTTCAGCGAAGTGTTTGAAACTTATTCTTACTGATCTTCAGTGATCGAATCTTGGACTCCAGGGTAGATCGGGCTATGCCCAGTTTGGTAGCCGCGCCGGAAGGTCCGAAGACCCGCCCTGCGCTTTCTCGCAAGGCGGCCTCAATCATCGCTTTTTCCTGAGTGGCGAGGTTTTCGGAGAGGTCCGGCGGGATTTTCGGTTCGGTCGCAAGCGGTTGCCGAGCAAGCCAGGTCTTGTCGACCGAGAAATTCTCTGTTTCGCACATGATGACAGATCGCTCAATCACGTTCTGCAATTCGCGGATGTTCCCTGGCCAGGGGTAGGCGCAAAGCAAGTCGAGGCTTTCTTTGGTTATCCCCTGTATGCTCTTTCTCACTTTCCTCGCGCAATGATCGACGAAGTATTCAACCAGCACAGGAATGTCTTCTGGTCGTTGCCGCAGAGGAGGCATATCAATCGGAAAAACGTTGAGACGGTAGAAGAGATCGCTGCGAAACGTGCCCGCCTGGATGGCCACCTGCAAGTTACGGTTTGTGGCAGCAATCACCCGTACGTTGGTACGGATGGAGCGAGTTCCGCCGACACGCTCAAATTCGTGTTCTTGCAAAACGCGTAGCAAAGCAATCTGGGTTTCAAGAGGAAGCTCTCCCACTTCATCGAGGAAGATGGTGCCGCCCTCTGCCAATTCGAAACGGCCCAGGCGCCGCTGCAACGCTCCAGTGAAAGAGCCCTTCTCATGCCCAAATAATTCTGACGCGATCAAGTCGCGCGGGACGGCAGCACAGTTGACACTCACAAAAGCGCGAGAGGATCGCCGCGACTGTCGATGGATCGCCCGCGCAATAAGTTCCTTGCCTGTCCCGGTTTCGCCGGTGACCAAAACGGTGGCGTCTGTCGGAGCAACCTTAGACACAAGAGAGAGTACTTTTTGCAAGGCGCCAGAACTCCCGACGATCTCTTCGCACATCGATCCCTTATCGAGTTCTTTGGGCAGGGCGACGCTCTCCTGTTTGAATCTCTCTTCAGACTGCTTTGGATCCGCCATGATTACCGCGACGCTAGCCATAACCTGCCTCACCGATCTAGGAACGTTGCACGTTTGTTAGACCCCTTTGTTCATGTCGCGCATTGTGGAGCCGGTCCCGTCTAGGGACAACCCCAGATGGAGCCACCCTGGACACCATATCGGAACAGAAGCAATGCCCTTTTACGGGGGCTGGGAACTAACTCAAAAGTAGTAGGAGACTTAATTCTTTCGACCTCGAATGTCGATGCGCTTCCATCCAAAAAGACGCGCATCGGCAGACCAAGCGCCCGGTCCGAGCATGGCCAGGGCGGCACCGAGGGTTCCCAACAGGATAGAGCTCCACGGATCATGGGGATGCGTGAAGGCGCTCCAAATCTCGATGATTGCCAGAAGTACTCCCGCGATGGGCGTCCATAGACCTGCGAGCAGTAGTATTCCTGAGGCAATCGCGAGAACGTGAATCACCGCCAGGCTGATTGGCGGCGCACTTTGCAGCTCGATCATTCTTCGAACGACTAATGCTATGCCAACGACCAGGCGCATGAGTAGAAGGCCGGCTCCGGGCCAGCCGCGAGCGAAGGTGGAGAAAAGTCGTCGCAAAACAGGTCGAGCATAGAATTTCCCAACGCCAGCCGAAAACCCCAAAAAGGCGCTCGCGAATCACTCTTTCGAGTGAGCTAAAATTCGATGATTCCGCGCTTCAGACCTATCATCGCGGCGTGGGTTCGGTCGTTGGCGCCCAGTTTGGAGAGGATGTTTCTGACTTGGCCCTTGACGGTTTCTTCACTGACCGAAAGCTGCGCTGCAATCTCTTTATTGGCATTCCCTTCGGCAATCAGGCGCAGGACGCGCACTTCTGCTGGGGTCAGCGCGTCATCCGTGGCATGCTCCGCAAGTTGAAAGGACACCTCTGGCGAAACCGTCTTTTTCCCGGCATGTACCGCCCGAATCGTTTCCAACAGTTCCTTGTGCAACAGATTTTTTAGCAGATAGGCCCGCGCACCAGCCTTGAGCGCCCGCAGGACCTGCACGTCCCCGGTATATGTGGTCAGTACGATGATTCGCGCTTCGGGAAATTCCCCGCGAATCGCGATAATCGCATCGACACCATTCATTTCCGGCATCTGCAAGTCCATCAAGGTGATGTCCGGACGGTGCGTACGGAACTGGTGGATCGCCTCCCGCCCATTCGATGCTTGCGCGACTAAACTCATGTCCGGCTGACCCGCCACAAGTCCCGCGATCCCCTCGCGCAGGAGCGCATGGTCGTCGACCGCCAGGATCCGAATCGGACCGGGCTCCGCACTCATGACTTCATGTCCGTGTCTTTCCCAGAGAACATTTCCGCCAACCTCGAACGCCGTCGAGCGGGAGATGGCTCGTAAGCACGGGAAGCAGGAATGCTCAGCTCAACCTCCGTGCCAGAATCGAGCTCACTCCAGACAGCCAGCTTGCCTCCCATCAGCTTGGCGCGTTCGCGCATGCCACGCAAACCGTAGTGCCCGGCGTAGCCGTCTCCATCAAGATGCTTCGCGTCAATGCCCTTTCCGTCATCTCGGACCCGCAACCGAAGCTGCCGTACGTCATACCGGATTTCCACTTCGATCCGCTGCGCCTGTGCGTGCCTGAAGGCATTGCGCATTGCTTCTCCTGCGATCCGGTAGACTTCATCTCGGAGGATTGGATGGAGATTCTGCGGGGTTCCTTCAACCTCCACGTGAAACTCGGTTGCATTTGCGTTGGTTTCACCGGAAGCGAGTTCTTGACCCAAAGTGTTTATCGTCAACGCAAAATCGCTGGCCACGACCGTGGATGAGCGCAAGCCCTGTACGGCATCGCGGCCCTCGGTGATCGCTTGAGCGGCCTGATCGATAGCGCTCTCGAGTGTTTTCCTGGCTTCGGCCGGACGCTCCGGCAGCAAATTAGTCGCTGCCTGAAAGCGCAGCAACAGTCCATGAAAACTTTGCAGTAGAGTGTCGTGCAATTCTCGCGCGACACGCGTGCGCTCACCGACACGCTCTTCTAGGCGAATATTGAACTCCTTGGCGAGTTGGTGCAAGCGATAGAGGTACACGCTCCACACCAAAAGAAGTATTAAGGCGGCGGAGCTAGTCCGAAACCACCACGTTTGCCAGACCCTCGGTTCAACCTCGAACCCGACCGCAGCCTCCGAGGCATCCCACAGACCGTCGCTGTTACACGCGATAACGCGAAATCTGTACGATGCTGCGCCCAGATTCGTGTAGGTGGCTTCGCGGCTCGCAACCGGGTCACTCCAATCATGATCGAAACCATCGAGCCGGTAACGGTAGCGAACGCGTTCGGAATTAGCCAAGCTCAGTGCCACGAATCGAAACGTCGTCTTCTGCTGTTTCGTAGAGATCCGGAATGGTTGTCGAAAATCAACCGGACTTCCGTCTGCGAAAACTGCCTCGATATGGGGCAGCGCCGGAGCTGAATTGTCAGTGATCTGGGAGGGATTAACAACCGACAAGCCGCGGCTAAGTGAAAACCAGATCCTGCCCGCTGAATCCGAGACCACCGATCGGCTGCGCTTCACTCCCGCAGTGCTCTCGAGACCATCGGCCTGGCCATACTCTCGAACATCGGCTCCCTGCACAACGCCGCTCAGCAGTTTGTCGCGTGGAACGCGCAAAACATGGTCTGAGGTCGCGATCCAAAACCTTCCGCTCTTGTCCTCCGCCATTCCGACTATTTGTTTGCGCAAAACGTCGGGCGACTCATGAGGAATTTGAAAACGGTTAGAGGCAAAAAAGGCAAGACCGGCAGACGTTCCACTCCACAGAGTCCCGGATGAATCTTCGAAAAGGCAGTTCACCTCTAGGGAAGGCAAACCCTCTACCGTTGTATAGGTTCTCCATTGGCCGTTTGAAAAAGAACTCAGCCCGCTAGGTGTAGCAAACCACATTGCACCGTCACGGGTTTCAAGGATGGAGGACACGGTATTCGAAGCGAGGCCGTTGGTAATCGTATAAGTAGTGAAATGTCCGTCTTTGAGTTCGCTGACACCGCCGTTTAACAAGCCGGCCCACACAGTGCCATCGCGGCTCTCATAAACAGCATAGGCACTGTTTTGTGCCAGTCCGTTTGCCTCTGTATAGCTCTGGCTGGCTAGCGAACCGTTGCGGAATCGTAAGCGGGTGAGTCCGCCGCGTTGCCGTCCAACCCACACCTGGTCTGCACGTCCACTGATGGAATAGACGACATCACGTGCTGGTATCGAGGTAACGGGTTGCGCGCGGCCGTTTTGGAGAACATACAGCCCACCTTGAGCGGGAGCGAACCAGGTGCGGCCCTCCTGGTCGACATATATAGGCCCACCGTGCTCGAAACGAGAATCGTGAACAGATGAATAAGTTACAAACGCACTGTCTCGAATGCGGCCTAGCCCTCGCTCACCCCCGATCCAGAGATTCCCTTCGCGGTCCTCGAAGAGAACGTTAATCCCGCCGTCTCCGCGGAGCTCACTTTCTTCTGAGAACGAAATGCCTTTCTCATTGATGCGCAGTAGCCCGCGGGCTGTGCCCACCCAGATATTCGAGTCACGATCGCGCAGGATGCTCAAAACCTGGGCACCACCCAGGAACGGCGGCAATTTAACCCGACGAAGGCCGTTGCTGTTCCCGTGATACAAGCCCGTGTCGGTGCCGACCCACAACTCTTCACCGATCGGCAGCAGACAATTGATCTTTCGGTCCGACAATCCTGCGCTGACCTTCGTAAGTCGCCCGCCCGTAAGAAGAAAGAGGCCATCGCCGAGTGTGCCAATCCAAATCTTGCCTTCGGCGGTTTCTGCCAGAGAGATTACTGGCGGAGAAGCGGGTCCCAATCTCTGAACTTCGCCTGCCCGGAACCGGAATGTGCCCTGCTCGATGTCCGAAACCAGTACTCCATCGTGGTTATCTTTTGACATGGCGGAGATTGCGTATAAACCGTATCTGACACTCTCAAACTCGCCATCTTTTTGGCTTACGAGATAGGCGCCCTCTGGACGGATCCACAGTGTTCCGTGAGCATCCGTGAGCAGTTGCAATATCGTAATGTTCAAAGCGGTGGTGATGGAAGTAAACGAGACAGGTCTGAAATTAAGGCCGTCGAAACGTATCAGGCCTCGGTCGGTTCCAATCCAAAGGTACCCATCTGCGGTTTGCGCGATGCCGTTGACCGCGCCGCCGGGAAATCTGCTTTCGGTGGTCCATTGTTCACGGACGTACTGCGAGGGCAGACGATCGGGGTCGAGTGCACGGGCATCGGTGATAATGCCCGCCAGCACGATTCCAATAACAGTCCATCGAGTTTGCTTCAACCAGCAAATCACGGGAGGTACTCGAATTTGTCGATTATGACCTCATTGTCGTTTTTCAGGGGGATTTTGCCTTGATGA
>Ga0193709_1000310_pt1 | contig 18333 bp, 16 predicted proteins | sample H3c2metaG_FD_160571 | JGI IMG/M metagenome (GOLD analysis project Ga0193709, IMG submission 160571) | Soil microbial communities from a riparian zone of the East river system, Colorado, United States - H3c2 | ecosystem: Environmental > Terrestrial > Soil > Riparian zone | place: USA: East River... | reverse complement strand
GTTGGTACGATGGGATTCTTTCTGACAGTCCTGATTTGGACCGTCATTTGGTTGGCGTGGAATCTGCTCGTCCCACGCGCCCTGCAGTTCGATCCCCCAATGGCATTTGCATTCTGGCTGTTCATTTCCAATTTGATTCAGCTTCTGCTGATGCCGCTGATCATGGTCGGCCAAAATGTCCAGGGGCGCCATTCTGAACTTCGCGCGGACAACGATCTTGAAATCAACATCAAAGCGGAGCAGGAAATCGAAGTGATCCTGCAGCATCTCGAATATCAAAATGCCATTCTCATCGCGATGGTCGAAAAATTGGGCGTCAATTTTGAAAAGCCTGTCGGTCGGCGCGTGGATTGAGCGTAAACTGACGATACGCGAAGCTAGGGACTCTCCCATGCCCCACGCCACACCGATCGTTTTTGTCGTCGACGACGATATCTCCGTGCGCGAATCGCTGGAATCGCTGATTCGATGCGCGGGCTGGCACCCCGAGATTTTCGCGTCCGCGCAGGAATTCCTCTCGCACCCACGCGCTCTGACCCCAAGCTGCCTGGTGCTTGACGTTTCTCTTCCGGGTCTCAACGGTCTTGAATTGCAGAAGCGCATTGCGGCCGACCGGATTGACATGCCGATCATTTTCATCACCGGACATGGCGACGTGCCGATGACGGTCCGGGCCATGAAGGCGGGCGCCGTCGAATTCTTGACGAAGCCCTTCGGCGACGACGTGCTGTTGAGCGCCATCGGCAATGCCATCGAGCGCAGCCGGTCTGCACTGGGTCACGAGGCACAGACGCGGGCGCTCCGCGAAGATTTCGCGTCGCTCACCCCGCGCGAGCGGGAGGTCATGGCGCTGGTGGTCCGCGGCTTGTTGAACAAGCAAGTCGGCGGCGAGATCGGGATCAGCGAGATCACGGTGAAGGCGCACCGCGGCAAAGTGATGCGCAAGATGAAAGCAAATTCTCTCGCCGATCTGGTCAATATGGCCGCCAAACTCGGGCTCACCGCCGCGCCGGCCGAGGGGCATATCGCCGGCGACATTTGATGCCGCCGGCATCGCACTTTACAAATCTTTACATCGCCCTCAAATACCGCTCACAGTCGGCGCGCAGACTGTTCATCGTGTTCTTCACCGACAAGGTAATCCAAGATGAATACTTCCCCGGAATCTAAAGACCCGCCGCCGTCAGGCCGCCCGCTGTTCAGCCGCATGACTATCGCCATCATTGTCGCCGCCGCCACCCTGGTCGGCGGCGTGGCCGCGGTGGCCAATGGCGCCGGCGCATGCGGCTGGCATCACGGCATGATGAGCGGCCACAGCGCGGCGGACGTCTCTGCTCACGTCGACAAGATGCTCAAGCACTTGTATGTCGAGATCGACGCCACCGATGCACAGAAGGCGCAAATCACCCCTCTGGTGAAGCAGGCAGTGAGCGATCTGCTGCCCCTGCATGCGCAGTTGCAAGCTGCGCACACGCAAGCGGTCCAAGGCCTGACGCAGAGCCCCGTCGACCGGACCGCGCTGGAAGCGGCTCGGGTGGCGCACCTGCAGCTTGCCGATCAGGCCTCCAAGCGTTTCGTGCAGCTCATCGCCGACGTCGGCGACGTGCTGACGCCTGCGCAACGCGACGCGCTCGCGGCCCACTTGCAGCAAATGCACCGCAAGGCCGGCTCTTAAGACCGCTGGCTTTGGCGGCTCGCTGTCTCTAGAGTCGCCATTGAATGGTCGAGCGCATTTTATTGGTTGAAGATGATCCCCGTCTGGCCGAGATGCTCCTGGAGTATCTCGGTCAGGCGGGTTTTGGCGTGACGGTCGCGGCGCTTGGCGCCGCTGCGCTCGAGCGCTTGAACGAGGCGCAGTACGACGCGGTCATCCTCGATTTGATGCTGCCCGACATGGATGGACTGGAGGTGTGCCGGCAGCTGCGTGCCCAGAGCGACACACCGGTGCTGATGCTGACCGCCCGAGGCGATGCCATCGACCGGATCGTCGGCCTGGAACTGGGCGCCGATGATTACTTGCCCAAGCCTTTTGAGCCGCGCGAGTTGCTCGCACGCTTGCGCGCCATTGTGCGTCGGCGCATGCGCGGTGCGGGGAGCGAAAAGGCGCTGCACTTTGGCCGCTTGGAACTCGACACGGCCGCGCGGGCCGTGAGACTGGACGGTAAGACTTGCGAACTCACGGGCTACCAGTTCGATCTGCTCGTTGCGCTGGCGAAGAATGCCGGTCGAGTCATGTCGCGTGAGATTCTGATGGATCTGGTGAAGGGCGAGGGCTTCGAGTCATTCGACCGTTCCATTGACGTCCACGTCTCGCGCATTCGCGCATGCATCGAGGACAATCCGAAGAAGCCACGGCGTGTCATCACCGTGCGCACGGCCGGCTACGTGTTCGCGAAGGCGCAGGACTGATGCTGCGTCTATATCTTCGCTTCTATCTGGCGCTGCTGGCGAGCCTTGCCCTTCTCGGTGTGGCGGCGGCGGTGCTATGGCATCTCGCCGGTGGACCCATGGAGCAGGCCGGCATCACTCTGGGACGGGTCGTGCAAAGCGCGCTCCCGGCAGCAGACTCTTCACCCGCCGAACAGCAGGAGGCCCTGCGGCGCTTGGCGTCCGGGCTCAATGGGGACGTGACCTTATTTGCAAAGGATGGAACGGTGATTGCGGCCATAGGCCGCCCATTGCCGCCGCCCCGCGCGTTGCGCCATCACGTGCTCGCGATGTCGCATTGGCAGGATGGGACCGTATCAGGCGTGCACCTGGCAGACGGGCGGCTGCTCGTCGCCAGCGTGCCGATGGGCACGGGCAACGCACGGCTGATTTTCCATAGCCTGTTGTTGATCGTGGCGCTGGCAATCGGCATCGCCGCCTTCCCCCTCGTTCGGCAACTGACCCGGCGTCTCGAACGGCTACAACGTGGCGTCGAGTCGCTCGCTGCAGGGGATCTTGCGGCTCGTGTCGCAGTGGAGGGCAACGATGAAGTGGCTCGTCTCGCGGGGAGTTTCAACCGTGCCGCAAGTCAGATCGAGCAGCTGGTCCGCGCTCACCAATCCCTTCTGGCCAACGCATCGCATGAGTTGCGCACGCCCTTGACGCGAATCCGGCTCGCGGTGGAAATGCTGAAGAGCGTCGCTGACCCCAAAAGCAAAGCGGGCTTGGAGAAGGACATTGCGGAGTTGGACGAGCTGGTGGATGAGATACTGCTGGCCAGCCGACTCAACGCCATCGAGCAGCCGCAGATCAGCGAGGAAATCGATCTGCTGGCGTTGGCTGCCGAGGAATGCTCGCGCTATGACGAGGTTCAGCTCGAGGGCGCGCCGACCGGACTGCGCGGCGATGCACGATTGTTGCGGCGGTTGCTGCGAAACTTGCTGGAAAATGCCAGGCGCCATGGCGCGCCGCCCACACACGTTCGACTCGAGCGCGAAGGCGCGAGGGTGGTTTTGAAAGTATGGGACAGTGGTCCTGGTCCGGCGCCGGCGGAATTCGAACACGTGTTCACGCCCTTCTATCGGCGCCGCGACGGCCGCAACAGCACCGGAAATGGACTGGGCCTGTCTCTGGTGCGGCAGATTGCGCGCCGCCACGGTGGCGATGCCCATTGCCTACCGCTGAACGATGGCCGGGGCTGCTTTGTGATCACGTTGGCCGGAGCGTTTTAGCCGCCGCAGGGGTCGCGACGCTGTCTTATTCAAGCTACATGTGGCAGTGCCCATTCGAATGCCATCGACTCGCTTCCTTTGGCATCGATGGTCAGCTGCAGCGCGACCGGGCAAACACGCAAGGACTTACCTCGCAGCGCAGTACAGGTCCAGCGCGTTACTTGCCCGGATCTTGATATACCACCGAATCGTCGAGAAGGAACATCGCGGCGACCACACCCGCTCCCCGGTTTTCCCAAGTCAGGGCGGTGCGCGCGCGGCTACATTGCCTTAAGGAACATGAGGTTGCGAACATGGATGGGTGCTCGGCGCTCACGAGGTCGTATGCCGTTGCGGCAGGGCAAGATGCACTTGCGTGGGGCGTGAGCGGTTGGTCAACGATTCAAAATGAGGCGCTCGACGCTGTTGCGAGATCATTCGCGTGTTGGCGTCCGCCGTGTGAAGGCAGTGTTAAGAAATTAACTGTTCTTGGCACCACCTGGCGGCTTGGCAACCATCCAGTGGCGTGTTGTAATCCATTCACAAACCGCACTGGCAGCGCTGGGATGAATTTGCGCGGCACGGTGTTTGCAGAGCTTGGATCGTTTTCAAACTCATGGGAGAGAATAATGGGGAATACCAAACTGCAGTACGCGGTGCGTGCTGTGCTTGCAGCCGCAGCTGCATCGGCCGTTGGGCCGGCGTACGCGCAAACCGCGCCGGCCGTCGCGAACGACACGACGTTACAAGAAGTGGTGGTTACCGGATCGCGCCTCGCGATTTCACCGAACGACGTATCGATCAGCCCGATCACCAGCCTGGGCTCGCTCGATATTCAAAAATCGGGCCTGGTGCGCACCGAAGATTTATTGAACAACTTGCCGCAGGTCGTCGCTGAACAAAGCAGCGGAACCTCCATCAGTGCCAACGGCACCGCCACGGTGAGTTTGCGCGGCTTGGGCTCGCAGCGAACCTTGGTACTGGTGAATGGCACTCGCCTGGCGCCGGGAGCAGGCTTGGGCGTCACCACCACCAGCAGCGCGGATCTCAACCAGGTCCCCGCCGATTTGATCGAGCGAGTCGATGTGCTGACGGGCGGCGCGTCTGCCGTCTACGGTGCCGATGCCGTCGCGGGCGTGGTCAACTTCATATTGAACACTCACTTCGAAGGCGTCAGGGTCGAAGGGTATTACGGCTTTGGCCGCTATAACAATGATCATGCGGACTTGCTTGCCAACCTCGCTGCCGCGCATAACCCAATTCCCGACAGCACCGTAGATGCCGGCTTCAACAAAAACGTTTCCATCCTGGCGGGATCGAATTTCGCCGACGGCAAGGGCAATGCGACGGTCTATGCGACGTACCAGAGAACCTCACCGGCGGTGGGATACCAGTACGACTACGCCGGTTGCAGCTTGAATACGCCGAGCGTGCTCCCTGGACCGGGCGGCCTGAGCTGCGGCGGCTCGGGAACTCCGGCCACGGGACGCTTCGCGGTTTACGGCAGCACCTTTGCGGGCGGCCCGGTCAAACCGGTGACGCCGTCAAGTTCCTATGCCATCGATCCGGCGACCGGCGCGTTTCGGCCATACAGCAATGCGACGGATAGTTATAACTACGGTGGCTTGAGCTTCTTGCAGCGTGCGGAAGAACGTTATACGGCCGGTTCATTCTTGAACTACGACATCAACGACAATACCAACGTGTATTCGAATTTCATGTACGCGCGCAACAGCTCCGAGGCCAACTACGGTCCCAGCGGACTGTTCACCTACACGGCCGCGACGATCAGCTGCGCCAATCCCTTGTTGACCCCGGCGGAGGTTGGGATCCTGTGCGCGCCGGCGACCGTTGCCCAGAACCAAATTGCGTTCCCGCAAAATGCCGGCACCAACAACATCAACCTGTATGTGGGCCGGCGTGCCGTGGAAAACGGTCCGCGCGAAGACAACTATTTGTCGAATTCCTTCCGCGAGACCTTGGGCGTCAAGGGAAAATGGATTGAAGGCCTGACTTACGACCTGTACGGCCAGGTCGGCATCAATACGATGCATGATTCTCAAGGTAATTATATCAACGCCACCAGTGGGACCAACGCACTGAACGTGGTTACTGATCCCGCGACCGGACAGCCGGCCTGCGTTGCGGCACTGAATGGCACCGCTCCGACTTGCGTGCCGTGGAACATCTTCCAAAAGGGCGGCGTGACGCCGGAGGCGATTGCTTACATTAACGTTCCGGCGACCTACTCGATAACGACCCAGGAATTCATCGTCGATGGTTCGGTCACGGCGGATCTGGAAAAGATGGGCATGAAGCTGCCCACCGCATCATCGGGCCCGAGCTTCAACCTAGGTGCCGAGTATCGCTCGGAAAGCTACATCCTGGATCCGGACTATATCTTTGCCAATGGCTTGAACTCCGGCGGCAATGGCGCGCAATCGGCCATCAACGGCGGATTCCACGTCTCGGAAATCTTCACCGAGGCGCGCCTGCCGGTCTTGAACGATCTTCCAGCCGCGTACGACCTGTCGTTCGACGCCGGCTACCGCTATTCCAAGTACACCTCGGGCTTCAATACCAACACCTACAAATTCGGCGTCGAATACGCGCCGATTCGGGACGTGAAGCTTCGCGCCGGCTACAACCGCGCAGTCCGCGCACCGGGCGTGGGTGATTTGTTCGCTCCTGCGGTCATTGGCGCAGGCGGTACGGCAGATCCGTGTTGGGGACCGGTCATCGGCGCGGTGCCGGGCGATCCCACCTCGGGCACGATCCAAGGTCATAATTTTGCGTATTGCGCCCGGACCGGCGTTACACAGGCGGAGTGGGGCAATATTGCCACCAACCCCGCGGCGCAAATCAACACCTCGGTGGGCGGCAACATCAATTTGAAGCCGGAAATTGCCGATACCTTCACCTACGGCTTTGTTTTCCAGCCCACATTCGTGCCTAATTTAGGACTGTCGGCGGATTTCTACTACATCCGCATCCGGAACACGATTATCTCGCTGACGTCGAACACCATTGTCAATAATTGCGGACAGAACGATAGTGGTTGCGACTTGATCCATCGCGGCGCCGGCACGGGTTCGCTGTGGTTCAATAACAGTAACTACGTGACGGCGACCGAGCAGAATATCGGAACCATCAGCACCAAGGGCATCGACCTGGCATCGCACTATTCGTACGACACCGGGTACGGCAAGGTGGGAATCCAGCTGTTGGGCACGCGGGTGCTTAACTTCTTTACGGCGCCAATCGCCGGCGGCGCAGCGTATGACTGCGCGGGCTACTGGGGCACCACTTGCAACGCGCCCACACCCCACTGGAGACATGTGGTGAATACCGATTGGCAGGCGCCGTGGGGCGGTCTCGACCTGTCGGTGCGCTGGCGCTACATCGGCCCGACTCAGAGCGACCACGTGAGCCAAGACCCGCAGCTGGCATCGACTTACTTCCAGCCGACCTCGCACATCGGTGGATACTCGTATATCGACCTGTCTCTGTCGGCGCCGATCGCTTCCACGGGAGTCGACATTCGCGTCGGTGTGAACAACTTGACCGGCAAGGCGCCGCCGATCATCCCCAGCGGCAGCTACTCGGAATGCCCCAACACCTCATGCAATGACAACACCTGGGTTGGCACGTATGACACGTTGGGCCGTTTCCTGTATGCCCATATTCAAATGAAGTTCTGATCGAAGAATAGAAAGTCTCTTGTAGATAAATTGCGGCGGGCCTAAAGACCCGCCGCTTTTTTTTAGCTTTGGAATTATTGGAAGCGCGGGTAGTCTTGCGGCAAATCCTGCAGCGCTAATTTCAGAGGTTCGAGCCAGGGCTCAAAATGACGCCACTGTTCCAGCCCTGCGGTATAAATCGGTTGCCGCACCTGTTCTGAGCTGATGGTTTGCGCGACGCGTCGATTCTCATAAAACCGCAGGCACTGCGTTTCAAAGGACAGCTTGCAATAGTCCAGCAGCCGGCGCACTTCGTTTTCGGTGTCGGTGACCAGGCGCTCGTAATGCAGACGATACACTCGACCCGGCAGCACGCGATCGACATGATCCATTAGGTCCACGTAGTCGCGGTAGTAGCGCCCCAGTTCATTCAAGTCGTAGGCGAAGTTCATGCCCGGATCGAACAGCTGCTTGTAGCAAGCAAAACCGCATGCCATCGGGTGGCGCCGCGCATCAATGATGGCCGCATACGGAAACATCAGATGGATGAGGCCGAGGCTGGCAAAGTTGCCGTGCATCTTGTCGATAAAACGCGCCTTGCCGAGGGGCCGGTGTTTTTGGGCACTGGCGAGGTAGCGCGCCGCCAACACGTTGAGGGCTGATTTGCCGAGCGAGGCCAGATTCTCCGGATATCTTGCGGCGGTCTCGGGCGTCCCCGCCAATTCCCGCGCGATGGTCGGGATATAGGCGAGCTCGCGCGTGCCCTCTACCTCGGAGTGGCTCGCCAGAATCTGCTCGAGCAGCGTCGAACCGGAGCGCGGCAGGCCCACGATGAAAGTGGGATCGCGGCCGCTATGTCCGCAATCGGCGCGGTCGCGGAAGAAGCGGGTGGTGAATGTGCTCTTGAACCGCTGCACGAAGGCCTTGGTGGCGTTCGGGTCGTAGCGGAAGGAGGCGCGGGCGAGACTATTCCCTTGCCGATAGTGTTCAAATGCTCCCGCGAATTCAGCCCGATCCTCCAGCGCCTTGCCGAGGCTGAATTCCAGGCCCGTTACGTCAGTGCCTATCGGTGGGACTAGCGCGAGCTGGCGTTGCATGTTTTCAATTTCGTGCGCCGCTAAGTGGAATGACTCGAAGTTCGACAGCGCCCAATAAGCCATGCCGTGCCCCGGCCGAAGCTCGATGGCGCGCTGGTAAGCATCGATGGCCTCGCGCGTGCGGCCGATGTAGCGCCGTTGATTGCCGGCGAGCAACCAAAAATCCGGGTTGTCGGGGTGATCGGCGATCAACTGAGTGATGATGGCCAGACCTTCCACATGTCGTTCGGCGAGTTGCAGCGCCTGCACTTTGAGAACCAGGTAGGCGCTGTCGCCGGGTTCAGCCGCCAACAACCGCTCGATCAGCGGCAGCGCCTCTTCGGTGCGGCCTTGTCGAATCATCAACCGAACCAACTGTTCGCGCGCCGTACTGTCGCAGTCCGCTCGCAGCAGCACTTCAGTCAGCGATGCGGCTTCCGCCAAATCATCGCCGCGACGCAACGCAATGGCGGCCAGCAGCGTAAAGGCGGCGACTTCGTTGGTGCCCTCCCGCAAGCGCCGCCGCGTCAAACTCTCCGCCGTTTCCAGCCGGCCTTGATCGAATGCGGCGTAGGTATCGGCGAGATCCGGTGGGTCGGCTGCCAGCCGCCGGTATCGAGTGTAGGCTGCATCCGCGGACGCGGTCTCGCCGAGCTGTAGGCGTTGCTCAGATAGTTCGCGCCAGGCATCCGCGAGATTGGGATCAAGCTCGACTGCGCGCTCGAGCGCCGCCTTGGCCTCGCGGCTGCGGGCACAGGCGGCATTGGTGCGGCCGAGTTCCAGCTGCACCAGCGCGGATGCGGGTTGGGCGCAGGCCAGGGCCTCCATGATGCCGATGGCGCCCGATGAGTTACCGAGGCGTCGGCACGCGGCGGTGAGCAGCAGGCTCGCCGCATCGTGTCCGGGGTGGCTCTGCAGTACTGCGCCGGCCTGCCGTGCCGCGGCAGCCGGATCCGTCTCGAGCAACATCGATGCGCGCATGAGCTCCAAGTCGGTAGAGGCGCTAATTATCAAATACTCCGTAAATTAACCGGGTTTAGATGGGTGTTATACAATGATGCCGTGAATTCCGCTGCCCCCACGCCGCTCGATGAAGCGACGATCATTCGCGTTTTGCAAGCTTCGAAGGCGGAAGAGGCTGCGGGCCGCATGCCGGAATCCGACCAGTTGCTGGCCAATGTGGCGCAGCGCGCGCCGAATCACCCTGCCGTGCTCAACGAACTGGGCGTGCGCATGCTGGCGCGGGGTGCCGCGGATCAGGCGCAACTTCTGTTCAGCCGCGCAGCCACCGCCAATCCCAATCAACCTTCGATCTGGGCCAATCTTGCCAGCAGCCTAAAGGCGCTCGGCCGGCGTCTCGAGGAGTTCGATGCCATCGAGAAGGCCCTCGCCCTGGAGCCGCGGCATCTATCGGCGCTGTTGCAGAAGGCCGATTATCTCGAACAAGCAGGCGATCCGCGCAACGCCGCACAAGCCTACCAAGCCGCGCTGGATTCGCTTCCCGCGGGTGTCGCGGTTCCGCCGCATCTTAAATCCGCCTTCGAAATAGCGAGAACCAAGGTCGATGCGGATCGTGCTTCTTTAAGCGAGGCGCTTGAAAAACCGCTGGCGGCGATCCGCGAACGCCATGGCGGCCAACCGCAACGCCGCGTCGATGCCTGTCTCGACACCTTGATGGGCAAGCGTCGCGTGTATCACTCGCAACCTACGTGGATGTATTTCCCCGAATTGCCGGGGATTGAGTTCTTCGACCGTTCCTTGTTTCCCTGGCTCCCCGCGCTGGAAGCCGCGAGCCCGGAGATTCGAGCCGAACTCATGCGGGTCCTGGTCACCCATCGCGAGGGATTGCAGCCTTACATCGATTTTCCCGACGGGCTGCCCATCGATCAATTCAAGGAATTGAACCGCTCGCGCAAGTGGAGTGCGTATTTTTTATGGAACCAAAGCCAGCCGGTGCCTGGCCACATCGCGCGCTGCCCCGTGACCGCGCGAACGCTCGAGGAAGTGGTGCCGCGCTGTCGCGTGCAAGGCCGGGCTCCGACCGCATTCTTTTCAATCCTAGACCCCAACACCCGAATTCCCGCGCACACAGGGATCACCAACACCCGTTGTACTGTGCACCTACCGCTGATCGTGCCGCCCGATTGCGGTTTCCGTGTCGGTTCCACGACGCGCGAATGGGTTGCCGATGAGGCTTGGGTGTTCGACGATACCATCGAGCATGAAGCCTGGAATCTGTCGGACACACCGCGCGCCGTGTTGATCTTTGATATTTGGAATCCGTTGTTGACGCCGGCGGAGTGCGACATGATTCAAACTGCCACGGAAGTCTACGGGCAATACTATTCACAGCGGCCGGCGAGCGGCGCATGAACCGCTCCAAAATCGGCGCTGCGCTGGTATTGATGGCGGCTGAGGCGGCAACGGCGGCCGCGCCCAGCAACGATGACATGGCGCGCTGCGCGGTCATCCCCGCGCCGGACTCGCGCCTCGCCTGTTACGACGCGCTCGCGCATCGGCCGGCGGATAAAATGTCGAGCGCCGCCGCCAAGACCACCCCGGCGCCTGCACCGGCACCCGTACCCGCGCCTGCACCGGCACCCGTACCCGCGCCTGCAGCAGCGGCTGCGCCCGCCGCGGCCGCGGCGGGGGCACCGGTGTCAGCCCCCGCGATTGCCGCGGATCCAAAAAACTTCGGGTTAACGCCGGCGCAACAGCATCCCGTTGACGCAGGTCCGAAAGCAATTGCGGCGCATATTGCCGTTGTCAGCTCCGATAAATTGGGTCATACCACCGTCGTTCTCGACAGCGGTCAAACATGGACGGTATTGGACGACGATGGGCGAATTTCAGCCGGCGATGCAGTGAGGATCAAGCGGGCGACGCTGGGATCGTATCTGATGTTTACGCCCTCGAATCATTCCTATTCGGTGCGGCGAACGCGGTAATCCACTCCTAGCCGCCGAATTGTTCTATCCAGGGCTTGAGCAGCGGCATCGCCGGCGCCAACTGCGATTCGTAGTTGCGCCATTGCGCCGTCGCAGAGGTTACGAGACCGCGCGATAACTGCGCGGTGCTCGGCGTGGCATGTTCGCGGGCCTGAACGCGATGCGCAAACTCGCCCATGCTCGCCATCCAATCGAGGTCGAGGTATGCGCAAATGCCGCGCATCTCTTGCTCGAAGCCGGCTACCAATCTCTCGTAGCGAATCTCGTGCCAGTCGAGCGCCAGTGAACGCTTGACCGCGTACGCGAAGTCCATGGCGGCAGCGTAGAAGGCGGCTGCCCCGGATACGGTCAGCAATTCATACATCGACGGATTCATTTGGAAGCGGCGTCTGAAGCAACTCAAGATCACATCGCGCGGGTCGCGGACTGCGAACAGGATTTTTGCGCGGGGAAAGAGTTTGACGATCAGCGGTAACTTCAGGCTGTTCAGCGGATGTTTATCGACGAACACTTTGCCCGCGACATCGACGCCGGCACTGCGCACGCGGCGCCAATAAGCCTCGCGCAACGCATTCACTGCCCGCTCATCCGCACTTGCCAGCGCCTCGAAGTTCAAGGGTTCGCGCATGAAGGCGAGCACGCCGTCGGCCAGCAGCTCGTGTTCCTCGAGGCTGACGACGCGCGGATTACCGTCGAGAACAACCTCCACCAAAGTGGTGCCGGTGCGTGGAAAACCGAGCAAGAAGACATGGCCCGTCGCGGCGGCGGACGTCTCGGGGACGACGGTCCATCGATTGGCGTCGATCTTCTGCATGGCTGCCGTCAACGCGCGCGTATATCCCAACACGTTCGAGCCGGCAAAACGCCGGTGAATTTGCCGGAGCGCCAGGTTGCAGGCGTTGTAAGCCTCGAATGCCTCATCGTAGCGGCCGGCGGCGTCGAGCACGTCCGCCAGCAGTCCCGAGGCGCGCGCCCGATCGGAGGGTCCAGCCCGAGAATCAATGATCACTTGCCGCAACAGTTTCTCGGCCGAGCCCAGGTCACCACCCGCCAATTCCGCGGCGGCGAGGCACAAGATGGCATCCGGGTAGCCAGGAACGATCTTGAGCGCGCGTTGCGCCCAGTCCCGCGCTTCCTGGTGCTGGCCGCGATGAGTGGCGATTGAGGCCAGCGCCGTCGTGGCCGAGAAATTGCCGGGCTCGAGCTCGAGGGCGCGTTGGTGGCTCTGCTTGGCGCGGCCCAGCGAGCCCAATGCCATGAGTGCGTTGCCCTTGCTGGCATGTGCAAACGGCAGGTCTGCGTGTTGTTTTATGAGTTCGTCGATATAGCCCAGAGCCTCGGCCGGCCGGTCGAGACGCTGCAGACACAATCCCAACGCGTGGCGTGCACCCACGTCATTGGGGGCCATGGCGACCGCGCGTTTGAGCAATTTCAACGACTCATCGTACTTGCCTTCTTGTTCGAGGCGCGTCGCGATGACATTGAGCAGCATGGGATGCTCAAATCCGCCGGCGAGCGTCTGCTCAGCCAAGGCTGACGCGCCGACAAAATCACGGCTCTCCGCGAGCCGAAGCACCGTGCGCAGCGTCTCCATGTCAGTTTCAAGATTTCGGGTCATAGGGGATCGCAGATTTGTTGTTCTCAAGGCTACCGGAATCGGCGGGATATGGGAAAATCGTCTCTGGCAACGCTGCGGCCGGGGTGATCTTGAGCGAGGCTTCCGATGAATTGATGGGCAAGGCGGCGCAGTTGCGTCGCCAAAACCAGGTCGCGGAGGCCATCGCAGCATATCGCGAGATTCTCGCGCGCTGGCCGAAGCTGGCGGATGCCTGGTACAACCTCGCGATACTGCAGCGACAAACCTTTCAATTTGACGACGCGCTCGCCTGTTATCAAAAGGCGCTTAGGTTAGGCGTGGCGCGCCCGGAGGAAGTGCACCTGAATCGCGGTGTGATTTTCAGCGATTTTCTGCGCGATCACGAAAGCGCGGCTGCAGAACTGCAGCAAGCCCTGACCCTCAAGCCTGCCTACACGCCGGCGCTGCTGAACCTGGCCAACCTCTATGAGGATTTTGGCAAGCGGGCGGAAGCCAGCTCGCTGTACGCGCGGATTCTCACCCTTGAGCCGCAGGCCTTCGAGGCGCTGGCGCGCTTTGCGAACCTTCAGCCGGCGGGCAGCGTTGATGACTCTCTCGTCAAGCGCCTGCGAGAAGCGCTCATCACGGCGACCTCGATGAGCGTTCGCGCCAGTCTTGGGTTTGCCCTCGGCCGCCTGCTCGATGCGGCGGGCGACTACCGTGACGCATTCCTGGCGTATACGGCAGCCAATCAGGCGAGCCGCGCCAGCGCCGGCGCCCATATGGTTCCCTATGATCGCGCTCGGCAGCAGGCGTTTATCGACCGCCTGATCGGCGGCGGATTGTCCGGTCAGCGAGCCAACACCAGCGGCAGTTCGCCACGGCCTATTTTCATCGTCGGGATGTTTCGCTCCGGGTCCACTTTGGCGGAGCAGCTCCTTGCCGCTGTCCCAGGCGTTGCCGGCGGCGGGGAAATGGATTTCCTGCCGCGTTTGATCAACACGGAATTGACGCCGTTTTTTTCGGCGTCTGCAGGATTAGCGCGCGAGCAATTGGACGCGATCGCGGCCCGTTACACGGCGGAACTTCTGCGTGTATCGGCCAGTGCAGCCTACGTCACTGACAAGCGCCCCGATAATTTTCTGTACATAGGTCTGATCAAGCGGCTGTTTCCGGACGCCAAAATCATACATACGACGCGGGATCCTCTGGATAATTGCTTGTCCATTTTCTTTCTGCATCTCGATCAGCAGATGAGCTATGCCTTGAATCTCAAGGATATCGGCCACTACTATCGCGAGTACCGACGCTTGATGGCGCACTGGAAGAGCCGGTTTGCGGGCGATATCTTCGATTTCGATTACGACGCTTTGATAAAGGATCCGCAGCGCGAGCTCAAGGCACTTTGCGATTTCTTGGGGCTCCCGTGGTCAGGCCAGGTGCCGACGGTCGCCGCGCGCAGTGCTGCCGTCAAGACCGCCAGCGTGTGGCAAGTACGCGAACCTCTGTACAAAACATCATCCGGGCGCGCGCAACATTACGCGGACCAGCTCACCGAATTGCGTGACGAACTCGCGGGCCTGCCATGACCCTATCGTCATCGAAAATAATTCCCATCCTGGCGACTCCACTCGGTATCGCCTCAATTCCGGATTCTGAGCAGATCAATCCCGCCTTGCGCGCGCTGTTTGCGCAGCGAATTGCCGCCGACAACCGGCCGCAGCGAAATCCCCTGCGCTTTTCCAGCGCTGATGATCTGATGGAGTGGCCGCAACCGCCGGTGCGGCAACTGGCGCATGCAATGGTGGGTGCTGTTTACTCCATGGTCGGCAGCCTGAACGAGTTCACGGAGGCGCAACTGCGCTCGTTCAAATTGGAAGCGCGCGCGTGGTTCACGGTTGTCCGAACCAATGGCAGCGTGCCCGCCGCCAGCTATCCGTTGACGTCGTGGTGCGCGATTTATTGCGTGACCGCGCCGCCGCTCAGCGAAGATCGCGCCGATAGCGGGGTGGTGCGCCTGTACGAGTCGCGCCTCGGCACAATGTTCCAAGACGCGACCAACTCCGCGATGCGCGTTCCGTATACCCAGTCGCACTACGTATGGCGCCCTGTGGCGGGGGAAATGGTTATCTTCCCGGCATCCGTCACGCACGAAATCGCGCTGTTGCGCGCTAGCGGCGAGTTGACGCTGGTCACGGCGCGAATTCGCTTCACCGCGCCCGGGCAACGAGGATTGGGACGGTGGTAGGCAGCGCGATAAAGGTGCATCCACTGTTTGCGACGCCATTCGCCGAGGTGCGGCTACCCGCCTGCGAACGCCTGAACCGCGAGCTCGCGGCGCTGTTTCTACAGCGTGAAACGGAAGAACATCGAAACCCGACACCCAGTCATGTGCCGCAAGCGGAAACCTTTGAGAGCCGTTTCAATCTGTTTCGCTGGACCGATGCCTGCGTGCAGGAACTGCGCGGCTTCATGTTGAATGCGGTAGCCCAAATGGTGATGGCGACCACGTCCTTGAAAGCCGAGGATCTTGCACGGCTCACGTTTCAAAACCTCACCTGGTTTCACATATCAAGGTATGCCGGATCATTCGTCGCGCACAACCACCCGCTGGCATCGTGGTCCGCCGTGTACTGCGTTCGCGCCGGCGAAAGCGTTCCGCAGCATCCGGACAGCGGCGTCTTGCGATTCCTCGACGTAAGGCAGGGCGCCAATGCTTATTTGGATCCCGCAAATGCGTTGTTGCATCGCGCCTTCGCGCTCGCACCCGTGGAATTCAAGCTCGAAGCCGGCCAGATGGTGATTTTCCCGTCCTATGTGTTTCATGAGGTTGCGCCCTTTTACGGCAGCGATACGCGTATCACCGTCGCCACCAATTGTTGGTTCGATTAAACTCGATTGCATGCCCGTCGTGCCATCGCCGCAGGGCACGAAACACAGACACCGGTTCAGCGGTTGACAATCGGGAGATAGCCCTGTGGACAAAAACACATTGCGCCGGTTGAGCTTGTTGATTCTGGGTTGCGCGTTGGCGGGGCCGGCTCTGTCAGGCGGACTCTCCGATCTGACCAATCAGGATGCAGCTCGAGGTATCAAAGGAGCACTCACCGCGGGCGCCTCTGCCGCGATAGGGAAGCTCGGGGTTTCCGGCGGATTCTCCAACAACCCCAAGGTCAAGATCCCCTTGCCGCCTGCGCTGGACGAGATCGCGAAGGGCATGCGCATGCTGGGGCGCGGCAAAGATGCCGATGACCTCGTGGCTGCGATGAATCGGGCGGCGGAACAAGCGGTGCCTGAGGCGAGGGTTTTGCTGACGAGTGCGATCAAGTCAATGTCCATCGCGGATGCCAAGAAAATTCTGACCGGCGGCGACGAGTCGGTGACGGAATTTTTTCGCGAAAAGACTGCAGCTCCTCTGGCAGAGAAATTTCTACCCGTTGTCAAGAAGTCCACTGACCGGGTTGGCTTGGCACAGAAGTATAATCAGTTTGCAGCGCAAGCCGCTCAGCTCGGCCTCATCAAAGGTGACGCGGCAACCATCGAGCAGTACGTCACCAGTAAGGCCTTGGATGGGTTGTACGTCATGATCGGCGAGGAAGAACGCGCCATTCGTCAAAATCCGCTGGCAGCGGGTAGCGCGATCGTTTCAAAGGTATTTGGCGCGCTAAAGTGAGTTTCGCGATGATCGCGGAATCAAGACGTACCGCGAGAATAGCCAACATGACGCAAAGGATCCGGCAACTTCGCGTAGGCCGCCGTCACTTCGGGCCTCACCGTGTAGTGCGCAACGAAGTCGCCCGGAAATCGGGAGGGCTTGCCGGTATCGAGGTTCAAGCAAAAGTATTCAATCTCTGCGTCGAGAACGCGCCTGCTGTCCGAGACACGTACGATTTCGAAGCGACGTGTGCATCGAAGGCGGCCATCACAGGCGACGAGCCAGGTTGCGATCAGCAAACTGTCGTCGAGCAGCGCGGCCTCGAGGTAGTCGACCCGTGTATGCCGTACCGCCATGCCACGGCGAATCGCAATGCAATGCTCGAGTGGTATTCCCAACTCTGAAGAATGCGCCCAGGCGATTCTGTCCAGCCATTGCAGGTAGACTGTATTGTTGACATGCGCGTACTCGTCAATTTCCTCGGGCGCCACCCGGTGAATGGTGGTGAAGGCCGAAGGCATTCGTAGGGGCGGGTGCGGCAATGTCGATCTCCGTGGTGAGTGACTGATCCTGAACGAGACAATACCGCAATGTTGACGTCCTGCCCGCATCGGCCGCCATGCCCCGCTTGTCCACGATTCGGCGAGCCGGGCATCGCCGCTTCGGCACGCGGCGCGCTCGACAGTCTCGCGCGCGCCCATGGCCTGCCTGAAGTGTCGGTGATTTCCGGGCGGACTTCGGGATTTCGACTGCGTGCGCGGCTCGCCATCCGCGGCCGGTTGGGCACGCCCAAGCTCGGTCTGTTCGAACTCGGCACCCACCGCGTGGTTCACATCCCGAACTGCAGCGTTCAGCACCCCTTGATCAACCGCGTTGCCGCGGTCGTGCGGCGCGCTCTCGTCGAAGCTCGGGTGACCAGCTATTCGGATGGCGCTCATTTGGGTATCGCGCGCTACCTGCAAGTGGTGGTCGAACGCAGCTCGCAAACGGCGCAGGTGGTGATCGTCGCCAACAGCGCCACGCCCGAACCGCTGGCAGCATGCTTGGACTTGATCCGGGAGAGGCTCGGCAACGAACTGCACAGCTTGTGGTTCAACGCGAATCTCGAGCGCTCCAACACCATCCTCGGCCCCAACTTCCAAAACTGGTGCGGGCCCGAGAGTGTGGTTGAGCATTTTGGCGGCGCCGCGGTTCACTATCCTCCGGGTGCCTTCGGGCAAAATAATCTCGACATCGCCCAGAACATCATCGAGCACGTGCGGGCGCAAATTCCGGAGGGCGCGCGAGTCACCGAGTTTTACGCCGGTGTCGGGGCCATTGGCTTGTCGGTATTGGCGCGCACCAGCCAGATCCGAATGAACGAAGTCGGCGCGCACTCGCTGCGCGGGCTCGAGCTCGGCCTCGCCCAACTCGAATCGGCAGATCGCGCGAAAATTTCCGTGGTTCCGGGGCCGGCGGGCGCAGCGTGCCTCGCGGCGACCGGCTCTGAGGTGGTGCTCGCCGACCCGCCGCGTAAGGGCCTGGACCCCGAGCTGACCGGGTACCTCGGGGAGCAGCCGCCCGAGCGCTTTGTGTATGTGAGCTGTGGGCTGGAATCGTTGCTCCACGACACCGCGCAACTGACATCGCGCGGCAGGCTGCGGCTGCGGGCGCTCAATGCCTTCAATCTATTGCCGTTCACAGAGCACGTCGAAACCGTAGCTCATTTCGAGCGCGTCTGACGCAATCATTGCTCACGCGATGCGCTCTCGAACTCAGCC
>Ga0193709_1000309_pt1 | contig 18395 bp, 15 predicted proteins | sample H3c2metaG_FD_160571 | JGI IMG/M metagenome (GOLD analysis project Ga0193709, IMG submission 160571) | Soil microbial communities from a riparian zone of the East river system, Colorado, United States - H3c2 | ecosystem: Environmental > Terrestrial > Soil > Riparian zone | place: USA: East River... | reverse complement strand
AGCCGCGCCGAAGCCGTGATCAGCGGCACGCCCGCCGGATTCGGGCGCCGGCTGGCGGCACTGCTGTACGACGCTCTGCTCTTGGCAGCGCTGCTGATGATTTTCACCGGCGGTGCGCTTTTCTTCACCCACGGTGAGGCGGTGGTGCCGGCCACGGCGGGTGCGTTGGTCTATCTTTACCGCGCAGGCCTGGTGCTTCTGATTGCCGGCTACTACCTGATCAATTGGCTGCGCAGCGGCCAAACCTTAGGCATGCGCGCGTGGCGCCTGCGTGTGGTGACCGATTCCGGCCGGCCCTTGGCCTGGAAAGCCGCGGTCTTGCGGGCGCTCTTGGGTGCGCTGGCTTGGACCCCGGCGGCCTTGGGCGTGCTGTGGCTGTACGTCGATCCCGATCACCTGGCGCTGCATGATCGGTTCTCCAAGACGCGGGTCGTGCGCGTCTCGGCGCGGTGATGATGATCGGTTGGTGTGGCGCTCGCCAGCAAGAGTAAGCAGCCGCGAGGCAACGAGAAGAGCAGTTGCCTCGCGGCTGCTTACCCTTCCTGACGAATACTGGAACCGATCAACATCACCATGCCGATGCTATCGGCGGGTGTTGGACTCGTCCTCTTGTACCGTGATGTTGAGCGGTCAGCGCGAAAGGACTAGGTGGATTGGAAGCTTCGAGGCAACTGCGCTTTGTTGCCTCGAATCTTCCAATCCGCCGGGCCATGCGGCGCACCGGCCAACCTCACAGTGCCGAGGTGCTGTCTAACGCGTTCTTGATATTGCGACCAGCGTGCAGAAGCCGATGACCGCCGTCGGCAGCCAGCCGACCAGCGCCGGATTGAGATTGTAAAGCTGGCCGCCATTCTCAACCGTGCGCGTGATGAGGAAGAACACCACGCCCAAGAGCACGCCGATCACCGTGCGGGTCCCCGCACCGGTCGTGCGTAAAGGACCGAACACAAAGGGCAGCGCCAGCAAGGTCACCACGATCACTGCAAAAAGCCTCGCGATCCGCGACCAGTAGCCAATTTCGTACGACGCCGTTTCCAAATTGTTCCGCCGCAGATGGTCGATATAGGAGGCAAGTCCGTGGAGCGTCAACATTTGCGGGTCGGTCGCCGCCAATCCTAGAAACTCAGGATGCACGTTCGTTTGAATGGTCAGTTCGCCGACAGTGTCGCCCGAGACCTTGTCCCTATCGAACCGCGAGGTCGCCACGTTGTGCAGGCTCCATCGGCCTGGATCAGCCACCGATATCCGGGCAGCTCGCTGGATCGAGCGCAGGCGCGTCGGCCCGTCCAGTTCGAATACGGACACCCCGCCGAATGCCCGGTCTACCTCGCCCGTTTGCACCCGCAGGATTCGATTGCCGTCCTTGACCCATGCGCTGCTGGTACCGGCGAAACTGACATCGGCCAATTTGCTGATGGTCTTTTCGCGCTTCGCAAACTGCCCCATCGATGGCGCAGCGTACTCGCCGATGCCGAACATGATCAGGGCGAGGGTGAGACCGGCAAGACCTACCGGCCACGCAATGCGCCAGACCGATACGCCCGATGCTCTGGTCACCACCAATTCACTGCCCGACGCCAGATGACCGAGTCCCATCAGCGCACCGATCAGTGCCGCGATCGGTAGAAGCTCGAATGCTTGTTGCGGCATGTTGAGCAGCGTGAATAAAAAGGCATCGGCCGCGCTGTAGCTGCCGACGCCGATGTCGCCTTGCTGACTGATGAATGTCACCAGTGCGCCCAACACCAGCAGCACGGCCATGGCCATCGAGGTGTAGATCAGCACGGTGCGATACACATATCGATCGAGAATGTTCATGCCTTCCTCGCATCGCGCATCACCAGATACAGTCCCAGGGCCAGTGCCGCAGCATGCACCCACCACACACCGATCGCAGGCGGCAGATCGCCTTTCTCCACCCAAATCTTGGACGCCGACAACAAATTCGAGTAGATGTAGTACACCACGAGGGCGAAGCCCACTTGGGTATAGCGGCCTTGGCGCGGGCGCAGTTTGCTCAAGGGCACGGCCACCAAGGTGAGCACCAGCGCCATAAGCGGTGTAGATGCCCTGAATTGCAATTGCGCAATGTCGGAAGGATCGCTCGACCCCCACAGCAAGCGCGTCGGCTTGGTATCCGGATCCGAGGAGCTGCGAATGTCCTGCGGCGTGGCGATGGGGATGCCGTGCTCGCGGAATTCAATGACGCGAAAATCGTCCTTGCCCGGCACACCTTCGTAACGCCGGCCATTGAACAGGGTCACCAAGTGCATGCTGTCCGAGCTGGCCTTTGAGTAGGTCGCGGTCTCGGCCAACGCGACCTCGATTCGTCCCGCGTTCTCGCGTTGCACGAACACATTGTGCAGCACGCCCTCCTGGTCGACGCGTTCCGCATAAAAAACGGCGTCGCCACCGCTGAATGCGCGGAATCTGCCGGCATCCAATTGGCCGAATTCGGCTTCTTTGAGCGCTGATTGGCGCAGCAACTGCACCTGGCTGTCGGCTCGCGGTACCTGTTCAAATGCGAGCCACCCCAAGCCTACGGCAATGACGGCTGCGAAGCAGAACAGCGGCGCCAGCAGGCGGGAAGGTCCAAAGCCGCACGCCTGCAGCGCGGCCATCTCACTGTCGTGGTACATGCGGCCCAAGGTCAACACCATGGCCAGCAACAACCCGACCGGCACAATGACGGATAGATACATGACCGTGCCGAGCGCGATCAAGTCGAACACCACACCCCTACCGTATTGGTTGTCGGCAGCTTGCCCGAGCACCCTGGACAGCTGGTTCGACACCAGGATGGCGACCAGGACCCCGGTCACGGCCAACCATGTCTGCACGACTTCGCGCAAGACATATCTTTGCACTGTCCATTTCATGCTGTCAGCTTAGAGCCTTCCTCATAATCTAGTAAACTATTTGCGTGAATCAGAGTGCACCACGATTTTTGATAAAACGGAGTTCAAGATATGGAATTCACGGCGATTATTGATGCAAAAGCGCGCGCCCCGTCGGGCTGCGCGGTGGTCGGTATCTATGAGAATGGAGATCTTGGCGTCGCAGCCCGGCAAGTCGACAAGCAGTTGCAAGGAATGATCACCAATCTGCAGGGCAGCGGCGATTTCGCCGCCAAACTCGGTGATACGCTGATGCTGCCGCTGCCCTCAGGATCCGCGGCCTCGCGTCTGTTGCTGATCGGTCTGGGGCCTCGCGCAGGTTTTGGGCGCAAACAGTACCGCAAGGCCTTGCAGTTCACGGCGCAGGCGCTGGCCAAGACAGGCGCGGGCGACGCGGCCGTGTACCTCGCCATGGAACCGGTCGCCGAGCTGGACGTGCTGTACCGCGCGCGCATGGTTTCCGAAGTGCTCTCATCGCAGGCGTACAAAATCCCGGATCTCAAAACCTCGCCGAAGCCCAAGGCGCGGCGCCTCGCCGCCATCAACGTCGCGGCCGCTGATGCCCGCGCGGCGAAAGCGGCGACTCAAGGATTGCGCATCGGGGCTGCCATCGGCAGCGGTCTCGCCTTCGCGCGCGACCTCGCCAACCTGCCGCCCAATGTGTGCACGCCGACGTATATGGGAAACCGGGCTCTGCAGCTGGCCAAAGAGTTCTCGAGCATCAAAACCAAGGTGTTGGATGAAAGCGGCATCAAGGCGCTCAAGATGGGTGCTTTCCTCGCGGTGACCAAAGGCTCCGAGGAGCCGCCGCGTCTCATCGTGTGCGAGTATCGGGGCGCCCGCAAGGACATGGCGCCCGTGTGTCTCGTGGGCAAAGGCATTACCTTTGATTCCGGCGGAATCTCGCTCAAGGATCCTCCCGCCATGGACGAAATGAAGTTCGATATGAGCGGCGGCGCCACCGTCTTGGGCACGGTGCGTGCCATCGCTGAACTGAAGCTGCCCATCAATGTCGTGGCGATCGTCGCGGCTTGCGAAAACATGCCGAGCGGCAGCGCCGTGAAACCGGCCGACATCGTAACCACCATGTCAGGCCAGACCGTCGAAATTCTCAACACCGACGCCGAAGGCCGATTGGTCTTGTGCGATGCCATCACCTACAGCCGCCGCTACAAGCCGGCGGCGGTGATCGATGTCGCTACTTTGACGGGTGCCTGCATTGTCGCCTTGGGTAATCATGTCAGCGGCTTGATGAGCAACACGCCCGAGTTGGCGCAAGCCTTGGAGTCCGCCGGCATTCGCGCGGATGATCGTGCTTGGCGCTTGCCGATCGGCGAGGAATACGTCGATCAGCTCAAGAGCAACTTCGCGGATATCGCCAACGTCGGCGGACGTGAGGGCGGCGCCTGCACCGCCGCGTCCTTCCTCGGCAAATTTGCCAAAGATCTGGCCTGGGCTCACCTGGATGTGGCCGGGACGGCATGGCTCAGCGGCGCTCAAAAGGGCAGCACCGGCCGGCCTGTTCCCTTGCTGGTCGATTTTCTGGTTCATCGCAAGGCGTCATGACGGAGCGCGTCGATTTCTATGTCCTGAAAAGCGCCGCCGCCAAACAGCGTTGGGCCTTTGCCTGCCGCCTGACCGAAAAAGCCTATCTGAAGGATTTGAAGATTGTCATCGTCAACGACACGCTGGCCGATGCGAAGGCGCTGGACGAATTGCTTTGGACCTTCAATGAGCGGTCCTTCATACCGCATCAGATCTGCCTGGATGAACAGTCGGTGGACCCCGCGACGCCGGTTCACCTGACAGTCGAATCGAGCGCCCTGCCCGCGGCGGACTTGCTGGTCAATCTGGCACACCGATTGCCTGCGCAACTTGAGCGCTACGCCCGCATCGCTGAGATCATCGACGCTGACGAGGAGCGCCGGCGTTTGGGCCGCGAACGATTCAAGGCCTATCGCGATCTGAAGTTCACGTTGGAGACGCATCAGATCGACGAAGCTGCGGATGTTTGAGATCTCGCATAATGGATAAGGCCTACTCACCCGCCGATATCGAAACGCGCATCTACGCGCGCTGGGAGGCTTGCGGATATTTCGCGCCGAGCGGCAAAGGAACGGCCTACTCGATCGTCATACCCCCGCCGAATGTCACCGGCACCCTGCACATGGGACATGCATTCCAAGACACCATCATGGATGCGCTCACCCGCTTTCATCGCATGCGCGGGTTCAACACGCTATGGCAGCCGGGCACCGATCACGCGGGCATCGCAACCCAGATGGTGGTCGAGCGCCAGCTGAACGCGGCGGGCCAAAGCCGCGTGGACTTGGGCCGCGAAGCCTTCATCGAGCGCGTTTGGCAGTGGAAGGAGACTTCCGGCGGCATGATTGCGAAACAAATGCGCCGCCTCGGCGCGTCGGTCGACTGGCAGCGCGACGTGTTCACGTTGGACCCCGCACTGTCGCAGGCGGTTACTGAAGTGTTCGTGCGGCTCTACGAGGAAGGCCTGATTTATCGCGGCAAGCGCCTGGTGAATTGGGATCCGGTGCTCAAGACCGCCCTCTCCGATCTGGAAGTGGTCGCCGAAGAGGAAACGGGCAACCTGTGGCACTTGCGCTATCCGCTCTGCCAGGGCCCGGGATACCTCGTTGTCGCCACGACGCGCCCCGAAACAATGCTGGGCGATGCCGCGGTCGCGGTGCATCCCGACGATGAACGCTATCGGCATTTGATCGGCCGCAAGGTCCGATTGCCCCTCGCGGATCGGGAATTGCCCATCATTGCCGATGCCTATGTGGACCCGGCCTTCGGCAGCGGCTGCGTCAAAATCACCCCGGCCCACGACTTCAACGACTACGATGTCGGCCAGCGGCATGAGTTGCCCCTGATCAACATCATGACGCTCGACGCCACGCTCAACGACAGCGTCCCGCGTGCCTACCGCGGCCTCGATCGTTTTGTCGCCCGGGAAAAAATCGTCGCCGATCTGGATGCGATGGGACTGATCGAGCGTATCGAGCCCCACAAGCTCACCGTGCCGCGCGGCGATCGCAGCAACGCCATCCTGGAGCCGCTGCTGACGGATCAATGGTTCGTCGACATCAAGCCTTTGGCGGCGCCTGCCATTCGCGCGGTCGAATCAGGTGAGGTGCGCTTCGTGCCCGAAACCTGGACCGGCGTGTACTACGAATGGATGCACAAAATCAGAGATTGGTGCATCAGCCGGCAACTGTGGTGGGGTCACCGGATTCCGGCTTGGTACGACCCCGATGGCCGCTGGTATGTCGCGCGCAGCGAGGCGGCGGCGCGCGCCGCGCACGGGATCGATGCTGCAACGCCGCTGCGTCAAGACGACGATGTGCTCGATACTTGGTTCTCCTCCGCGCTCTGGCCATTCTCGACGCAAGGATGGCCGGAGAAGACCCCGGCATTGCAAATCTACTATCCGACCGCCGTGTTGGTGACGGGATTCGATATCATCTTCTTCTGGGTTGCCCGCATGATCATGATGGGCCTCAAGTTCACCGGTGACGTGCCGTTTCGCACCGTGTACATCCATGGTCTGATTCGCGACCAAGACGGTCAAAAGATGTCCAAGTCCAAGGGCAATGTCATCGACCCTCTCGATATTGTCGACGGCATTTCGCTGGATGCGTTGCTCGCCAAGCGCACCACCGGCCTCATGCAGCCTCAAATGAAATCGGGCATCGAAAAGGCGACGCGCAAGCAATTTCCCCAAGGCATCGCGGCTTACGGCACCGATGCGCTGCGCCTGTGCCTGGCGCGGCTCGCCACGCAAAGCCGCGATCTGCGCTTCGACATGGCGAAGGTGGAAGAGTATCGAAACTTCTGCAACAAGCTGTGGAATGCGGCTCGCTACGTGCTGATGAACGTCGAGGATCAGGATCTGAATCCTCAGGGCGCCGAATACAGTCTGGCCGACCGCTGGATCCGCTCGCGGCTCGCGGGGATGCTGACGCGCATCGAAGCCGGGTTCGCCGATTACCGGCTCGACAATGTCGCGAATGCACTGTACGAATTTACCTGGCATGAATTCTGCGATTGGTATGTGGAATTATCAAAAGCGGTGCTGCAATCCGAGTCGGCCTCGCCGGCGGCGAAACGCGGCACGCGCTTTACACTGGTGCAAACGCTCGAAACGCTGCTGCGCGCCCTGCATCCGCTCGCCCCTTTCATCTCCGAGGAGATTTGGCAACGGGTACGGGTGAGCGCCGGTGTCACGGGCGAGACCATCATGCGCACCGATTTCCCGACGGCGGCGGCCGTGCCCACCGACACGCAAGCAGAACCGGAAATGCGTTGGGTGATGGACTTCGTTCTCGGCGTGCGCCAGATCAAAGGCGAAATGGACATTGCAATGAGCCGCAAGCTGGAAGTGCTGCTGCAAAATGTGAGTGCGCGGGACGCGGAGTATCTCGAGCGCAATCTGCATTACCTGATGCGCCTCGCCGGCGTCGAGACGCCGCGCGTGCTGGCGGCAGGCCAAGCCGCGCCCATTGCCGCGGTTGCATTGCTGGGAAACCTGGAAATATTGGTGCCCATGAAGGGCTTGATCGATCCGACGGCCGAACTCGACCGCCTGGCGAAACGTTTGCGCAAGGCGGAAATCGACTTGAGCAAATTGGAGGTCAAGTTGGGCAACAGTCAGTTCGCCAAAAATGCGCCGCCCGATATCGTGGCCAAGGATCAGCAGCGGGTTGAGGAATTGCGCACGGAAATCGGTCAATTGTCAGCCCAAACTGCACGGGTGACCAAGCTTACTCAATGAACCCGCTGCACTCGCAGATCGAAGCGATCCTCGCCCAGCTGAACCGGGTGATCCTCGGCAAGGATTCGCAGATCCGCCTATGCCTGGCCTGCCTATTGGCGCGCGGTCATCTGCTGATCGAGGATATCCCCGGCGTGGGCAAGACCACCCTCGCGCATGGCATCGCACAGACCTTGGGATTGTCTTTCCAGCGTGTGCAGTTCACCAGCGATCTGCTGCCCGCCGATGTGCTCGGCGTCTCGATCTTCGATCGCGAAACCGGCAAGTTCCGTTTCCAGCGCGGACCGATCTTTGCCCAGCTGGTTCTCGCCGACGAAATCAATCGCGCCTCGCCCAAGGCGCAAAGCGCGTTGCTGGAAGCGATGGAAGAGCACCAGGTGACGCTCGACGGCCAGACGATGGCCTTGCCGGAACCGTTCTTCGTCATCGCCACGCAAAATCCTCAGGATCAGGTGGGCACCTTTCCGCTGCCCGAATCGCAATTGGATCGGTTTTTGATGCGCGTGCACCTGGGCTATCCCGCGGCCGCCGCCGAGCGCGAGTTGCTGAGCGGCGTCGACCGGCGCGATCTGGTGAAAACGCTCAAAACCATTACAACTGCCGACAGCCTACGCCAGCTGCAAGACAGCGTCCTCGAGATTCACGTCTCACCTTCGCTGCTCGACTACGTCCAGGCGCTGGTGGCGCATACACGGCGCGCGCCGGGGTTGAACGCGGGCCTGTCGCCGCGGGCGGCCATCGGCCTATTGCGTGCCGCGCGCGCCTGGGCCTTGATCTTGGGACGCAATGCGGTCATACCTGAACACGTGCAAGCGATATTCCCGGCTGTGGTGGAACATCGCGTTCGCCAGCGCGGCAGCGACGCAGTTGCGGTGACCCGGCTGCTCGAGGCCGTGCCGGTTCCTTAGGAGCCTGTCTGAGTATTCCCCGTGGCCGCGAGCGTGACGGATTTGCCTTCAGTCGAGGCGGAGCCGACGCAGTTGGGTTTGATCCCAATGAGGAGGCGACAACGACGAATGAAGGCAAATCCGTCCGCTCCCGAAGGGTTGGCTCTGGAAGGGGCGTCTGCGGTGTTGCGCGGCTTGTCCGTGGAATCAACCACGGGCCGGCGCCGCGCGCCTTGCATCCGCTCCCTTGCAGAGCCAACGCGGCTCACGCGGAATACTCAGACAGGCTCCTTGCCCCGAGGATCAACCCTTGAGCAGCTTGCGCCAGGCAGCGACCAATCGATTGCGGGCCTGGGCCATGCGCCGCCACGGCCGCGACAGTTTGCCGATCAGCATCCAGCGGCGCCGGATTTACCTTCTGCCGACGCGTTTCGGCGTGATGCTGGGGGTGATTCTCGGCGCAATGATGATCGCGGGCCTGAACTACAACAGCAATCTGGCGCTGGGATTCGCGTTCTTGATGTCCAGCATGGCGGTCGTCATCATGCATCACTGCAATCGCAACTTGCAGCGCCTGTCGGTGGATGTGACGCCGGAGGTCGATGCGTTCGCCGGGCGCGAAGCAACATTCGAGTTCGAGCTGCGCAATGGCTCCAATCTGGACCGGCGCGACATCGAAGTGCGCTGCTTGTCGGCTGCCGGGATGGGGAACGCTGCGGCACAAGAGGGTGGAACCATCGAGGTGATCGCCCCCGTGGCGCAGCGCGGCGTGACACGCGTCCATCAGTTCGAGCTGCGTACGCGCTACCCGTTCGGTTGGTTCTACGCGTGGACTTACGTCCAGGGGCTGATCACCATTTACGTTGCGCCCTCGCCCGCCGGAACCAAGACCTTGCCGTCGGCGGGAGCCAAGGGCACCGGCACGCACTCCGAGGCGCGGGGCGACGAGGATTTTTCAGGCTTGCGTGCCTACGAGCCCGGAGTCCCGTTGAAGCACATGGCTTGGAAGGTGCTGGCACGCGGCGGCGAGGCTGCTGTGCGCAACTATTCGAGTTTGGCGGCGCAACCCGAGTGGCTGGAATGGTCCGCCCTGGAAGGCATGGACATCGAGGCACGCCTTTCGCAGCTGTGTCTCTGGGTTTTGGAAAGCGATAGCGCGCAAAGGCCCTACGGGCTGCGCCTTCCCGGCCGGGAGATTGCACCGTCCGGCGGCGCGGCCCACCGCTTCGCGTGCTTGAGGGCGCTGGCTGCCTTCGGCGCCGGCGCATCCTAAATGATCAACGAGCGCGTCTCCTACGAACAACTGCTGGGCATTTCGGGCTGCCTCGCGCTGGCCTTGCTGGCGCATGTCACCACGTTGCCGCTCTGGGTGTTCGCCATCATCGTTGCCTGCGGCCTCACTCGCTTGTGGTTGGCGCGCAGCGGCCGCGGCGCACCGCCGCGCGGCGTCCTCATCGCTTTCGCCGCTCTGGTCATGCCGCTGTTGTTTCTTCGTTTCCATACCTTCAACGGCTTGGTTGCCGGCACGGCTCTGCTCAGCGTGACCGCGGGCTTGAAATTACTGGAGACGAAAACTCAGCGCGATATCTACATCATCACGTTGATCATCTATTTCGTGAGTCTCGCCGCGTTGTTGGAAGGCGACTCTTTCTGGCTGCTGGCCTATCTGATCGGCGTCTGTTGGCTCACCACCGCGACCCTGCTGCGGGCTACCAGCAGCGGACCGGCGCCAGGGTGGCGCCGCAGCCTGCGCTTTGGCGGCCGTGTGCTGGCACAGGCGTTGCCTCTAGCACTGGTTTTCTGGCTGTTGTTCCCGCGATTCGCAGCGCCGCTGTGGCAGATTCCCAATGACTCGAAAACCGCCGCCTCGGGCTTGAGCGACACCATGAGTCCCGGAGACATCACCCAATTGGCCTTGTCGGATGAGATCGCCTTCCGCGTACGTTTTGACTCTGCTGCGCCGCCGTCCCAGGAGCGCTATTGGCGCGGTCCGGTGTTGGACTACTTCGATGGCCACACCTGGACGCGATCGACCTCCGGCATTGGTGGCGCACCGCCGCCGCTGCAACCGCAGGGTCCTGCATATCGCTACACGGTGATGATGGAGCCGCATCAACATCGCTGGCTGTTCATGCTTGATTGGCCTTCCAGCTGGAATCAGCCACGCGCCGAGCTTTCCAATGACTACACCTTGATGGAGCCCGAACCGCTGTCGCGGCCCGTCGATGTGGTCGGTACTTCCCATACCCACGTTCAATATTCGGAACCTTTGAAGCCAAGAACGCGCATGCGCGAATTGCAGCAGCCGCCCGGCCGAAACCCGCGCACGCAGCAACTGGCACGTGAGATGCGCAGCGCGCACCCCGACGATATGGAACTGGTCGGCGCCGTACTCGGTATGTTCCGGCAGCAGCCGTTCTATTACACCCTCACCCCGCCGAAGCTCTCCGATAACTCGGTGGATGAATTCCTGTTCGACACCAAACGTGGATTCTGCGGCCACTACGCATCAGCCTTCGCAGCGCTGATGCGCGCCGCAGGCATTCCTGCGCGCGTGGTCACCGGATATCAGGGCGGAACGCTCAATCCATACGGGAATTATTGGATCTTGAGGCAAAGCGACGCACACGCATGGACTGAGGTGTGGATCGACGGACACGGCTGGACGCGCATCGATCCCACCGCGGCGATCGCGCCCGAACGCGTGGAGAGTGGCCTGGCAGACGCCGTAAACGCCGACGACACGCTGGCCAGTCGTTGGCAAAGAAAGACCCCTTGGTTCGCGGGTGCGCGGCTGCGCCTCGACATGCTGCGCGAAATCTGGCGCGAGCGCATCTTGGATTTCGATCAGGACTCACAGCGCAAGTTGCTCGAGATGCTCAAGATTCCGGAACCGGACGGGCAGAAGCTCGTGATGCTCTTGGGCGCTGCCATGGCGCTGGCATTTGCCTGGCTCACCTGGCAGATTCACCGCGGACTGGCACCGCCATCCAAGGATGTCACAGCCCGCACTTACGCGCGGCTATGCGCGAAACTCGCAGCGGCCGGAATCGCCCGCAAAGCCCACGAGGGCGCGGAGGCTTATGCGATACGGGTCGCGCAGGAGCGCCCCGATCTTGCGGACACGGTAGTGGCGTTGTGCCATCACTATTCGTCGCTGCGCTACGCGCCGCCATCGGCGCGAATTACTTTGGGTCAGTTCCAGGCGGGGGTGCGCGCCTTTAGGCCCAAGCCCCGCCCGCGATTGGCGCGCTAGGCCGCTAGGCGGCGAGGTTTTCGCGCGTCTTCAAGAATTTGATGCCCGGCCAGCGCTCTTCGGTCAGCCCGAGATTCACGCGGGTGGGCGCGAGATACACCAGTTCTCCGGCGTGATCGATGGCGAGGTTGTCGTGGGCCTTGGTGCGAAATTCCGCCAATCGTTTCTCATCCTGAGTGCTCACCCAGCGCGCCACGGCCACGTTGATGGGTTCGAACACGCATTGCACGCTGTATTCGTCCTGCAGGCGAAACGCCACGACCTCGAATTGCAGCTGGCCGATGGCGCCGAGAATCAAGTCATTGTTGCGCAGCGGCTTGAACAACTGGGTCGCGCCCTCCTCGCACAGCTGCGACAGGCCCTTTTGCAAGGCCTTCATGCGCAGCGGATCCTTGAGCACGGCGCGCCTGAATATTTCCGGCGCAAAGTTCGGAACGCCTGTAAAGGTGAGGTTTTCACCCTCGCTGAAGGTATCGCCGATATTGATCGTGCCGTGATTGTGCAGGCCGATGATGTCGCCCGCGTACGCCTCCTCGGCCTGACTGCGATCGGCAGCCAGAAAAGTCAGCGCATCCGCGATGCGCACGTCCTTGTCGAGCCGCACATGATGCAATCGCATGCCGCGCGCATAGCGTCCGGAGCAAAGCCGCATGAAAGCAATTCTATCGCGATGCCCCGGGTCCATATTGGCCTGGATCTTGAACACAAAGCCGGTGAGCTTGGGCTCATCCGCAATGACGGGGCGCTGCAGAGTCGGGCGTGGCTGCGGCGACGGTGAGTGCGCGACAAACGACGAGAGCAGTTCCCTCACGCCGAAATTATTGACTGCCGAGCCGAAGAAAACCGGGGTCTGTTTCGCCGCCAGGTAGCGCTGTAAATCGAATTGCGGACTCGCGCCCTTCACCAGGTCGGCTTCCTCGAGGAATTTTTCGTACCGGTCGCCGAGAAACTCGCGCGCCTCATCGCTCGCGATGCCGACGATGGTTTCGTGGGTTCCGACGCGCCCTTTCTCCACGGGCACGTACACATAGATCGTGTCTTCGATCAAATGATAGACGCCGAGCAGATCGCGCCCCATGCCGATCGGCCAGGTGATCGGCGCGCATTGGATCTTCAAGACGCTTTCGATTTCATCCAGCAATTCGATCGGTGCCCGGCCGTCGCGGTCCAACTTGTTCACGAACGTCATGATGGGTGTGTCGCGCAAGCGGCATACGTCCATGAGCTTGATGGTGCGCTCCTCGACACCCTTGGCGCAGTCGATGACCATCAACGCCGAGTCCACGGCCGTCAGCGTTCGATACGTGTCCTCGGAGAAATCCTCGTGACCGGGCGTATCCAACAAATTAACGATGCAGTCATCGAACGGGAACTGCATCACCGAGGAGGTGACTGAGATGCCGCGCTGCTGCTCCAGGCGCATCCAGTCGGACGTGGCGTGACGCGTGGCCTTGCGGCCCTTGACGGTGCCTGCCATTTGAATGGCGCCGCCGAACAGCAGCAGCTTTTCGGTGAGCGTGGTCTTGCCCGCGTCCGGGTGGGAGATGATGGCAAAAGTTCTTCTTCTGCTGATTTCCTCGGCCAGTGAGCCACTCGGCATGATTTAAGAAATTTCCTCTAAAGGTGTGCCGTCATCGGCGCGACGGCATTGTAGAGGAAACTTCGATATGTTTAATTAGATTAATTAAACTTCGTTAGTATTTGATTTTGCTAAACTTTATAGATTGATATTATTTCGTGTGCGGCGTCAACAGACGGCGCAGCACCGCGGCATCTTCGCGACCGGCCGTCGCTTGGTAGTATCCGCGCCGGATGCCCACTTGCTCGAAGCCCAGGGAATGATACAGGCGAGCCGCCGCCACATTCGAGGGCCGGACTTCCAGAAACGCCTCGCTCATGCCGGCCGAACGCGCGCGCTCGAGCAGATACAACAATACTTTGCGGGCAAAACCGCGCGAACGATATTCATCCCGAATGCACACATTCAAAATGTGGGCCTCGCCCGCTCCCACCGACATGATGCCGTAGCCGCCCAAGTCACCGGCCACATCGATGACGCGGCATACATAACCGACTCGCAGGCAGTCGCGGAAAATCCCTTCGCTCCACGGGAACTGATACGCCGACTTTTCGATGGCTGCGATGACCGGAATGTCGAGTTCGTTCATGGGTCTGATATCGACCCGCGCGAACTCGACATCCAGCTTGACGCTAGACACGGGAGCACACGTCGCGCGCGAATTTCAAATCCTCCCAGGTCTTGCGCTTATCCGTCGGCGTGCGCAATAAATATCCCGGGTGATAGGTGACGATCAGGGGCACGGCAGAAGCGCCGAATCGATGCACCTGCTGGCGCAGACTGCCGAGCGTCTTGTCGGTGTGAAGCAGGTTTTGCGCGGCGATTCGCCCTACGGCCAACATGATCTTGGGTTTCAATAGCGCGATCTGACGTTCCAGATAGGGCAAACACTCGGCGGCCTCGGTCGGATTCGGGTCGCGATTGCCGGGAGGCCGACATTTCAAAACATTTGCAATGTATACCTGTTCGCGCGCCAATCCCACTGCATGCAGCATGGAGTTGAGAAGCTGCCCCGCCCGTCCTACAAAGGGCTCGCCCTGGCGATCCTCATCGGCTCCGGGCGCCTCGCCGACGATGAGCCACTCAGCGTGCAGGTTACCCACGCCGAATACCGTCTGCGTGCGCGTCGCGCTCAAGCCGCAGCGTGTGCACGCGGCCACGCGCGCTCGCAGCTCGGGCCAATCAACGCCGGCCTCGCGTGCTGCCGCCGCAGCGATAGGCGGCGCAGCGATAGGCGGCGCAGCGGCAGGCGACGCAGGGGCAGGCGACGCAGCGATAGGCGGTGTCGCGATGGGGGTCGCGGCGGCACGTTGCGATGGGGCGGGCTCTGCCTTGGCGCGCAGCGCCCAGGACTTCAGTCCCAGAGCGGCAAGGTATTCCTGGCGCAGCTCGCTATTCATGCGTCGGAGCAACGGGACGGCTTCGCCGCCGCAGTTTGCGGTACGCCCAAACAGACGGGGCAGATAGCGCGTAGAGGCAAAATATGACCAGCAAGGTGATGGCCGGATGCAGGAAGATGAGCACGAAGGCCAACGGCACGAACACGATGTACGTGAATCGCACTCGTCCGCCCGGGTTTACGTACTTGAAACTGTTGAAGGCAAAGCGGCTGATCATGAGCGCGCCGGCGGTTGCGGTCACCAGGAACGCTAGAATCAAACCCGGCAGCCCGATGTTGATTTGATCACTGGCCAGCCACACCAGGGCCGCAACGATGGCGGCAGCGGAAGGACTGGGCAGGCCCTCGAAATAGTGCTTGTCCTGCGTGGCTCCGCGCGAGTTGAACCGCGCCAATCGCAATGCCGCCGCGGCTGCATAAAAGAAACACACCAGCCAGCCGACCCGGCGCCACAAAGGGCCGTATTCGGCGATGCGCGCGACACCCCATTGATACGTGACGATGGCCGGCGCCACGCCGAAGGACACCATGTCCGAGAGGCTGTCGTACTCTTTGCCGAACGGACTGGCGGTGTTGGTCCATCGGGCCACCCGCCCGTCCAGCATGTCGAACACACCGGCGACGAACACGGCGATGCCCGCGTATTCGAACCGCAAGTCGATGGCGGCCACGATCGCGTAAAAACCAGCGAAAAGTGCGCCGGTCGTGAGGAGGTTGGGGAGCCAATAAACTCCGCGCGGCCGTGCTGGTAAGTCGTCGACGTCGCTCATTGGTGTCCATAATACCAGGGGGGCTGTGTAAGATATGCGGCTATGCGCTTATCCCAATACCCTATTTCGACCCTCAAAGAGGTGCCCGGCGACGCGGAGGTCGTAAGCCATCAGCTGATGCTGCGCGCAGGGCTCATTCGGCGCCTGGCGGCGGGCCTATACGTTTGGTTGCCCATGGGGCTTCGGGCCCTGAAAAAGGTCGAGCAAATCGTGCGCGAAGAAATGAATCGCGCCGGTGCTTTGGAGCTGTGCATGCCCACCGTCCAGCCTGCCGAACTATGGGTGGAGTCGGGCCGCTGGACCAAGTACGGCCCGGAGCTGCTGCGCTTCAAGGATCGCCACGAGCGTGATTTCGTCTATGGACCGACTCACGAGGAGGTCATCACCGACATCGCGCGGCGCGAACTGCGCAGCTACAAGCAGCTGCCGGTCAATTTTTATCAAATTCAATTCAAATTCCGCGATGAGATTCGCCCGCGGTTCGGCGTGATGCGCGCGCGCGAGTTCATAATGAAGGACGCGTATTCATTTCACACGGACGAGGCGAGCCTGGCCGAAGGCTATCGGCTCATGTACGACGCATACACGCGCATCTTCACCAGGATGGGACTCAAATTCAGGGCCGTGCAGGCCGATGGCGGCAGCATCGGCGGCGACACGTCGCAGGAATTTCACGTCTTGGCCGACTCCGGCGAGGACGCCATCGTCATCTCCGACGGCGACGGCTACGCGTCCAACCTGGAAACCGCGGCCACCCTGGCGCCCGCCGCGGCCCGCGCGCCGGCGGCGCAGCCGCTGACCAAGGTACCCACGCCGAACGCCCGCACCATTGCTGAAGTCAGCGCGCTGCTCGGCGTGAGTCCCGCGCAATGCGTCAAGACCCTGCTGGTGGAAGGCAGCGACGGCGATGTGGTCGCTCTGGTCATTCGCGGCGATCATGAACTCAACGCCGTAAAATCTCAGAAACTCGACGGGGTTGCGAGCCCGTTGCGAATGGCCGGCGCCGAACGCATCCGCGCGGCGAGCGGCGCGGAACCGGGTTTCATCGGGCCGATAGGCTTCAAGGGCAAGGTCTACGTGGACCATGCCGCGGCTCACTTGGCCGATTTCGTCTGCGGCGCGAACGAAAAGGATATGCACTATCGCGGTGTGAATTGGGGCCGCGACCTCGCCGATCCGCAGTCTGTCGACATCCGCAATGCTCAAGCCGGCGATCCCAGCCCGACCGGACGCGGAACGCTGCAGATCGCCCGCGGCATCGAGGTGGGCCACATATTTCAGCTCGGCCGGCTCTACAGCGCAGCCATGAACGCCAGCGTGCTGGATGAACAGGGCAAGGCCCTGACGATGTTCATGGGCTGCTATGGCATCGGCGTAACGCGGGTGGTCGCTGCGGCCATCGAACAGAATCACGATGCCAACGGGATCATATGGCCGGCGGCGATTGCGCCCTTCCAAGTGATATTGGTGCCCATCAACTATCAAAAGTCGGCGCGGGTTCAGGAGACGGCAGATGCGCTGTACCGGGATTTCAACGCCGCAGGCATCGATGTCTTGCTCGATGATCGCGACGCGCGGCCCGGCGTCAAGTTCGCCGATTCGGAGCTTTTGGGAATTCCTCACCGCATCGTGATCGGAGAACGCACGTTGGCCGCCGGAAATCTCGAGTACCGTCACCGGCGCGAGACCGAATCGACGGAAATCCCGGCCGCCGATCCGGTAGGCTATATCCGACATAAGTTAAATGATTGAGGTTGCCCTATGCGGCATGCTCCGGCGGTGCTGGTCGCGCTGATCGTCTCTTTTGCCCTGCCGGGGGCTGCGCGGGCGGATCAGCAGCGCGATCCGGAATTGAAGGAGCTGCTGCAGAAAATCATCGGCAGCTCGGATTGCTTCACCGATAAGTACGAATCTGAAGTCTGGCACAAGTCCATGGAACCGCGCCTCGCGCGGTTCGTTCCGACCCACGAAGCGCGGGTTGAGATTCTGGATCACGTGTACTGTGAGGCGAAGCGAGATCCCGCGCTGCAAATCCCACCGGACCTGGTGTTGGCCCTGATGGAGGTGGAGAGCCGTTTTGATCGCTGGGCAGTCTCGCCGGCCGGCGCCGTGGGCCTCATGCAAGTGATGCCGTTTTGGCCGCGACAGTTGGGCGTCCAGAATCAGCTGGTCAAAGCCGCGCCGAACATACGCATGGGCTGCGAGATCCTGCGCTACTACCTGCGTATGGAGAATCGCAATTGGTCGCGGGCGCTGGCCCGCTATAACGGCAGCGTCGGCCAAAACAAGTATCCAGCGCTCGTCATGCAGCGGTGGCAGCGCGCTTGGCGCTTTTAGAAAACCTCGAATTCCGCAGGTATTTCCCTTCGCTCGCTCTCGACTGCATCGGATTCGCGCACCGTTTCGACGCGCGCGTGGGCCGGCCCGCGATGCAGCCATTGGCGCAATGCGTCCACCGAAGACTGACTGCCTTGCGCCAGCACTTCGACCGATCCATCGGGTAGGTTTCGAGCCAAGCCACGCACCCCGAGTCGTTTGGCTTCGAGACGTGCGCTGTGACGGAAATAGACGCCCTGGACCTTTCCCATCACCAGAAAGCGCCGGATCACCTCATCCATCGAGTTTGCCGCCGCTAGTGGGGAACGGCGACCGGCGCTTCGGCGTGCTGGGCGTTGGCGAGCGCTACGGCGGCATGGTGCTTGGCTTGCAGCGCCGCCAGTCGGGCCCGGCCGTATTCCTGCGCCTGCAAGTGCGCCTCTGCTCTCGCAATCGCCGCCTGCGCCGCATCGTATTCGGGGGTACTGCCGCGGGTGGC
>Ga0193709_1000308_pt1 | contig 18425 bp, 19 predicted proteins | sample H3c2metaG_FD_160571 | JGI IMG/M metagenome (GOLD analysis project Ga0193709, IMG submission 160571) | Soil microbial communities from a riparian zone of the East river system, Colorado, United States - H3c2 | ecosystem: Environmental > Terrestrial > Soil > Riparian zone | place: USA: East River... | reverse complement strand
CGCGTTCACGGTGGACGACACGGGCCCAGGCATTCGTTCCGATGACCGCGAGCGCATCTTCGAGGCGTTTACTCAGTTGGACGAGAGGGCAACCCGCGCGCAGGGAGGCACGGGTCTCGGGCTCGCAATCACCAAACGACTGGTCGCTCTCCTTAACGGAACCATTCGAGTGGATTCCAGGGATGGAAAGGGGTCGTCGTTCGTCGTCACGCTTCCGTGCCGCTAGCGGCGTTCTGACCGCGATTTTTCTCCTGGCTGCGCCCAAAACGATGTGAAGGATTCGACCTGAGATTCGTCCTATGATGGACGGATCGATGATCGAACTTCCCTGGCCAGTTCTCTCCAAATGCGTCGCACGCTCCTCTCCCTGACGATCCTGGCATCCGCATTGATTGGCGGAGATGCGGCTGCCCAAGTGCAGCCGGACCCACGAGGTCGCCCGCCCTGGGCCGATACAACGGGCGAATCTGGAGTCTATCCGATCGGCGACGCGGTCGGTGTCTACAGCGCGGTGCTCGACCTCCTTTTTGTCGACGGCGCAGAACGTCCGCGCATCATCGTGATGCACGACACCGCCGAGGGTCGCGGGGGAGGCCCGTGCCCGATTGCGTGCGATCAGAAATGGCCGCACAAGTCGAAGATCGATACGGCGACAGTGTTGGCGTTCGCCAGACTCAGTCCGAAACGGCCGAAGATCGTTCCGTTCGGATATCCGATTCCGATCGCGTTTATCTCGTATGAGGGCTACACTCGCCTCAGGAACGATGTGAGCCTTCGAATCCAACAGGCAGGTCGAATTCCCTATCCGGAGGCGCCCGAGTTCGCGACCGAATTCGCGAAAAGGTATCCGGGCGCGTGGGGCCACCTCACGCTTACTAAGGTTGGGTTCAACAAGCCACACACCGAGGCGCTGGTGCAGGCGCGGCTTTGGTGTGGGGACCACTGCTCCAGCGACGAGATTCTTTTTCTGCGGAGAATCGCAGGACGTTGGACGGTCGTCGAAAGAATCCCCAACAACGCCGAGGGGGCGATGGCTTCGGCGGGAATGCGGTATCGAGGCCCCGCCGGCGACAATCCAGTCGCATCGGAGCTTGTGCTTGCGCCAAATGCGAGGCGAGCGAACGAAGGCGACGATGCGGCGGCCGTGTATCGGACCGTGTTCGACAGCCTCTACAGCTTTCACGGCGAATCGCCGCGCCGGATCGTCGTCAGTGACTGGTTTCCGGTTGATCCGACGCCGCTGCCGGCGCACAAGCGACCAATCGATTCCGCAACTCTGACGCGATATGCGTTTTTACGTTCGGTGCGTCCGCCCTTCGACGCCAAGCTTGGTTATCGCCTACCGGTGTCGGTGTTGCCGCGCGATTCGATTCAGGTTCTGGAGACGCTCGGTGGCGGTGCGTTAGAGCGGCAGGCGGCAGAGAACAGCGAATGGGAGATGTCGTTTTGGCTGGCCTTTCGCCAACGATTTCCCGGCGCCTGGGGGATGCTCGGCTACACTCGTGTGGCGTTCAATACGGCGCGGACTCAGGCGCTCGTCTTCACGAACCACGCTTGCGGACAATCCTGCCGGAACGCCGATACTTGGCTGCTCGAGCGACGCGGCGAGAAATGGCGAATCGTCGAGCGCATTCCACGCGAGACGGAGACTGACTGGCACCTCGATCCGCTCCGCTACCTGGGACTGGACGCCAATCCAAAGACGTATCGTCCGCGTCGCATCCACGGGCGCTTCGTCGCGGCTCCATCAGGTCGTCCGCTTCGTCGGCTGCCGGTGATGGTGAAGCGAGGTCAACGCTCGTATCGAATAGTCACCGACATGGCAGGCCGATATTCGGTGGACTCGCTGCCGTTGTCGGGTCCGGTCGAGCTCAGAGTCGATTGTCCCAGCCCATCACCACGCAAGACGATGCAGGTGGGTGGAACGCTCTCTCATGCGGGGCTCGACACGACGATTGATGTCACCGTCGATTTCGAACGGTGTCTGCCGAATCGTCCCGCCCGTGCGTTGGCCGGGCCGATCGAGATCTGGCCCGACGCCAAACTGTCAACGTATCCGGACGCTGAAGTGGCAGCGGTATATCGCGGCGTGCTCGATTCTCTTTATCCGGCGAACGGATCGCACAAAGGTCCGATTTTGCTTCACCCGATCACGACCAGCTTCGCCGCCGCCGAGGACGCTTTTGTCGCCTTGCGCCTGGGTCAGGAGACTCCGCGCCTGGAGCGACAGGGAGTGTTCGATTCATCGATGGAAAAGAACATTGAGAAGCTGAAAGACGATTCGGTATGGCTGCGACCCACCTTCAACTACAAGCGGCAAGTGATTGTGCTGCAGCCTTCGCAGAAGCGCTTTCTCTACGCACAGGGCGAAGACTTTCGCGAGGTCCAGCCGAAGCGCGATATCGGTCTCAGCACTCTGGCGAGGCAAGCCTATCCTGGCGCCGACGCGATTCTTTCATTCTCACGCGTTGCCTTCAACGATGCGCACACCCAGGCGGTCGTGCAGGTTACCAGCGGCGACGATCCGAAGTTCGGGCACTGGGGCGATATCATGGCGCTGCACAAATCGGGAAAGGACTGGCGAGTGGTGCGCCGTCACGTCGAGCAAGGGAAGACATCGGGCGAGAGAGTTGGCGACCGCTGCCTGCCGACGGATGCACCGACCAGCACTCCGACGGTCGAACAGCTCCGAACCCTCGTCGGTTACGCGGACATTACCGTCAATCCGACGACAAACAGCATGCGACCTTTTTCCGGATCGTCTCTCTACAAATTCACGCCCATCGACAATCCGCGGCAATTGAAAAACGCGGCACTCATCGCCGCCACAGTCCAATTCATCGACTCCACCGGCAAAGGAAAGAAGCCGCTTGGCCTGCTCGACTCCGCCGGGCACGTAACGTTCTTCTACGAAGGCGCCCCGCCGCAGCCGAACCAGTTGGATGGAGGCAGCAGCTCGACTGAGCGGTTCAGCATCCTGCGCGTGAGCGGCCGCGAGTTCTTCGGCATCTGGTCGAGCACGCCCGAGGGCATGATGCCGTTCGTCGGATACTTCTGCGGGAGACTGAGATAAAGGTGTCGATTGACCTCTAACTATCCTTGATCTCTCCGAGCGCTTCCGCCGCCGCCTTCCTCACCTCGGGATCACGATCGCTGAGCGCCTTGGTGATCGCCTGAACCGCACTCGGCGATCCGATGTTCCCCAAGGCCTCGATTGCGTCCTTTCGCAGCTCCGCGTCATTGTTCGACACGAGCCCAATTAGCGCGGGCGTTGTCGCAGGGTCGGCAATCGAAGTGAGTGACTTCGCCGCGCGATATCGCAGTTCCGGATCGCTTGCGGAAAGTGCCGCAACGAGACCATCGGGAGCAACGTGCAGCTCGTCCAGGGAACCGAGCGCTTCCGCGGCGGCGCGACGAACGGCGATGTCTCCATCAGATAGGGCTTTCCCCAGCGCGGGGCCCGACGACGGAGAGCTGATCTCACCAAGTGACGCGGCGGCTTCGGCGCGGACTTTCGCGTCAGCATCGCTTCCAAGCGCGCGCTCTAGTGGTCCGGCAGCGTCGGATTTCTCGAAATCGCCGAGGACGTCGGCCGACATTCTCCTGATCGTCGGGTTGGGATCGCGCAAAGTGACGATGATATCCGGCACGGCTCGCGCGTCCTCGATCTGGCCGAGCGCCGAGATCGCAGCAAGTCGCACGCGTGTATCGCCCTCCCTGACGAACTTCAACAGCGCCGGAACAGACGCGTGGTCTTCGATGTCACCGAGCGCCCATGCCGCCATCGCCGCTACGGCAGGCGCCTTGTCGTTGAGCGCGCGCTCGAGCGCGGGACGCGCGTCGTGATGCTCACCATTTCCGGCGGCCAGCGCGGCCGACTCTCGAACATTGGCCGATGCGTCGCCAAGGAGAGTGTTCAACCGTGCCGTGCTGATCTTGCTGTTACCGAGGAGCTTGCTCGCGACGCGTCGCGTACATGCGTTCGAGCCATCGAGCTCCGCGACGAGCCGGTTGATCGCACGCTCGTCGGTGATTGTGCCGCCAATCGAGTCCTTCGCGATCTGCACCGTCGGCGATGCCGCCGCCAGACGTCCGACGCCGTCGCGGCCGCCGCCAAACCAGAAATTGCCAAGCTGGTCGGCGAGCAGCTCACATACGACAGGGTCCGTGCGTCCGAGCGCGTCGATCAGAATCGCAACGCGACCGGAATCGGGGCCTGGACGGCTCCGCTCCCAATCATGGTGATCGCTGAACGTGGCCGGTGCGGCGGGCGATAGTTTCACCGCCGCCCCAATTGCGCCGGCTCCAACCGCGGCGGAAGCGAGTAGTACTGCAATTGCGCGCATGATCATGGTCTCCTCTCGCCGAGTGCTTCGGCTGCGCCACGCCGCACCTTCGCATCCTTTGATGTCAGCGCCGAGCGCAATGCATCGTATGCCGCGACGTCGGCGATCTCGCCGAGCGCATCGACTGCGCTCTCGCGCACATCAGGGTTTGGATCGTCGAGCATGCGACGCAGCGTCGGAATCGCGCCCACGACCGAGCGATCTCCCGCCAGATGTGCTGCCTTCTGCCGAACATCGGAATCGCGATCGCGCATGAGACCGAGCAGCGTCGACTCACCGATGGGCGCCTTGAGCTGCTCCATCGTGTTCATCGCCTGCTGACGGACGTCGGCGTTGGCGTCGGTCAAGGCAGGTACGACGGCGACTGCCGCGGCCGGATCTCCCAGCTCACCGATGGCCTCGACGGCCGCGCCGCGCACGTCCGGAGAAGGATCACCCACCAGCCTCGCCAACGCCCCGGTCGCAGATCTGTCGTGCAACTTTCCCGCGAGGTGCGCAGCGTTGTGGCGAACTTCGGCATCCGGGTCACTGAGTACGCGGATGATCGCGTCGGACGGCAGGTTGCCCTCGAAATGCGACAACGCCTCGAGCGCGCTCCGTTTGACTTCCGTCGACGGATCGCTGAGCAAGGTCGAGAGCGGCACAATGGCACGGGCATCTTCGAACTCTCCAAGTGCCTCTGCGGCAGATGCCCGGACTTTCGACTCTGGATCCTTCAACGCTCCGATCAATCCTGGCACGGCGCGCGAGTCTTTCAGTCGCCCGAGCGAATTGGCCGCGGCGCGACGAACGTCGGCGTTCTCATCGTCGAGGCGCGCGATGAGCGCGTTCACAACTCCGGTATCGGCGTTCGTGCCTTGCTTCGCGCTCGACTCTTGTGTGTTGCTCGATGCGATCCCTGGCGACTGCGAAGGCGAGACCGAAGATGTAGTTTGATCGCCGGCGCTGCTTCCGTTCGGCGCGCCGAGCTTTTGCGTCTCGTCGGCGAGCAACAGGCTGCCCGATTTTCCTGAGACGCCCGGCGCAATCAGTATAGTTGCGACGAGTACCGCGACCGCCGCGATTGCGAGGCCACGTCTCGATCGATTCGTGGGCTTCTCGCCCTCGACCAGTCGCGCAACACGCGACACGAGCAACGAACGCTCCTCGGCCATGCCCGCGACCGGAACTCCGAGTGGCGACGCCTGAATCCACTCGGCCACTTGCGCGAGACAACGCGCGAGAGGAACACCAGAACCCGTTCGACGCACTGCCCAATCGTCGCAGAGGAATTCCGCCGACGTTGCGATCTGCCGGTTCGCCACGCGATTCAGCGGTTGAATCCAGAAGACACGCTCGATCAAGGTCGTGGCGACGAGCCACACTGGATCGCGACGGGCGAGGTGCGCCAGCTCGTGCGCGAGCAGGCTGCGCTGCTGCTCGACATCGAGATCCGTAAGCGCGGTATCGGGAACGCAGATCTCGCGAACGCCGAGCGCGATTGGACTGGAGATTCGCGATGTGCACGTGAGGCGCGGCGTGCGACTTAACCCCGCGTCACGCGCGAGCTCGCTCAGCATGTCGAGCAACCGGCCATCAGGCACCGCGTGCCGGTCGCCAAGCCGTCCGACCAGAATCAGCCGTCGCGCCACGTAGCTCAATCCGAGGATGAAGGCGACCAGTCCCCACGCGAGAATCACGACCGAAGATCTCGACATGATGATGGCCGGCGCCGGTCGTTCTGCCGAAGGCTGCGGAGCCAGTGGGTTGTTCGCTTCCCCCTCCCCGCTTCCCGCTTCCCGCAGCTTTCCGCTTCCCGCTTCCCTTGTCCGGTCAATCGGTGCATTCGCCGCGGCTGCCGCCGTCACCGTTGAACCCTGCAACATGACAGTTCCCGCAGGACGCACATCGAGCCAGAGCTGCGCGCTCGCCGTGAGAATGCCGCCGAGTATCGCCGACTTCCATAGAAGCTCGGAGCCGCCGGGAGACCAGCGTCGGACGCGCACGAGTACCCACGCGAGTGACAGGAGAACGGTGCTATGAATGGCGTAGGTGAGCAGCCATGCGAGTGCGGTGGATGAAAAGGTCCCGGTCATACGGAGTCTCCCGTTTTTGGGCGATTGCTTTGGAGGATCATCTTCCTTACGCGTGCGAGGTCGCCAGGAGTCATGTCACGCGCAGAGAGCAGGTGGCTCACGAGAGCGGTGACGTCGCCGGCAAAGAGGCGCTCGGTGAGCTCGCTCACCATTGAATGCTGTACATCAGCCTCGGTGACGAGCGCGCGATAGACGAACTGGCGGTCTCGCGTTCGCCGGGCGAGGATTCGGCGGCGCTGGAGCCGGGCGACGATCGTCGCGACGGTCGTCTGCGCCAGCTTTCGCTCGGCGTACAGCTGCTCCCAGATCTGCGCGACGGTCAGCTCGCCCTGTTCCCAGAGGAGGCGAAGGACGGCGGTTTGAAGGTCAGTGAGCTCGTGGCGATCAGGCATCAACAATCCTCTCGGGTTCGTCTACACGTGTAGATTCTACACTTGTAGAACGGGTTGTCAAGAGGGAGTTGTTATGGGGCGTTCCCGGGTGAACATTCGGGTGCAGAGCAATCAATCCTGCAACTACGCTGCGGCGTGCTGCCCGCTTTACGCTGAGCGCTTTTCGCTGCCTACGACCGGACCGTTCCGGTAGGGTTCATGCCACAGTCAACTGCCTTTCCCCAGAACGCCATCTGTGCGGTCAATGCCGCCTGCAGCGAACGGCGCTGAGCGTTTAGCGGGCAGCAGGCAGCAGCGTAGTTGATTTTTTCAGTCACGCGCCGCGGGAGAGAGTGCCGCAAAGGTTTCGAGAGAGAACCAGACAAAGTGGAATACAATCGCGACTCGCACAATTCCGAGCGCTCCCATTGACTCGAATACCTGTAGGGAAGAGAGGGCCGCGATCAGAGGGGGACAGTGCGCGAGTGCCCCAACCACATTCCATTTCCTCGGATTCGCCTCACGCGATCCAATTATCAGCAAGACCGCGATAATCGTCATCAGCAGATAAGCCTGGATCAGCCCAACCCAGACCATTGGGTTCTTCTGCATGAAGCCGAACAGGCCGGCTCCGGTCCTCCAACCGATGGTCGTAGCGACTGCGCTCGCCACCGCAACGAGCGTCAGGATCGCACCATGGATCAACAGCAGTCGTCGCCGAAACACGGCGATCTTCGAGCGTGATCCGGGCGTGGTCAAAACGCCGGTGCTCGTACCGCCTTCCCCGGCGTTACACCCTCGACTGCCCGCCCCTTCGTGACCACCGACACGCCGCTCACGATCACGTGCTGAATGCCGACAGGCGATAGCGTCGGCTCCCGGTAGGTCGAGCGATCCACCACTGTCCGAGGATCGAAGATCGTAATATCGGCATCCGCGCCAACTCGCAGTCGCCCCTTCTGCCGCATCGCCGGCACTCGCGCCTCGAGTCGCTGCGCCGGCATCAGCGTCATCTTGCGAATCGCTTCCATCAACGAGAGTGAGTGGGTCTCGCGCACGTAGCGGCCGAGCACCCTCGAGAAGGTTCCCGTCGTCCGCGGATGTCCCGTGCCGTTCTGCCAGTACGCGTCGCTCGCGATGATCGTGAGCGGACTCTTTATCGCCACGACGACCATCTGTTCGGTATTGGTATGAACCACGACTGGCCCGCCGGTCCGGCTGTACCGCTCGAAGCTCTCTCGATTCAGTCGCTCGCCCGTCTTCTGCCACTCCAGCTCGGCAAGCCGTGCATCGGGAGCGATCTTGTAAATGTCCTGTATGGTGGCGGATTTAATCTCGGTCATTCCGGCGTCATACGGATACGCCTCCGTCGTCACGTCTCGTCCGAGCGCGCGCGCAGCGCTGATCATTGAGAGCATCACCGGCGTTTCGGCGAGGGCTGCACTATTGATGTGCACCACGTGCAACGGTGCATTGGTTTCGCGGGCGAGCGAGAGCACTTCCTTAAGACCGGCGGCGCCGGGAGTTATGTGCACGTGTATCGGTGTCCTCGCCTTTGCCGCGACGCGGAAGACGGCCAGGAGCTCCTCTCGCGTTGCCGCCGGCGTGTAGGGAAACCCGGCGCCGATGTCGACCGCGCCCTCGCCCAGGCCAATCTCAATGCGCTTCGCGATCTCGACAATTTGTGCGGGCGTCGCCGCGCGATATGCTCCGTCGCCCACCGGCATCACGGTTCCGGAATCGTGCATCACCGCCATCCTGACTTTGATGTGGCCGATGCTGACGCCGTAGTTGATTCGCTCGCCGGCGATACGCTCGCGATACCATGCATCGACATCCGACGTGCCGAGCTCGAGCTCCAGCGCTGTCGTCACACCGTCAAGCGAATAGTACCGATACGTCTCGGGCGTCTGTCCGTGCGCGTGAATGTCGATGAAGCCGGGAGCGACGACGAGGCCGCGCGCGTCGATCGTGTCCCGTCCGCGCACGGCTTGCGTCGTGATGACGGCGATTCGACCGTCGACGATGCCGATATTGCGGACCGCATCGAGCTTGGAGGCGGGATCCATCACGCGCCCGGCGAGAATCACCCGGTCGTAGATAGTGCTCGCCGTGGTTTGGGCCGAGAGTGTGGCCGCGGGGATCAGGAGCAAAAGCCCGAGAGATTTGTTCAGGCTCCGGCCCGGTTTGCGGAGCGTGAGATACAGCAGGATGGACGCAATCGCACCCAAGGTGTCCATCAACATGTCCTTCTGTGCGTCCCAGATGTCACCCTGGCTGCCCAGAAAATCCGCGCCCGCCTCCGCGTTGCCGCCGTACGCCGCATATATCCATTCGATCAGCTCGTATGACATCGCGACGAAGCTGATCGCGAAGATGGCGAATAGACATGCCAACGCGACGCTCATCCGCTTCCTGGTAATCAGATATTCCTCGAACCCGAAGGCGCGGCTGAACCAGTCGAACGGTACCCGCTCGAATGTGTAGTGCCCTCCGATCGTGTGCCAATACGGAAGGATCGACATCAGAATGTAGGCAAGGGCGGAGAACCTCACGCCACGCATGTACAAAATGACGAGGGTGAGCACCACCAGGACAATGGGGACGTTCTCCACCCACCATACGGCACGGTCGTACGGAGCGATCGCGCCCCAGATGAACAGAGCCACATAAGCGGCGAGCAGGACGTGCGGAATGCGATCGGTCAATTGCCTATTCGCTGGCGGAAATTACCAACGCGCGCGTGCTGATGTCTCGACCGCGTCGAGACGAGCGTCCGAAAGTATAGCGTCGATACAGGAGCGTGGACCACCCACGTAAGTCCACGCGAAGTCAACTTCGGTAGCAACGCACCACGCCTGGTCGGTGGGCCACCACAGGTTTGCCGACTGGTACGAGACTGGGAATGGGTCAAAGCTGGACAGCGCAGCCTCGAGCGGCCCGATGTACACATAGTATTCCCGGTTGGGCAGCTCGAGCTTGGGAACCAGGGCGGGCGGGAAGATGGAGTATCCGTCCCAAAGAGCGAAATAGCACTGCTCGGGAGTTGTCGTCGCCGCTCGGAGGTGCTCCACGAGCGCGCTCACAACGCTCAGGGTCGCCATACCGGTGCGTGCTTGTGCGTTAGACACGCCACTATAGGCGAAGTCTGCAGCCGCCGCTGGGTCCGTCAGGTCCCGCCCTACCTGTGCCGCCAGCGAGCTCCAACTAACGGCGCCGCCGGGATCACGGACGTCGCCGAATGGATTGTAAACGCGCGCGTATGCCGGGAAGTGGCCAGGCAGGAATGAGGCAACATTTATCGCAAAGGTCGTGAGCGACGCGCAGAGCCAATCCGCCGCATCAAGAACAGTCAGGGGGGTGAGTAGCGGCGGAGGCGGAGTCGGGGCGGCAGACCGCGTCACGAGGCGCACCTTTGGGCGGAGATGGAATCTCACGGGCGCCAGCTCACGAACCCACCGGTGTCGGGGTCCCAATAGACGTGCACGTGATCTTGATCGTCAACCCCGATCGACAGACCACGCGCGCCACGGGAACCCGCCGCCTCGAGCTCCGGCTCGATCTTGCGCATGTGTCGACATTCCGCCGTCGTATCCGTCCGGACACAATTCTCATCGAGATATCCCTGGCCGGGCGCAGGATCCGTGAGTGCAACATCCGGATTCCTCGTGCCAAACACTCTCAACGCGTCGAGCGGAAAGGTCCACACCTGCCCGGGAAGGATGCCGGAGCATCCGATGACTGCAACAACGAAGGTGCTGTCTGCTTCGGTCCCCCAGATCACCAGCTCTGGAGCGCCATCATAATTCAGATCGGCGGCGAGCGCGGTGTCCGCCACCCACCGAACCGCTGGATTTTGGCGAGCCGCGGTGTCGCGACAAGCTGCGACCAACTGCGCGCGCGCCAATCTGGCCTTCGCTGTATCCAACCCAGTCGAGGAGCTTCCGTTTTCGATTGAACGGTCCGCTCCCCGCGAACACGCGAAGAGCGAGCATGTTAGAGCAAGCGCGAGCGATACGTGACCAACTCTGCCCGGCGCCTTAAAGATCACTTGCCGTCGTAGTGGAACGTCGTCAGAGTCGGGTTTCCGTTCTGATAGGCAATCACGTACACCTGGTCGTACACGCTGTCTTTCCATTTTGGCGGTCGAGGCTTCACACCGAAATCTGACGCGAGCTTCGGTATGTCCTGGTGGGTCCAGGCGATGACGACCGTCTTCCCGGCGTACGCAGGGTTCGCAAGAATTCGCTTCGGCAGCTTCGCGTAATCCTTGCCGAGATAGGGCGTCTGCACCGGCAGACCGAGAGCCTTGGCCAGCGGCGCGACGGTTTCCTGACTGCGCTGTCCGTTGTCGCGTTTCGTGGCCTTTGACGCGAACACCGCCACTGGCGGACCAAATCTGGACATCGTCGGATCCGTCCTGATGAACGACACGAGCGCGTTGGCGCGAACCACGCCCGCCGGCGACAGGTGGGGATTGTCCGGATCCGCCGGCTCCTCGGCGTGTCGGAGCAGGATGATCTGCGCTGGTCCCGTCGCCTGCGACTGAGCACACGCCGGCGTCAGGAGTGCGAAGAGCAGGATGAGCGCGCCTTTGATCATTCGTCGCATAGCATCTTATTCCGTTGGCATGAACAAGTGGACCTCCGGTTGCTCACCCGCCCCCGGCACGAGCATTTTCGTACCTGCGTTTTCCGCGCCACGACCACCTGTTCCGCTGCGAGGGAGAGAATGATGAGACGAGTGTTAGTCACGTTGGTATTTGGCGCGTGCGCCAGTGTGTTCGTTCACGCGCCGGTATCGGCGCAGACGCCGCCCACCATAACGCTGACGCGTCTGGACTGCGGAACCAACGCCGCCCCGAGCGACGTCGCTCGATTCTCCGATACGTACGCGTATAATGGTTTGAAGGTCCAGCTCACCTACAGCTGCTACCTGATCAGGCACGGCGACGACTACATGGTGTGGGACACGGGCAATCCCGTGGGAACGACGCCAACCGCTCCGAAGACGAGTTTGGTTGATTTGCTCGCGCAGTTGAAGGTCACGCCGGCTCAGATCAAGTACGTCGCCATCAGTCACTACCACGGCGATCACGTCGGACAGGTGAGCTCATTCCCTCAAGCGACGCTACTGATCGGCAAAGGGGACTGGGATGTCCTGACTTCGCCAAAGCCAGTGGGGGCGAATCCCGCACCGTTCGTCAATTGGATCAGCGGCGGTGGGAAGGTCGAGCCTCTCCCGGGAGATCGCGACGTGTTCGGTGACGGCACCGTCGTCGTACTCAACACGCCGGGTCACACCCCGGGCCACCACAGCCTGCTTGTGAAATTGAATGAGATGGGCAACGTGCTCATCACGGGCGATCTCGCACACTTTCACGAGAACTACGACGGGAACGGCGTGCCGACGTTCAACACCGATCGCGCTGCGACGCTTGCGTCGCTCGATCGTTTCAAGAAGAGCGCCGCGAATCTGAAAGCGACCGTGATCATTCAGCACGATGCGCGCGACGTGGCCAAGTTGCCGGCGTTCCCAGCAGCGGCGAAGTAGCCAGCCTCAGGACTTCGATTTCTTCGAAGATTTCGACTTGCCAGAGCTGTTGAGCGCGACCGCCTCGCGAACGAGCGCCTTGAAGGCAGGCGCGTCGACTTCTTCGCCTTCGTGGATGTCGATCGCCCGGCGTACTTTTCCGTCGAGACTCGAGTTGAAGAGATGCGCCGGATCCTTAAGAGACGCTCCCTTGGCGAAGGTGAGCTTCACGTGACTCTTGTACGATTCGCCAGTGGTGATGATGCCGTCGTGCGACCAGATCGGCGTGCCCATCCACTTCCACTCCTCGACGACGTCCGGGTCTGCTTCCTTGATGAGCGCGCGCATTCTCCCGAGAGCTTTTCCGCGCCAGTCTCCGAGCTCGGCGATTCTTTTCGAGATGAGCTCTGATGCCGGCGGCCCGGAGCTCGCGTCTGACTCTTTCATGTTCTAATCATTGTAGGTGTGTTAGCTCACTGCTTTCTTCACGAGCGCGCCGATCCTTGCTTCGTCTGCCGGGGTCAACTCCTTCAGCGCGAAGCCAGTCGGCCACATCTGCCCTTCGTCAAGCATCGCCTTGTCGCTGAAGCCGAGCGTTGAATACCTCGTCTTGAACTTCTGCGCGTCCTGGAAGAAGCAGACGACGTTGCCGTCCTTGGCATACGCGGGCATTCCATACCAGAGTTTCGGCGAGAGCCCCGGTGCGCTGGCTTTAATGATCGCGTGGAGCCGCTCCGCCATGGCGCGATCCGGTGCAGCCATAGCGGCGATCTTCGCAAGCACAGCGCTTTCGTCTCCTGCTTTTCCGGGGCGTTCAGCTGCCTTCAGCTCTTTGACGCGCTCCCGCATCGCTGCTCGTTCCTCGTCTGTAAATCCCTTGGATGCCTTGCCACCCGCAGTGGTGCTCTCGGCGGATTTCTGTGCGGCTTTCATTGCTGATTTCTTTTCGGCCATGGTATCTGTTGATCTCGGTGAGAACGTTAAAGAATGTCCGTCGTGCTAAAGCGATCGTTAAACAAAAATGAGACTAATGCTTTGCAGGAGGCGGGTTTGTCGCCGCGCGCCAAACCATTCCAATCGATGAAGCGTGCGGATAAACAGACTGCATAATCCCGCCTGCGACTGACACAACTAACGCTGACGCGGCAGCCGGAATAATTGTGCGGCGAATTGCGGACCGCCACCAGCTTCGCCCGTCGACGGCTCGCAACCGATGATACAATCCCCCGGCGAGGGCTGCGTCCAACAGAATCTCGGCGAAGAGAACTGGCGCGATGTAGACGACGTAGATCGCTGCTCCTACCACGAGCGCGGCTGCAACACCGGCAACGAGCAAGACCCACGCTCCGTCACCCACGTCCAAATCCACGTCGGGCCCGGAGCCGGCCTTCTTACCAACTTGTGCAACGGCAGCGGCGTGCGTCGGCACTTCGGCCGCTGCGTTTCCCCAATCAGCTCCGCCGCCACCTCCCGAAAAACCGCCGCCCTGTCCGAATCCCTCGAACGCAGCACCAGAGTCGAGGCGAAATGGGAACTGGACCACATCGAGATCCAACGGAGAAATGTCGAGCGCGCGGTTTCGTGCTTCGGAACGGATTCTGAGCCCATGAGTTCGCAGCCAGATCCAGAGATATCCCAGGAAGACCAGGTAAGCGACGGCGACCGCCAACGGATAGCGAACCGCCATGCGTGAGAGGCCGAGATGCAACGCGACAAACGAAGTCAGTAGACCGGTGACACCTGCCACGATAACGCCGAGCGACATCTCCCGTCGCGCGGAGATACGATGTTCGACGGCAGATTTGATGCTGTTGATAGCGCGGGATCGAGACAGCTCAGCCATCGCGCTGTATTACCTGTGCGCAGCGGCGCTGGGCAGTGACCAAACGGTAGCCGACATCGAGCTCCGGGCGGAGGCGCAACTCGGCGTTTCGCCGTTCCCAATTGCCCGACATCAGATCGCGCTCGAGACGTTCAAGCTGTGGGCCGATGCTCGTCAACAGACTGAATGAAGAAATGCGTGCACGAACTTCCTCGTCAAGATAGGCTTCCGGTCGTTGCCAATACGCGCCGAGGAATCCGTCAATGCAGTCGCCTGGAATTGGCAAAGGCTGCACATCGATTGGACCAAGCACGGCGCTCAACAATTCCATGGAAGGAAAAATGCGCCGGTCGATTGCGAGAATCTCTGGGAAGTAATCCTTCACCAACCAGAACCCCTCCGCGTCGGGATCCCACGTGAGAATGACAACGCGGTCTTTTGCAGCACGGGCGCATTCCTCGAGCCCTCGTCTCTGGTCCTTCCAATGGTGCACTGTCAGGATGGCGAGCACGACGTCGAATGCTTGATCGGGAAAGGGCAGGGCCTCGGCAATCGCTCGGACTGCCGGCGCGGCCGAAGCCGGGCGCTGACTCAGCATTACTGTTGACGGCTCGACAGCGACTACTCCGCTCCGCGCGGGTTCATACGAACCCGTTCCGGCGCCGACGTTGAGGACCGTTCTGTCGCTGCCGATCAGCGCGTCCAGTCGCGCGGCCAGCCGTTGATCAGGCCGTCGTCGCGTCGAATACGAACGGCCGATCGCGTCATACGTGTCCAACGTCGCCACGTTCCACTCAGCCTCGGTACCGGTAGACCAATGATACCGCTCCGCGATCCTTTGCCTTCGCTTCGACGAGCTGCATCTGGATCGGCCGCCCGCCATTATCGCGAAAGAGCGGCCGTCCCTTTCCCAATACGACCGGGCAAACCACAAGTCGATACTCATCGACCAAGCCCTTATCGATCAATGATTGCGCCAGCGAGATGCTGCCCGAGACCAACATGTCCTTGCCCGACTCCTTCTTAAGTCTCTTCACTTCGTCCACGGCGTTGCCCCGCACGACCCGGCCTTCGCCCCATTTCCCCCATGGCGCGTGGTCGAGTGTGTTCGAGAAAACGATTTTCGACAGTCCGTTGAATTTGTCGGCGAAGGGCTGTTCAACACCTTGGGTTACGTTCGGCCAGAATCCCGCGAACATTCCATACGTGATTCGGCCGAGCAGAAGCGTGTCTGTCCTATCCATGAGCGCCACCTGCTCGTCGCCGAAGCTTGTATCGTCTTCCATGGATGCCGGAATGAAATCGACGCTGTTGTTCGGACCGGCGGCAAAGCCGTCGAGCGAGACGAATTCCTGAAGGACTACCCTTTTCATTGTTTCTTGTCTCCTTGTATCTGCCTAAGCTGAACTGCCGCGGACTCTGCCGCCACAGCGGCTCGTTTGAGCAACCCGAACCCGTCGGCTCCTGACTCCCCGTTCATGTTCATCAGAACTGCAACCACGATGCGATCGTGGGGATACATCAACAGAACTGCCGTTCCGCCCTGTTGCAGGCCCGTGGCCCAGATCGCATCGGCACTCCCAAGCAGGCGTCCGCCGGCGTTTCCCAGTGCCACTCCCATCCCGAGGGGTAGGTCCGAGCCGTTTTGTAGATGCACGGGCCTGCTCATCCTTCCATAGCTGCGAGGACTTAACAGCGCGCCGCCGATCAGCGCTGCACCAAAATGCGCTACGTCTCGCGCCGTTGAGAGCAGCCCGCCGGCTGGAACTTTGTAACTGGGATCAATTGCGTCAGCTTGGTGCACGGTACCACTCGAGTCTCGCGTGTACATGTGTGCGCGCCGCCGCACCATCTGCGCTGGGACATCAACCTTCGTGTCTATCATGTGCGCTGGGGCAAAGACGCTGCGAGACAAATATTCCTCGTAGGACACACCTGTTACCGCTTGCAACGAGAGGCCTAACAACGTGAAGCCGAATGGTGTCTCGAGGTAGGACGTTCCCGGCTCGTAGGCTAACGAGTCATCTCGAAACATTTCCAAGGATGCTGCCAGCGACGCGTAGTGGTGATTGCTTCGGTATTCGTCGCCGGCGTAGCCGCGAATACCGCTCGTCCCGCTCAATAGTCCGGCGAGTGTGACTGGAAAGCGCTTTCGCGGAAATGCCGGGACGTATTGGTCCACAGAGGCATCGAGGTCGATCTTCCCGCGGTCTGCCAGCTGCAGGATCGCGACCGCGGTGATGGCTTTTGTGATCGAACCAATACGGAAAAGCGTGCGCGACGTGGCAGACGCTCCGGTTTCCAAGTCAGCTCGGCCGTATGCTTTGTCCCAATCCACGATACCATTTCGAGCGACTGCGACGGCGAGACCCGGCACGTGTTCCCGATTCATCAGATCTCCGAAGATCTGATCGAATCGCGCAGTAGTCATCGCGCCAATTGGCGTGATAGCTTGGCGGTTTTGCTCTTGTCGCGCCTGCGGCGACGGGATTGGTTGCTGTGCGTCGGAGCCTCGGGAGATCACAGCAAAAAGCACAACAATCAATTCCGACCGACGAACATTCATGAACCGGGCGTGCCCCATCTTGAAAGAAAGGAGAAGCATCGACGCAGCAAGCGCCACTCCGAGTGTCAGATTGATGAACGATGTCATTGTTCTGCGGGTCGAGCTACCAGAGGTAGCTGCAACGTTCGTTAGTTGGCCCGAGAAGAACTTAAAGTTGCCATGCGAGCGTAAGGGGCAGGATTCCCCGCGAAGATCCCAAACGCTTCGCAAACCTGACATACCTGAGGTCGATTGTCCCACGTCTCTCCGAACCGAAGTTCAATCCTATGCCGGCCGTCCCGGCGACCGTCGTGGTTCGCACCTCTCCTTCGGTGCGATTGTGAACGAGCTCAGCGCCGATCAGAGCGCTCACAGCGCTTCGCGCCGTGCTCGGCGCTCGAAGACCCAATCTCGCGTGGAAGCCATCGCGATAGGCACTCGGCGCCCGCGGATCAACAGCGGGTTGGCTGAAACGCGCGAAAGACTTGGAGAATGACGCGCCTGCTTCGAGATCGACTGAGCCGGTCTTCCTGGCTATTGCCGCGAAGAACTCAATCGGCTCGCTGTAATTCCAGCCTCGGTCGTGGCTGAGAAACGTGCCGATTCCCAGTCGGAGTTGCGATCGAACACTTCCCTGCGCGGCAAGCACAGGAGGAGAGAGAGTAACGCACACGATTGCGAGCTGAATCACGCGGTGGCGTGCGACGATCGTCGACGAACGGCCTTCTTGGATTCGCTTTACAAGGTTGGACATCTGATGCCTCTGTTGGTTCGTGCGTTCGCGGCGAACAATGTTCAAGGCACAAAGTAAAACGGAGCGCTTTTTCCCTCGCGCCCATTGAACCAACCTCTCGCTGCGTAATTTCCAATCGTCGCCGGCCAGCCGCGAACCTTCCACTCACGCAAAGTCATCGCCTGTTCGCTGTACTCGCTGTAGTGCGCCGGGAACACGTAGACGGAGTCCCCCCACCAGTCTATCCCGGGTCCTGCGTTAAGTGCGTCGGCACCTCTGGCGATTCGAAGGCTCCCCCACAGTCCGCTATGCGGAATCGGCTCATTGCCAAAAGTAAAGACGTAAGGCGGTCCGCCGCTCACGACTCGAATTTCCTGATTCGTCTTATTCGCCACAAAAACGCGCATATGGAGGACTGTCGTAGTGTCGCGAATACTGATCAAACTCGGGGACACTTCCGTCCAGACACTGAGCCCGACATCGGTGTTGGGACCGATGATGCTGTCGCCACACGAACTAAGACAAACGACGGCTGAAAGCAGAAGCGCAAAACGCATGAGCTGTTTTTCAGGAAAAACTATGCCGTCGCGATGGCACGCGCGCTGTCTAACACGCCGATGGTTACCGCGGTGTCACGTGCTCCATCATCGTGCCTGCTCCTGAGTGCGAACAGAGCGGTGCGGCGAGTTAGGGATGTTCGGCAGATCGGGTGCGCTCAGCTTTCCGATATCCGGCTGGCGCGCCGGCGTCAAGCGATTCGCGCTCCATGCGATCGAGCAGCTCCTCCACCGTAACGGGGTGTGCCGCTTCGTTCCGCTGCGCCAGTAACATCGTACCGCCTGCTGTAATTCCGCCGAAGACTGCTGATAAAACAAGGTCATCGAAAAGCAGGTGCCAGGGCACAAGCGGGCCGCCGGTAAGAAGGTTCATCGTCTGGAGGAAACCAGGCACGAAAAGCCCGACGACGATCGACGCTCCGAGGCCAAAACGCAGCCAGCTGA
>Ga0193709_1000307_pt1 | contig 18449 bp, 12 predicted proteins | sample H3c2metaG_FD_160571 | JGI IMG/M metagenome (GOLD analysis project Ga0193709, IMG submission 160571) | Soil microbial communities from a riparian zone of the East river system, Colorado, United States - H3c2 | ecosystem: Environmental > Terrestrial > Soil > Riparian zone | place: USA: East River... | reverse complement strand
GATGACACTGCTAATTGGGATTACTTTGTTTGCAGCGCCCGGAATGCGCGCGCAAACGGCGCCGGCGTCCACCACCGTCAGCCAGCCAACCGCTAAACCGGCGACGAAACCGGCCGTGCAGGCGCCTGCGACAAAGCCAGCGGCCCAGACGGCTGCGAAACCAGCCGGGAAAAAACACGCAAAGACTCCCGCGCCGGCAGCTCGAACGGTTTCCGCCAAGAAGCCCGTCGCGAGCGAGCAAAAAATATCCCGCCGCGATCCCTTCGAATCGCTGATCGGGCGCAAGCAGGCACAGGATGCGCTGGCAAAAAATCTTCCCCCGGGCAAAGCCGGTCTGCAGGTTGGCACGCTGCGTCTGGACGGTATCGTGAAGTCCGCGAACGGCATGATTGCCGTCGTCGCCAATCCGCAACAGCGCACCTACTTCTTGCGCGAGGGCGACCAGTTGTATGACGGAAAGGTCGAAAAGATTTCGATGGAAGGCGTGACCTTCCATGAAGAAGGCAAGGACGCGTTCGGCAAGCCTGTCGAGCGGGAAGTAAACAAGAGACTTTACACGAGTGCAGGAGAACAGCAATGAAGACGAACTGGCCGGCCCTACGAAATGGCTGCCTGATCCTTGCAAGCCTGGCGTGCGGCACGGCGCCGGCGCTGGCACAATCGCAGGAATTCGCTGGAGCCACAGCGACCGCTGCGGTGATCTCAAGCGTGGCGGTGATGCAAGCCTCAGAACGGGCAAGCGTGCGGGTGGAAGGCGAAGGCCGCCTAGACGCGCATGCACTGCGGCTGCACAACCCGGACCGACTGGTGCTGGATTTTGCAGATACCCGGATGGCTGTGCAGAGAATGATCATTCCCGGAGTATCGGCGCCGGTGCGCGAAGTGCGTCTTGGGCAATACCGCCCGGGCGTGGCACGCGTGGTGGTGGACCTGACTGCGGCGGCTCCCTATCAGATCGAACGCGAAGGCAATACGCTCGTAATCTATTTCGATTCTCCTGCTGACGCTACGCAAGCCAAACCGGTGTTCCATTACGCTGACGCCGCACCGCGTGGCGCAGAACATCATCAGGCAGCATTCATGAATGTGAGGGCCCCGCGATTCGCGCTTCCGAGCGAACTGACGAGCCGCACCGCGACTCTGGCTTTTTTTGACGGTAACCAGCCAGTACGCCCAGCAGAATCTGCGCTGCAACAAGCTTCTCAGCAGGCCGTTCAACAGGCCAACAACGCCGCGGCCATGGCGGCACCCGTTGCCCCGCAAAATGCAGATATGACGCCGATCTCCGGCTCGGGAAAATATACGGGCGAACCAATCTCGGTGAACCTGAAGGATGTGGACCTGCGCGACTTTTTCCGATTGATTCACGAGATCAGCGGACTGAACGTCGTTCTGGACCCTGCAGTCAAGGGCACTCTGACGATTGTTCTGGACGAAGTACCGTGGGATCAGGCGCTGGACATCGTTTTGCAGAACAACGGTTTGGACAAACAGCTGCACGGCAACGTGCTGCGCATCGCAACTCGCGACACCATGAAGCGCGAGGCGGATTCGGTCCGCGAACTCCTAAGGGCGCAGAACGACGCCACGCCGGCCGTCACCGTAACGCGCGTGCTCAGCTACGCCAAGGCCACCACCATGATGCCGACGCTGAAGAAATTTCTTTCTCCCAAGGGCGATATTCTTGCCGATGACCGTTCCAACCAGCTGATTATCAGGGATATCCCGATCACCATTCCGATCCTGGACAATCTGATTCACCAACTGGACCGTAAATCGCAGCAAGTCGAGATCGAGGCACGCGTCGTTTCCGCGTCCCGTTCGTTCGCTCAGGACATCGGCACCGAACTTGGTTTTGCCGGGACCACCACCAGCGGGCGCTCGCTGTTCTCCGGCTCACCTGCGGTTGGCGGAAGCGGTGTTACCCCAGGAAGCGGAATTCCCCAGAACCCCATCACCTTCCCCAGTGGTGGAGGAACGTCTGGTAATGGCGTGTCGTCTGGGCTGCCGCTGCAGACCAATTTTCAGGCCGGTTCGCCGACGTCTGGCTTTGGCTTTTCGCATCGTTCGCCGAACTTCGCGATCGACTTCTTCATTACTGCAGCCGAAGCAAAGGGCGTAGGCAAGTTGCTCTCCAAGCCGCGCATCGTGACGCAAAACAACGAAAAAGCGTCGGTGAAGCAGGGTACTAAAATTCCGATTCAGACCACCATCAACAATACCGTTTCCGTACAGTACATCGACGCGGTGCTGAAGCTGGAAGTGACTCCGCAAATCACAGCCGAAGGCACGGTGTTCATGGATGTGCTGGTGGAAAACACGCAAGTCGACAATGGTATCGCGCGAATTCAGGGCATTCCGGCATTGGATACGCAGTCCGCGGAAACCAAGATCCTGGTTCCGGATGGCGGAACAGTGGTCATCGGGGGCGTAATCGTTTCTCAGCAGAACGTGAACGTCACCCAGGTTCCCCTGGTAGGCAGCTTGCCGCTCATCGGCAACCTCTTCAAGAGGACTAACGTCACCGTGAGCTCGCAGGAACTGTTGTTCTTCCTGACGCCACGAATCATTCCTGGCTGATATCGGGCCTGGCGGATAGCGACGCAAGCAGTTGGTAGCTGCGGGCACTTTCAACTTTCGTCAAAATCGGCGAGACTTGGGCAGTTCAGGGTTTAGAAGAGCAAGCCCTGAAACCCTTTTTCAACTCAGAGTTTGCAAGCACAAACCCTGAAACCCTAGGTCTTCCCGATTTTTATGCCCAATTCATACGCGCGTCGAGCCCAGGAACTGCAGAAGCGACTCCGCAGGGAATCGCTCGATGCATTACTCATCACCAGTCCAGCCGACTGGTATTACCTCACCGGGTTCACCGGAGAAGCAGGAGCGCTCATCGTCAGCCAGCGGCACCTGACTCTGGTGACTGATGGACGATTCACGGTGCAGGCCGCGCAAGAGTTGCGTGGCGTTTCCGTCGTCGAGCAGAAGGAAGGATTGTACCGGTCTTGTGGCGAACTGCTTAAGAATCTGCCAACCAGGAAAGTGGGATTCGACCCAAACCAGGTGACCGTCCGACATTTCCAGCTGCTAAAAACGGCGGCCGGGCGGGCGACGCAGTTCAAGCAGATTGCCGGATTGGTTGCCAGCCAGCGCGCTCGCAAGGACCCCGCAGAATTGGCGCAAATGCGAAAGGCGGCCCTGCTGGCAAGCGAGGTCGTCGAATCCGCGATTGCTATGCTGAAACCAGGCGTGCGGGAATTCGAAATTGCCGCGGAGATTGAATACCAGATGCGCCAGCGCGGTGCTTCCGGAGCGGCGTTTGAAAGCATCGTGGCGTTCGGCGCGCGCGCCGCCCTTCCCCATGCGCGGCCCACCGCTAAACGCTTGAGGAAAAATGAGTTGGTGGTGTTAGACCTGGGTGCTATACTCGGAAAATATTGCAGCGATATCACAAGAACTGTCTATGTGGGAAAAGCTCCCGCAAGGATACGCTTGTGGTACCAGGCCGTGCAGGAAGCGCAGGCGGCGGCGATAGGGGCCATCGGACCTGGTAAGAGCGGCGGCGAAGTAGACGCGGCGGCCCGAGGGGTACTGGCGGCCTACCAGTTAGATCAATATTTCGTACACAGCACCGGGCATGGCTTGGGACTGGAAGTCCATGAAGATCCGCGGCTGGCCAAGGGTCAAAAAACTCAGCTTGCCTTAGGAAACGTGGTTACGATAGAACCGGGTGTGTATATTGCGGGTGTGGGCGGTATTCGAATCGAAGATGATATCGCGGTACAGCAGGGCCGTAACGAAGTATTAACCCGCGCCTCGCGGGATTTCATTGAGCTCTAATACCAGACCGCGGGTTTCAGGGTTTGTTCCGCAAACCCTGAGGTGAAAATGAAACGCAAAACGCGTGTGAAGTCGAGCGACGACGGGCCGTCAGTGGGCCCGGACATTGATCAGATTGAAGAGCTCCTGAAAATCATGACGGAGCATAATCTGGAAGAATTTGAATATTCGCGCGGCGACCTGCGAATAAGGCTGAAGAAGCCTTCGTCCGGGGCGCTGTTAACGACGACGAGGGCCAGCACTTTTCCAGAAATCATTGTTGCGGGCGCGTCGTCTTCGTCGGCAGGAGCTGGTGCGGCTGCTGCTCCCGCGCCAGAGCCGCGGTCTACCGAGGACTTGCACCTGGTAAAGTCGCCGATCGTCGGTACGTTTTATGGGTCGCCGAGCCCCGGCGCCGAGCCTTTTGTAAAGATTGGCGCTTATGTCGAAGACGGTGAAACGTTGTGCATCGTTGAGGCTATGAAACTGATGAATGAGATTGAATCCGACAGCAGCGGGGAAGTGCTGCGGATTTTCGTGGAGAACGGGCAGCCGGTCGAATATGGCCAGCCATTGTTTGGAATCCGTCCGAGCCGCAAGAAGTAGGCGGCGACCGATATGTTCAAAAAAATTCTGGTAGCTAATCGCGGCGAAATTGCCCTGCGGGTCATTTGTGCCTGCAAGGAGTTGGGAATCGCCACGGTTGCCGTGTACTCGGAGGCCGACCGCAATTCGTTGCACGTGCGTTTCGCGGATGAAGCGGTTTGTATCGGCCCGCCACGCAGCAGTGAAAGTTATCTGAATATTCCCCACGTAATCAGCGCGGCCGAGATCACCAATGTCGATGCGATTCATCCCGGCTACGGATTTCTTTCTGAAAACGCAAACTTCGCCAAAGTTTGCGAAGCCTCTGAAATTACGTTTATTGGCCCGCGGCCGGAAATAATCGAAATGATGGGCGAAAAGGATCGCGCCCGCCGTGAAGTGAAAAGCGCGGGGCTGCCAACGATTCCGGGAAGCGACGGCGCGATCGAGGGCGAAGAACAGCTGGCCAAAGAAGCCGCGAAAATTGGCTTCCCGCTGATCTTGAAGGCGGTTGCCGGCGGCGGCGGTCGCGGCATGCGCGTGGTGCGCAAGCGGGAAGAACTCCTGGCCGCGTACGAAACGGCGCGCAGCGAGGCGCAACAGGCTTTTGGCACGCCCGACGTTTACGCCGAGCGCTTCATTGAAAATCCGCGACACATTGAATTTCAGGTGCTGGGTGACCAGCACGGCAAAATCATTCATTTGGGCGAGCGCGAATGCTCGATTCAGCGGCGTCACCAGAAATTAATCGAAGAATCGCCTTCGCCGGTGCTGGACCCCAAGCTGCGCAAAGAAATGGGCGCTAAAGTCGTCAAGGCGCTGCAGAGAGTTGGCTACACAAACGCTGGCACCGTCGAGTTTTTGATGGATCAGGACGGCTCGATTTATTTTATCGAAATGAACACGCGTATCCAGGTCGAGCATCCAGTCACCGAGTTTGTCACTGGCGCGGACCTGATCAAAGCCCAGATTCGCATCGCGGCCGGCGAAAAGCTGGATGACGCTGTGGGCGAAATTCATTTTAGCGGACACGCTATCGAGTGCCGCATCAATGCCGAAGATCCGGAAACATTTGTGCCTTCTGCTGGACGCATTACCACGTTTCAAGCGCCGGGCGGCACCGGAGTTCGCGTGGATTCGGCGGCTTATGCCGATGCAGTAATTCCTCCTTACTACGATTCGATGATCGCCAAGCTGATCGTAAAAGGCCGCGACCGCGCCGAAGCCATCGGCCGCATGAAGCGCGCTCTGGAAATGTTTGTCATCGAAGGTATCAAGACTTCGATCCCCTTGCACCGCCGCATTCTAGCTGACCCGGACTTCGCTGCTGGCCGCTTTGACACGCATTTTATCGAACGGCTGTTCGCAGCAAATGGCATGGGCCAATCCACAAAATCCAAGAAATAAATGGCGAATCGCCTTGCACTGCCGCCGCTGTACGTGATACTAGACGCAGCGTTGCTGCCCTCCGATCCAATCGAAGTGACGAAAAAGCTGCTGGACGCGGGAGCCCGCTTGTTTCAGTACCGCAGCAAGACATCGTCGTCGCGGGAGCTGCTGCATGCTTCGCAGGCGTTGGGTCTTACCGTGCGGCAACATGGCGGCACATTTTTGCTGAACGATCGTGCGGATATTGCCCATCTGGCGGGAGCCAACGGAGTGCATCTGGGCCAGGACGATTTGAGTGTTTCGGCGGCCAGAAAAATCGTGGGTAATGACTGCCTGATTGGACTATCGACTCATAATTTGCAGCAATTTGCGACTGCGGTTGAGTCCAGCGCGGACTACATTGCGGTCGGTCCAATTTTTCCGACCAGCGGCAAACAAAATCCCGATCCGGTGGTGGGCGTAGATTTCATTCGCACCGTTAGAAAATTGACCGGCAAGCCGATCGTGGCCATTGGCGGGATAACTCTGGAACGCACGCGCGAGGTGATTGAAGCCGGCGCGGACAGCGTCGCCGTGATCAGCGATATATTGAAAGGGAAAAATCCCGCCGATCGAGTCCGGCAATATTTGCAGACCATTCCGGCCGCGGCACAGCCCGCGGGGAAATGAGGCGACGCGCCCATGGCTCAACCTGCGCACCCTGCCGTAATCCTTTCCAAAAAAGACGAGCCGGGTTTCGTTCGCGCCATCGGATTATTCGACGGAACGATGATCGTGGTCGGCTCGATGATTGGCTCCGGCATCTTTATCGTCGCAGCGGATATTTCCCGCGTGACCGGTTCACCGGGGGGCCTGTTATTGACCTGGATTATCACCGGCTTGCTGACAATTTCGGCGGCACTGGCGTACGGCGAACTGGCGGCACTTTTTCCGCACGCTGGCGGACAGTACGTTTACTTGCGTGAAGCCTATTCGCCGTTGTGGGGTTTTCTCTATGGCTGGACTTTATTCCTGGTAATTCAAACCGGAACCATCGCCGCCGTGGCTGTCGGATTCGCCAGATACCTCGGGGTATTATTTCCTTCCATATCCCCGACAACCTGGATCATTCATCCCATTTCACTCGGTTCGAAACTGGCCATCAGTCTTTCCATTCAGCAGTTTGTGGGCATCGTGATGGTGGTACTGATCACCTTCCTCAATACGCTGGGCGTAAGGCTGGGCAAGCTGATCCAGAATATTTTTACATCCGCCAAGACGCTTTCATTGCTCGGGTTGATCCTGATCGGCGTGTTTGTCGGCAGAAATCACGCGGCCATCGCCGACAATTTTGCAAATTTTTGGACCGTTCGCGGAGCAGTACCGATCGAACCTGGCGCGAATTTCTTTCAGGGTTGGTTCCCAACGCTCACCGCGGCCAGCGGTTTCTTCGGGCTGGTGGTGGCGTTTGGAGTCTCGCAAGTCGGCTCGCTTTTTTCCGCCGATGCCTGGAACAACATCGGCTTCACCGCAGCCGAAGTAAAAAATCCCAAGCGCGATGTGGCACTGTCGATGGCCCTCGGCACCATCGTCGTGATCACGCTGTATTGCCTGGCGAATCTGGCGTATCTATTTGCCTTGCCGCTGGCGCAAATTCAGAACGCGCCCGACGATCGAGTCGCAACTGCAGCGTTGAATGCGATTTTTGGACCTGTCGGAGCCCTGATTATGGCAGGCGCAATCATTATTTCGACGTTTGGATGCAACAATGGGCTCATTCTCGCAGGATCGCGCGTGGCCTACGCCATGGCCCGGGACGGGCTCTTCTTCCGCGCAACCGGAAAATTGAATAAGAAGGGCGTTCCAGGCATAGCCCTCATCTACCAGTGCGTGTGGATCGCGGTACTGATTCTGCTAAGAACCAAGCGCGTTGATGCGGCCGGCGCAGTGACCTACGGCAATCTTTACAGCAATCTACTGGACTACGTAGTCTTCGCTGCGCTGATGTTCTACGTGTTGACGATTGTCAGCGTATTTGTGCTGCGCAAAAAACGCCCCGACGCCGAACGTCCGTACAAAGCGTTTGGCTACCCGGTTGTTCCCGCGTTGTACGTCATCGCGGCCTCGGTAATTTTGTTTGTTCTGTTGTTTTACAGAACAGAGACAGCGGGCTGGAGTCTGGTGATCGTATTGTTAGGGCTGCCGGTTTACTGGCTGTGGTCCCGGCAAAGCGCAAAAACGAAACTCAACGCATAGAAAATTTGTTGTAGGGCAAAACAGGGCCTACCCCTACAATGGGCAAGTCCAATTTGGCAGCTTAGCGGATTCGGTATTCCACCTTCATAAAGGAGGAGTTGCATGGGCAACCCCTTGTTCGCAACCAAGCCGCTCGACACTCTGATGAAAGAGGCTGCCGATACGGGCGAGCACAGTCTCAAACGAGCTCTTGGTCCAGTGAATCTGGTGACGCTGGGAATCGGGGCGATCATTGGCGCCGGCATTTTCGTACTGACTGGCTCGGCGGCGTCGCTGTATGCCGGCCCGGCGATTATGCTGTCTTACATACTTGCCGGAACGGGTTGCGTTTTTGCAGGACTTTGCTACGCCGAATTTGCTTCGATGATTCCGATCGCCGGCTCCGCCTACACCTATGGGTACGCTACACTCGGCGAACTGGTCGCGTGGATCATCGGATGGGACCTGATCCTAGAATACGCGTTTGGAGCGGCGACGGTGGCCAGCGGTTGGAGCAGTACTTTGGTGGCATTTCTGCAGGATTACGGCATCAGCCTGCCACCGCAGATCTGCGATGTGCCTGGCGCGCAATGGGCCCAGTATCAGGGCCGATGGGCGCCGGTAGGTGCCCTGGGCCTAAGTGCCGACCAACTGGCTGGGCTGCCCCACGCGACTGCCTCTTTCAACCTGGTTGCCTTCCTCGCGATACTTGGGGTTACGGCCATCCTGATCATCGGTATTCAGGAATCGGCGAATTTTAACTCGGCTGTTGTATTTGTGAAATTGGCCGCAGTCCTTACGTTCATCGCTGTGGCCCTCCCGTTTGTTCTTAAGAATCCACATATCGCCCATGACAATTGGAAGGTCTTCCTTCCAGCAAATACCGGAAGCTTTGGTTCGTTTGGCTGGTCTGGTGTCATGCGAGGAGCGAGTGTGGTGTTCTTCGCTTATATCGGGTTTGATGCTGTTTCAACCGCGGCTCAAGAAGCTCGCAATCCGCAAAAGGATATGCCTATAGGCCTTCTGGGCTCGCTTATCGTTTGCACTATCCTCTATATCGTCGTATCCGGGCTGCTGACCGCCACAGTGCATTATTCCCGCTTGAATATCGGCGCTCCCGTCTCGCTAGCCATTCGCGAGACTGGTGTCAAATGGGGAAGTTACGTGATCAACGCCGGGGCGCTCGCTGGGCTCAGCACGGTAATGCTGGTCATGCTGCTCGGCCAATCCCGCGTCTTTTATTCCATGGCGCACGACGGCTTATTGTGGAAATGGGCCGGCGATATCCACCCGCGTTTTCGCACCCCTTGGAAGTCGACCGCGATCGTAGGCCTGCTGGTTGCCATAACCGGATCGCTGGTGCCGATTGGCACTCTCGGCCAGCTGGTGAGTATCGGCACGCTGTTTGCTTTCGTGATCGTGTGCGCGGGTGTCTGGGTTATGCGAGTGCGGCGGCCAGAACTGGTTCGGCCCTTTAGGACCCCGTGGGTTCCGTTTGTGCCTATTATGGGCATGCTCATTTCGCTGGCACTGATTGCCAGTCTCAATCTGTTGACGATTGTGCGGCTGTTTGTTTGGCTGGCCATAGGCCTGATTATCTATTTCACTTACAGCGTGAAGCACAGTAAAGTGCGCAACCAGCCGCAATCCTGATCGCTTCATCGGCGTCGAATCGGGCCCGCGATTCCCGCTATCTTTTCTAACCCCTTAGCGAGTTATGCGGCGGCGCGTCCGGTAAGGTATTCTCTTTTACGTCCCGACATGACTCTGACACGCGCCAACCTCGCAAACCTCTGGCGGCGTCTTTCCTGGCCTGATCTCGCGGCAGTCGCGCTGGTGCTGGTTGGTGTTGTGGGCGCAGTTTCCAACCGTTCCGGCGGGGCATACAGTTTCGCAAAATTCGTCGCCATTCTCAGCGCAGGATATCTGCTAGTTCGCGCCATTTCCTGGTGGCGTAGTCGCCTGCTTTGGAGCCTGCGCAATCGTCTGATCGTGGCGTATCTGTTCATTGCTGTGGTCCCCGTCCTGCTGCTTTTAACGCTCGCCGTTCTCGCCGGACAGATTCTTTATTCGCAGCTCGGCGGCTACCTGCTATACGAGGACATTCACAGCCGTCTTGGGCGCATGGCGGATTCGGCGGCGAGCATCGCTTCCGCCGAAAGGACACTGCCCAACACCATTAACGACAGGGTGGTCGAAGAAGCGTTGGACGCGCAGATCCAAATGGCTTATGCGAAAGAATTGCCCGGCCTGAAGGTGGAGTTTCACGCCGACCCCAAGCGCCTGGCACGCGTTGCTGGCCCTAACGCCAAAGAATTTACGGGCATTCTGCAATCCGGAGGCCAGACGCATCTGATTGCGATGCGCGAAGTGGAATCACCGCGCGGGAAAAATCTCGTCGAGCTTAGCTTGCGCATTACGCCGGAATTTTTGGAAACCGTCGCTCCAGACCTCGGACCTATTCAGGTCACTGCCTTGCAACGCGCGGACGGCGAGAATTCCGTAAACGTGGTGCGGCTTGGCAATGTTAGTTATCGTTTCCAGAATCGCATCTCGACGCGCCGTCGCACGCTGCAACCTGCCAGCTACTGGTTCGATCCCGTGATTGAGGGATTCTCCAAGCTGGACGCTACGTACCTGGAGGCCGGGGACAAGCTGGGAGAAGAGCAGCCAGTTTTCGCGGCCTATACCGCGCGGCCATCCGTCTTGAATGGGCGAATTTTCAGTTCGCTCGGCGAATTCAGCAATAGCCGGGTATATGGGTTTGAAGTCGTGGCGGTTTTCCTGCTGCTGCTTGGCATCTTCGGACTGATCACGGGATTTGTGTTGATCCGAGCCATCACCGGAGCGGTGGACGAACTTTATCGCGCCACGCAACTCGTTCAGGCCGGCGACCTCACACACCGGGTAAAAATCGAGCGACGCGATCAGCTGGGCATTCTCGGCGAATCGTTCAATTTGATGACGGGTTCAATTCTCAGCCTGATCGAAGAGCAGCGCCAGCGGCAGCGCCTGGAAAACGAAATCTCCATCGCGCGCGAAGTGCAAAATCAACTTTTCCCGCAGCGCGTACCCTCCGTGCCTGGCGTCGAAATCGAAGCCATTTGCAAAGCTGCGCGCACGGTCAGCGGCGATTATTATGATTTTATTCAGTTAAGTCCGACGCAAATCGCGATTGCCATTGCCGACATCTCTGGTAAGGGGATTTCCGCGGCGCTGCTGATGGCTAGTTTGCAGGCTGCTCTGCGTAGCCAGTTGCTGGCTCCGGGAAGCGACAGTATGAGCACCGCGGAACTGGTCGCGCGATTAAACCTGCACTTGGTGCGCAACACGGGCGATGACCGTTTCGCAACTTTTTTCGTTGCGGTCTATGACAGCGCCACGCGCTTGCTCCGCTATACCAATGCAGGACACCTGCCTGCGTTCTGCATTTGCGGCGATCACGCTCTCTATCTGGACAAAGGCGGCATGGTCCTGGGTGTGATTGAGGACTATCCATTTGTGGAAGGCTCAGAAACCGTTCCGCCGGATGCGATCCTGGTTGGGTACAGCGACGGTTTGGTGGAACCGGAAAATGTCTACGGCGAGGAGTTTGGCATCCAACGCTTGCGGGATTCCGCACTGCGCTTGAATACAGGGTCTCCCAGTGCCATCGCGCAAGGCATGATGCAGGCCGCGGACGAATGGGCCGGCACCGCCGAACAAGCCGACGACATGACAGTGATCGTTGCGCGTCTGCGTTGATGTATTTAGTGCTGGTTGTGCGGCTGGGCTATACTTAAAAAACTCCAGGTTTCTTGAAACGAGGACGTGAATGGCATTGCGCAACCGGGTTGCGTTGATTACAGGTGGAACGCGCGGTATCGGCAGGGGAATCGCTTTGCGCCTGGCCAAAGAAGGCGCGCGCATCGCCATCGGCTATCGTTCGAATAAGAATGTTGCGCAGAATACCTTGCGCCAATTGCAGGCCGCCGGCGCGGATTGTGTTGCCTTTGAGGCGGACATCACTACAGCCGAACGATCCGAACAATTCGTCAACACCGTCACCGACCGCTTTGGCCGCCTGGATATTCTTGTCAATAATGTCGGAGATTTTCGCTGGGGCACCTTGGCCGAAGGGTCGCTTGAAGATTGGCAGGACATCTTTGCTTCGAATTTAATGAGCGTGGTTTTCATGAGCCGCGCCGCGCTGCCTCACATGCGCAAGGGCCGCTGGGGCCGCATCATTAACCTTGGAGCCGTCGGTGCGGAACGCGCTTTTGGTCAGGCCAAGATTTCCGCGTATGCATCGGCAAAAGCCGCGGTCGTTGCGCTCTCTCGTTCACTAGCACTCGAAGAAGCCAAGAACGCGATCACTGTGAATGTTGTCAATCCATCGAGCATCGATGAAAAAGAATTGAGTCTCGATGAAGCGCGCCGTATCAAGGACGCTCGTTTTCCCATTGGCCGTCCGCCTACCGTGGATGACGTTGCCGCCGCCGTGGCGTTTTTCGCTTCAGAAGAAGCGGAATACGTCACCGGTCAGGTAGTCAACGTCAGTGGCGGCTGGATGCTCTGATTGTTCTCGGATGACCTGGCTATGAAAGCTCTCACCGCAGCCGAAATGCGCGAAGTTGACCGGCTCACCACCGAACGGTTCGGAATTTCCGGCATGCAACTCATGGAAAACGCTGGACGGAGCGTGGCTGATTTTGTTCTCCATCAAATTTCGCTTCGCTTTCAGTCGCCGGCTCGATCCGTGGTGGTGCTTTGCGGAAAGGGAAATAACGGGGGAGATGGCTTGGTAGCGGCGCGTTATTTGCGGCAGGAAATTCGTCATACTTTGCTTTTGCTTTTTAGTTCGCCGTCGGAGCTGAAGGGAGATGCCGCTTTGAATTTTCAGCGGTGGCGCGAAAGCGGTGGCGAAACCCTGGTCATTGAAAACGAAGAAGCGTTGCGGAGCGCATGGCCTGGCATCGCTGCAGCCGACGTTATTCTTGACGCCCTTCTCGGCACTGGACTGCGCGGCACTGCTACCGGTCTCATCGCGAAAGCCATTAGCGACCTAAATTCTCTCTCGCGAAACGCGACTTCCGCGAGCCCTGCTCTCATCGTCGCTGTGGACACTCCTTCTGGCATGGCATCTGACGGAGAGCCCTCTGAAGGCACGGTTCTTCGCGCGCATCATACCGTCACTTTCACGGCGCCCAAAATTAGTCAGCTCACTTCGAACCAAGCTTCATGCTGCGGCAGCCTGAACGTTCGCGCAATCGGCACGCCGCCCACTCTGATCGATGAACTGGGCAAGGGCCATATGCGCTGCGCAGGGCCGGACGAGTTCGCCGAGCTTCCGCTGATTCGTCCAGTTGATTCGAACAAAGGTTTTTACGGCCACATTCTTGTAATCGCGGGATCAGCCGGGAAATCCGGAGCAGCGGTGCTTGCCGGAACGGGCGCACTGAAAGCCGGAGCCGGCCTTGTGACTATTGCTACGCCCGACGTGGTGCAATCCATCGTCGCTTCGAAGCAACCTGAGTACATGACTGAACCGCTGCCTACTCTCGCCGATGGTTCCATAGCGATTGAGAATCTCGCCGATGCCGCTTTTGCAAAAATCGTTAAAGGCAAGACAGTTCTCGCCGTTGGGCCGGGACTGGGACAGGAACCCGGTACACAAAAATTTATTCGAACGCTCGTGCAATCCACAACGCTGCCCGCCATTCTCGATGCGGACGGGGCCAACGCTTTCGCTTCGAACGGTGACGCACTGCGCGAACGGAAATCACAATTTCTCGCAATTACACCGCACCCCGGAGAGATGGCGCGCCTGCTCGGGATCACGACCAAAGAGGTTCAGAATGATCGCGTGCGCATTGCCGCCGACGCTGCAAAGAATTGGAACGCATACGTCCTGCTGAAGGGCTTTCACACAATTCTCGCTTCGCCCGACGGGGAGATTTTTGTCAACCTGACTGGCAATCCCGGGCTGGCGAAAGGCGGCTCCGGTGATGTGCTCACCGGAATTCTTGCCGCTCTCACCGGCCAGTTTGGCACGCAGGATTGGCTGCGCGTGCTAGCTCTTGGCGCGTGGCTGCATGGGCGGGCGGCGGACACGCTGATCGAGGATGCCGATCCGTCCGGCATTTTGGCTAGCGACGTGGCCCGCGCATTGCCGTATGCGCGATTCGAACTCCTTGAGGAGATTCGCCGCGGTGGCTGAGGAGTTCATCACTCATTCCGCGGAAGAGACGACTCGGTGGGGCAGGGAACTTGCTTCCCGGCTGAAACCGCCAACCCTGGTACTTCTTTCCGGCGACCTCGGAAGCGGGAAAACTACGCTGACCAAAGGCATCGTGAGCGCGCTTGGCGCAGCTCGCGAGGAAGAGGTGACCAGTCCGACCTTCACTTTGCTTCACACCTATGGCGAAGCGCAGCCAGTTTTTCACGGTGACCTGTATCGCATTGAAAGTCTTCACGATTTCGAAACGCTCGGCATGGAAGACCTGTTCGCCAAGCCGGCCATTGTGATTCTCGAGTGGTCGGAGCGGTTTCCGGCGCCTTCGCCGTGGCCGGAAGTCCGCATACGGCTGGAGCATTTGGGCGGTGATCGGCGCCGCATCACTGTGCTCTGAAGCATCCTAACTCTCACGCTACCTTAAACTTCCGGTTTGTTGCCCAGCGCGGGCCCCGCTGCTAGCGTTGAAAAAGCCTCCTTAGGCGACCGCAATGCCCAACGAAATCCTATTCGCGACTACCGAGGCCACGCCTCGCATCGAACTGACGAGCTACAACCTCGTTCTTCCGATGGCCACCCTGGCGATTGGCGTGGATAACATTCACCATGACGTTTATCTCAGCCCGAAATTTGTGTACGCCTCGCGTGACTACCTGTTCGAACTGATTCGCCAGCACACTGCGGGATCCTTCATCTCTGGCGTGGAATTGCGCAACGCAAAGACCATCGATGGCGCGGGATTTCGCAAGCTCCTGACCGATTTGCTGCAATCCTCGGTGACGCAAGCCAAGTACCAGAAAAATATTGAAATCGACTTGCTGTTTCGGCTGGCAATTCTCAAATTCCTCACGCAGGAACTCGGCAACCAGTTCGCCAACCTGATTCTCGAAGGCAAGGAATGGATCCGGCAGCGCGGCGAACATTTTGAGCGCAGCCAGCAGGCTCACGTCATCAAGGCCAAACTTTCCGAACTGCAAACGGCGCGGCGTCGCGTTCTGCGCACGGTTGGGCAGCAGGTCGCGCAGATGGTTGTAGATGCGGAAGAAAATGTGGTGTGCAAAGTGCGCCGCGCATTGTTTGGCGAGGAATTTCCTGCGCTTTACGACTTGCTGAAAAACCGGCTGATCTTTCTGGACGGCGGCAAGGATGATTCCTACTTTCTCGAACATTTCGTGCTGCTGGGAAACTATGTGCGCGATCCGGATCGCTTTGAAGCCATGGACGAGCTGTTCCAGGAATTCCTGCAACAAGCAGGAGTGGCGATTCCTCGCGAATCGGATTTTGTCGAAGCGCAACAGGGCTACCAGTCCATGCTGGACCAGGCGCAGGCGATGCGCGACGAAATCGCCAACCTGGAAGGGCAGCGAGAACTGCTACGCAGGAAACTGGAACGCGGCGACAGTTTCCTGAATAAATTTCTCGGGCCCAGCGATCCGGCCAACATCAAAGCTTCTCTGAACGATATCGAATTGCGGCTGAAACATCAGGAACTGAAGCTGGAAGAATTTGGTCCGCAAATCGAAGCCGCCAAACAGAAACTGGATTTCTTTTTGAAGGACCACAATTCGCGGCTAGGCGATTTCTTGAATGATCCGCAAAATGCGCGCCGCTTGTTCGATCCCGCTGCTGAACCGGAATCTTTACGCGTGGTTCGCACGCAACTGTTGACGCAATTGCTGGAGCGGCTGGAACGGCACGAAGTGCTGTATCACATTCTGGCAGGTTACGAGATTCGCGCGATTGCTGCGCAGTTTCATCCGCCATTGCACTTACAGCAACTTCGCAAGGCGCTGGTTTCCAAAGACGAACTCAAACGCGTTGAACAAGTTTTGAAACAAGTGCATGCCAAGAAACTTTCCGCGAAGCCCATCGAAGATCTGTCGAGGAAGATTCGGCGCTATTCGCGGGACGAGATGCAAGTATTCGTACTTCGGTTTGCTGTGGATTTTCTGCGGCTGCGGCGCGAACTGCGCGATGCTGACCACCTGACGACGTGCATGGAGCGCATCAACCTGGTTTCGACAGAACAAGCCCGCGATCTTTCCCGGCTGAATAATCGTCTGTACGAGTGTGTGCTACCTGAGGAAGCCAAGCCAAAACTGGATCCAGTAGTCTCGCACGTCATCATCAAGGCCGACGTGCGCGGTTCGACTCGAATGACACAGGACTTGCTGACCCGCGGTCTGAATCCGGCTTCGCATTTCAGCCTGAATTTACACGAACCGGTGAAGAAATTGCTGGACCGTTATTCCGCGAAAAAAGTTTTCATCGAAGGCGATGCGATTATCCTCGCGATTTTTGAAACAGAGTCGAGCCGCGCGTATGCGCGTCCGGTGGCCAAAGCGTGCATTCTTTCGCGGCAGATTCTCGCCGTTTGCAATTCGTATAATGATGGCGCGGTGAAATCCAATTTGCCGGCGCTGGAACTTGGATTGGGCGTGGCGTTCCAAGGAGATGCTCCAACGTATTGGACAGATGGCGACTCGCGCATCATGATTTCGAAAGCGCTGAATCTTTCTGATCGCCTGTCCGGCTGCACCAAGCTGGCGCGGCGTATGCTCGCCGATCAAAAATCCAATTTCTCCGTGTTCCACTTCCTGCAAGCGATGAAGGGAGCATCGGCGGAAGAGCTGGATGAATTTCTGGTGCGCTACAACCGCAACGGGATCGAATTGAACCAGGAAGGCTTTCAAAAACTTTCCGAAGAAATATCGCTGGAGTCGATTGAGACCAAACTGGACTTGCCGTGGGGAAAAGAAACTGTGACGCTGTTTTACGGCGAAGTGCCGATGGGCGAAACGGTGGAGCTGCTGGTGCTGCGCAAGGGAACCGCGCGAGAGCTGCTGCAGGATGGAAAGCTGGGGATCCCTTCGGAGCATTCCTACTACGAAGTGTGCACGGCTCCGGCGCTGTTCGACCTGGTCGCCGCTTTGATCCGCACCAACCAATCTTCGGTATTTGTTTCCAGCCGTACATAGTCTCCCTATACATCTGCCGGAGGCGGCCACTATACTTTTGCCGGAGGCGAAAAGGGTCCGGTGATCCTCCCGGTCTTCAAATCCGGTGATTCGGCTCTTCGCGAGCCGAATGGTGGGTTCGACTCCCACACGCTTCCGCCAACTTGTTCCTTTTCAGTAGCTTAGTTGATTGAAACAGGCGCAATTGGAACACTTGTTCCAATTGAAAGCCCTTTGAGCCTTTCCATCACGTCCCGCTGCGTCTGAGGAATCGCGTGAGCATAGATTCGCAACGTGGTTTTTATGTCCGCGTGGCGCATCTGCTGCTGCAAGACGGTGAGCGGCACAGCCTGTTCAGCAAGTTCGGTTGCTAGACCGTTTCGGAATGCGTGCAGTCCTGTGTCTTTCGTCGGTATTCCCAACTTCTTGAGCACCGGCTTGAGACCGTACTTCACGACGTTATCTCTCCAGCGAGGGTGCGTTCCCTTCGCGTTCGGAAAGAGGAGGCCCGATGGATTTGGCTTCCAATGGTTTTCGAGATACTTCCGCAGCATGGTTTCCAGAGCGGACGGCATCGGGAGCATTGCGGATGAGTTCTTGGTTTTGGGTTGGCGTATGTCTCGCGTGTTATCGTCCGACGACTTGCTTACACGGACGGTTTTCCGGTTGAAGTCGAGGTCGCCTGTCGTGAGCGCCAGAAGTTCACCGGCGCGAAGGCCAGTTGACCACGCGACGGCAAACATCGTTTTGTAAGGCTCCCGAGAAGCGTCGATGATTCGACCGGTCTGTTCGAGCGTGAAGAATGGTCGCTCCATATGTGTTGCTGCCTCTCCGAGTTGTAGGTCGGCAAACGAAACCTTTGTGACCCTTATGCCGCACTTCGCGGCGTAATCGAGAATCGCGAAAACTGAACTCAACACGTTCACGACCGTTTTGCGCGAAAGAGTCTTTCTGAGTTCCGTAGCGAACTGCTGGAGCGCAGGCGTATTCAGAGAGTGCGGTGCTGAATCTCCGAACCTGGGAACTATGTGAGTGCTATGACTAGCACTCAATATATCGGCATGGACGTTCATAAGGAAAGCATTTCGATCGCAGTTCTGAATTGTGCCGGCAAAGTGGTGATGGAATGCGTCATCGAGACCAAAGCGAGCACCATTCTGCAGTTTATCCACGGGCTGCGTGGCGATTTGCAAGTCACGTTTGAAGAAGGCACCTGGGCTGGCTGGTTGTACGATCTGCTGAAGCCGCATGTCACGGCACTGCTGGTGTGTAAT
>Ga0193709_1000306_pt1 | contig 18460 bp, 18 predicted proteins | sample H3c2metaG_FD_160571 | JGI IMG/M metagenome (GOLD analysis project Ga0193709, IMG submission 160571) | Soil microbial communities from a riparian zone of the East river system, Colorado, United States - H3c2 | ecosystem: Environmental > Terrestrial > Soil > Riparian zone | place: USA: East River... | reverse complement strand
CCAAGAAAACAAAGGCCCAAAAACAAGCGGCGGTAGAGGATGAAAGCACGGTCTTGAGCTTCTTTGGTACTCGTCCCAGTCGCGCGGACGCACGACGTAATTGGTGGCTCCCATCTTTTCCAGTTTGCGGTGCAGGCTAGACAGAACTTACTTCTGGCAACCGTTCGAAACTCATTGCCGCCGTTCCGTGGGGGGAGGGCTGGGGGTCGTTGAAAAAAGCGCCACTTTCCAGCTTCCATCTCGCTGCTTTTTCCAAATACTGACGTATTTGCTGTAATTAATCCGTGGTTTCTCGTCCGCGCCCTTGGTTTGGAATAGGGCGGTTCCCCAAGTGAAACCCAGGTCTCCGCTTTGGGCGACGTCGGTCGAGGTTGGCTGCCAGGTAAGGAATCCCTGGGGCCCAGCGGCAAGATGGACTTTGATGGCGTCGCGTCCGCGTATGGGCGGCTCGCCGGCAAATAAGGTGACGCCGTCGGGCATCAGGAACTCGTAAAATGCCAGCGCTGCGCCTTTCTCTTCCGACATGCTGGAAAAATTGAGATCGGTTTCGAGCAAAGCACTTCGTTGGCTCTCGAGGTCTGGTTGGCCAGTGGACCGCGAGGGGGCAGGCTCAGGATTTGGCTCCACTGATTCGTTGGTTCGCGATTCTGAAACGGCGCCTGTGTTTCCCGGCGAGTTAACGGGACCTCGAGCAACGTTCCATGAGCAGCCAAAAAGACATAGAACAAACGCCAGCAGTACCTGGACGGGTCTGTTCATAAACATCGTATGGTGACGTGCATCATTTTTCTTCAGGCGTTCGATTGTGTTCGAGCAGCCATTGGTAGAGCTCAGGATTTTTATAGGTCTCAGTCCAGGAATCGTGGCCGGCTTCGGGATAAACTGTCAACTGGGCGTCTTTTACACCAAGTTTTTTCGCGAGAGTCACCATCCTTTCTGACTCCGCCAGCGGCACAACCGGATCTTTTGCGCCGTGGAAAGCCCAGATTCCGAGGCTGCGCAGCGCCTCCGGTTTGTCGTGACTGGAAAGGAAAGGTGAAATGAATTCGCCGCCGCCGCAAATTGGCACTATGGCCGCAAACAATTCCGGATGGCTCAATCCCAGACTCCATGTTCCATAACCGCCCATGCTTAGACCGGTGAGATAAATCCGGCTTTTGTCCACGGCATGCGTTCGGAGAATCTCATCGAGCAAGGGCAGCAGTTTGTCATTGGACCAAATCTGGCCTTCAGGACATTGCGGTGAAACCACGATGAACGGAAAGTCGGATTTGGCGGTAACATTTTTCGGCGGGCCATGGGTTGCCACTTTCCAGACATTTGTTCCCCGCTCGCCGGACCCGTGCAGGAATAAAATCAGCGGCCACCGTTTCTGAGATTTCGTGTCATAGCCTTCCGGGAGGAAAAGCAAATAATTGACTTCGAGGCTTTCTTTTTTCTTGAGCCGGAGGTGCTTGGCCATTTGATTTGGTGGGGGATTGTGTGGAACCATTTTGCTGGTCGCGCAGCCTGCCAAAATGGTCACGGCAAGCCCGAGGACAAATGCAGTATCAAGTTTAACCTTCGGGCTTCTTTCGGATTTCGTCATTCGGATTTCGGTTTTCTTCCCTCTCACATCAGCTTCAGTTTCGGCAGATCCTGCGAGTCGACGAGACCGACCGGTTCGTGCTTCGCGTTTACTACGATTAAATCGTCTATGTTATGCCCGTCGAACATCTTCAATGCTTCCATGGCCAGAGCTTCGTCGCGAATGCAAATTGGCCGGGGGGTCATGACGCTTTTCAGGGTTTGTCGCAGCAGATTCTCGTCGGAAGCCATATGACGCCGAAAATCGCCGTCGGTAAAAACTCCAACGAGCTTCCCCTTGCCATTGACTACGCTCAAGCTGCCCGATTTGGCGCGGGTCATCACCATCAAGGCGTCTTTGACGGTCATATTCTGTTCTGCGACCGCGTTTCTTGGCCCGGTTCGCATGATACTCGCCACTCGGGAAAGCAGTGCACGGCCAATCGCGCCCGAGGGATGCAACCGGGCAAAATCCCGTTCCTTGAATCCGCGCGCCTTCAATACCGCCATGGCGAGCGCGTCACCGAGCACGAGCATCGCCGTGGTGCTGGCCGTGGGCGCCAAATTAAACGGGCAAGCTTCCTTCGGGACCCGGACATTCAAAATAATATCGCTGTAGCGGCCAAGGGATGATTTGGGCGCTCCTGTGACTGCGATAATCTTTACAGAAAACCGCTTGAAAGCGGGCATCAGGTTCAACAATTCCTCTGATTCGCCGGAATAACTGAGCGCCAGTATAAGGTCCCCATCGTTAATGATGCCCAGGTCTCCGTGGAGGGCATCAACGCTATTGAGCACGACGCTGGTCGAGCCAGTGCTGGTAAGCGTTGCGGCGATCTTATGCCCGACGTTTCCGGACTTGCCTATGCCGACCACGACGATTTTACCGCGACGGCGCAACACTTCGGTTATCAAATCAACCGCTTTATCGAAGCTTCCATCCAACCGTGCCTGGACGTAACGGAGCGCTGCCAACTCGATGGCGAAGACTCTGCGTCCTTCAGCTAAGTGACTCACGAATTCAGGATGAAGGGAAGCAGCGTGGAATTCAACCCTCGTCCTCTAGTTGTTGATGCGTGAAAATCACGCAAAAGGCGTGAATTTCACGCATTTTGGCGGACCAAATATTTGAACAATACGGATTTATGGGGGTTTTTCACGAAAAAGAATGGTGGCATCGTCATTGCTAAGGATTGATATTGAATGATGTTGACTCCGCGGGCTGTCATCAATAGAGTTCGCGGGCTGTAACACAAACCAAACAAAAAACCAGTAGAGTCTATGAAGAACTTCCGGAAACAGTTACGGGCTTTCACTCTCATCGAGTTGCTAGTCGTAATCGCAATCATCGCCATCCTGGCGGCTATGTTGCTGCCCGCGTTGGCCCGAGCCAAAGCACGCGCGCAGCGTATTAACTGCGTCAACAACCTCAAACAAATTGGCGTCGCCTTTCGTACGTGGGCGCTCGATAACGGCGACCAATACCCGATGAAAGCCTCAGCAGCCAATGGCGGTTGGGCAGATTTTGTCGGCCTGAGAACGGTGCCTGGTGGCAATGGCTATGGTAACGGCCCGGGGACTGCTACGACCAAGGGCGTTGGTGGAAACTTCTGTGTGATGTCCAACGAGTTGAGCACACCCAAGATCCTGGTTTGTCCGGCAGAATCAGATGGCGCACATGGCCAGATAGCCTCAACGTTTGCCGGTTCAGTGATATCGGGCACGACATCGGTCCCTTACACCAACGACCTGGAAGTGAGTTACTTCATTGGTGTTGATGCAGCCGATACGTTCCCTCAAATGCTTCTTGACGGAGATCACAATATGGGGAGCGGCGCAAATCCGCCGACGGCTGGCTTTCAATGGAACGGCGTGGCAACTCCGGGATTTGATATTGGTCTTGGCACCAATTTCGTCGCGAACAATGGTCCTGGCTGGATGGACAATATGCACTCCAAACAGGGTAATGTTGGGTTGGCTGACGGCAGTGTGCAACAGTTCAGCCGCAGCAAATTGCAAGACACCCTCAGGAATACCGCTGACGTGGGCAATAGTTCAACCGTTGGCGGCGCAAACTGGCAGGCGGCTGCAGGACAGCAAGGTGGGACCGCATTCGTCAACCGCATACAATTGCCGTAAAAACGAGCGAACTTAGATTTAAGCCAGTTACAAGCAAAAGGCATCCGTGAGGATGCCTTTTCGCTTTTCTATCATAACCGCAAGCCCCACGCAAAGCTGCGAAGACCACAAAGGATCAAAAGATGCGTGAGGCATTCATATGACGCGCACATTTCGGCCCAAACTGCTGATTTTCTTTTTCCTCGCCGTTGGTATCTCGTCCGAAACGAAGAGCCTGAGCGCTTCTCTCTTCAAGTACGAGGAGCCAAAGTTCCTTACGGGCACGATTTATTCCCAGGATAGCAAAACCATTCTCTTCAAATTTTCCCGTCATTTGACACGTTCGGGCAACGAGCTTGAGGCTATTCGCGAATACGCTTATCCCGATGGCAAATTAGCCGCGCGAGAACGGGTCATTTATGACCGCGACGAGCTGCGGCTCTATGAACTCGAGGAATTGCAAACTGGCGGATATGGCCGAGCGACCATAAAGCCGGACGAGGATAATCCGCAAAAGCAGCGGTTACATTTCGAATACTCCAAAGAGTCCGCATCCCGCGCGAGTCCCAAGCGAGGCTTTGAGACTCTCCAGAGTAACACGTTGAATAACGATATGGTCGGTCCGTTTCTGGCCTCGCACTGGGCTGCGGTGATGAAAGGAGAAGTGAAGTGCCGGTTCATCGTCGTGCCGCGAGGGGAAACCGTCGGATTCAGATTCGTCAAAGAATCTGAATCTCAATGGCAGGGAAAGCCGGTCGTGAGTGTCAGAATGGAGCCGACCAGCCCGGTGATTCGAGCGCTCGTGAATCCGTTACATTTCAAAATCGAAAAGGAAGGCGCACACCGGGTTTTGGATTATTCCGGCCGCACTACACCCAAGCTGAAATCGGGAAATAAGTGGGAGGAGCTTGACGGAATAACTGTTTTCGATTGGTAGATTTGGCAATTGCCAAGGTTCGATCTTTCGGGTTTCGAGATTCGGACTTCGGATTTCCGTTACTTTCCTCCCGGGCCGTACCCCTGCGCCGGCGTGCCATCTTCATTAATGTGTCCGCTTGCCCATAACACGCCGCGAGTGACGAGATCCAGATAGCGCGGGTCTTCCACTGTGGCATTGTTATGCCCAATCGTGGTGCTGAATATGCGCGTCTTTTTGGGGCCATATAAGTTCGACCAGGCCACGACAAAGTCATTGGTCTTAACGTTGCCATCCCGGCTGGTGACCGCTTGTTTGCCGCGTGCGATCTCGTGTGCGCCGAAGATGTGGATATTATTGTAATGTTCTTCCTTGATGGTCGTCCAATCGCTCAATCCTTTGGCAATCGGGCCTTGTGAATCGGTAAAATTTATCGCAATTGGCTCCTGCGGGCCATGGGCGCTGGATTGAAGACCAAGGTATTCGAACCAATATCCGTGGGGCGTGCCTGGCGTGACGGGGTCATTCGGATTGCCAATGCGATAGCAGTGCATCGCGCAGTGCAGATTTACCGCGGGAATGCCATCGCGGTGCGGCTTGAGCACGCCTTCGACCTTGGCCGGATCGGAAATATCTGCGGCGCATTCATCATGGATAACCAGATCGTAACCTTTGGCATAATCCGGGTTGCCTAGAATGGGCAGAGGCGGTTTGGTGCTTGAATCGTCCGTGTGAAGCTGGTCAACGACGACGTTGGCGCGTTCTTCAATACCCTTCTTTAAAATATCCTTTTGTTTTGCATAATCATGGCAACAACCGCCGGTAATTAACAAGACGTGTATTGGAGCAGGTGCTGAGTAGGAATACGTGGTTGTTAGAAGGAGAAAAGCGATGACGATGAAGCGAAAGCGCGCGTGTGATTTCATACGAATGTTGTGGGTCAGGCGGGCGAGGTTGTCGAGCAGAAATGTTTGGCCAAGCTCCAACGGGGCGCTAGACAAATTTCTTCTAACACCGCGTTCTGCCGCATAAATGCGGCGTTCCACAGGCTGCGGAACGCTGCATTTATGCGGCAGCGAAGTATTTTGTCGTGCGCCCGCTCCAATGTGCCGCAGTCGCTCGCCTCGCCTTTCAAGGGACATGCCGAATGGTCCAGCTATTGGCAGCGACGGCAGATCGTGCGAGAATGGCATCTACAACGTGGAAGCTACCGAATCCATCCAATGTCCATTTTGCGGCCAAAGCTTCGAGCTTGTGGTCGATACCAGCATTGCGACGCAGCGGTTTACGACTGATTGCGAGGTTTGCTGCCGGCCATTTGAGGTGTTTGCGGAGTGCGAGCCGGGTGAAATTTTGAGCATCGAGGTGCGGGGCTGAGGAAAAAATTCGAAGTGTCCTTTGTGTTGGCCCAACCGTACAATCCATGGGACGAGAAATTATGAACCCAAACCAAATACTCTGGATTTATATCATTTTGCTGGTCATCGGCGGCTTGATCGGCTTCTTCAAAGCCAAGAGCAAAGTCTCGCTGTTAATGTCGGTGGCATTTGCGGCCGCACTGAGCCTCTGTGCAGCAGGAATTGTATTCCAATATTACATGGCGGATATATTGCTGGCTTTATTAATCGTAGTCTTTGCGATGCGGGTGGTGAAAACCAAGAAATTCATGCCGGGCGGCCTGATGTTGGTGATCACGGTTCTTACACTCGCTTTGCGGCACGTCAGCTTCAGGTGACTAAGAGGGCGCGCTCGGCAATTGGAATGCTGTTTATCTAAGTTGCTTCGGGCCACCGCGAGGCTTTCCTGTTTTCGGGGGCCAAAAAAGGAGTCCGGTCCGTTCTCTGTCTTTACAAATTCTTAACACCTTCCGCCCCCGTCTTGATTAGCTGAATCGGCAGGTCCTGCGGCAATGTAGATGCACATGGCGACCGAAGGGACGCCGATGCAATTGAACCGAATTTGAACGGAAACTAATGTTAGATCTACTTTTCATCGGAATCGTCATCCTGTTCTTCGTCTTGAGCGGACTCTATGTTCGCTTCTGCGACAAGCTCTAGAGGGATTTATGGAAAACATCATTGTGGGAATTGTCGCCATTCTTTTGTTCGCGTACCTGCTGGTCGCAATGCTGCGTCCCGAAAAATTCTAATCCTTTGTTATGCAATCATCTGGCTGGCTACAACTGGCTCTGTTCGTCATCGCGCTGGCGGTTATTACCAAGCCGATGGGGCTTTATCTTTTGCAGGTCCTCGACGTCAACGGCAAGACCTGGTTCGACCCGGTTTTGCGTCCCCTGGAACGAATCACTTATCGGGTGATGGGCGTTGATCCCGCAAAGGAACACGATTGGAAGCAATACACCCTGGCAATGCTGCTTTTCAGCCTGGTGAGTTGCCTGTTTACCTACGCCATCCTGCGGCTTCAACAGGTTCTCCCGCTGAATCCGCAAGGTCTCGGTCCGTTAAGCCAGCACCTCGCGTTTAATACGGCTGTGAGCTTTACGACCAATACCAATTGGCAGAGTTACGTCGGCGAGACGACGATGTCCTATCTCTCACAGATGGTCGCGCTGGCCAGCCATAACTTCGAGTCAGCCGCCACCGGGATCGCCATCGCAGCGGCGTTTGTCAGAGCCATTGCGCGGCATTCGGCCAAGACGATCGGAAATTTTTGGGTGGACCTGGTGCGCACGACTTATTTTTTACTCCTGCCGATTTGCGTCGTGTTCGCCCTGTTCCTGGTATCGCAGGGAATGATCCAAAACTTCAAGGCCTACACCACGGCGAAATTGACCGAGCCTTACACCATTCAGGTGCAAAAAACGGATGATAAAGGCCAACCCGTGACGACGAACGTCGTGGTCATGGTCCAGGCACCCAAACTCGATGCGCAAGGGAAGCCGGAGATGACCAACGGCCTGGCTGTAATGATGGATGTGCCGCAACTCGACGGAAAAGGCCAGCCGGTGATGACCAATATTGCGGTGATGGTGGATCAAAAGGTCGAGACCCAAGGTCGCCATTAAAATGCTTGGCACCAACGGCGGCGGCTACGCGAACGCGAACGCCGCGCATCCGTTCGAGAACCCCACGCCCTTGTCGAACTTCATCCAAATGCTCTCCATTTTCGCGATTGGCAGCGGACTGACTTACTACCTCGGTCGGATGGTGAAAAACCAAAAGCATGGCTGGACCGTTTGGGCAACGATGATGGCATTGTTTCTCGCCGGAACGCTGCTCTGCTGGTGGGCCGAAGCCAAAGGCAACCCGATTCATCATCAACTCGGTCTCGCGGTGGCTGACGGCAACATGGAAGGCAAGGAAGTCCGCTTTGGAATCTTCAATTCCGCGTTGTTCGCAACGGTCACGACGGATGCCTCCTGTGGTGCGGTCAATTCCATGCACGATTCGTTTACCGCCCTCGGCGGATTCGTTCCGCTTTTCAACATCCAGCTCGGCGAAATCATCATCGGCGGCGTGGGCGCAGGTCTTTATGGAATGCTTGTGTTCGTCGTGCTGGCAGTGTTCATCGCCGGTCTGATGGTTGGCAGAACACCGGAGTATCTCGGCAAGAGAATCGAATCCTACGAAGTGAAAATGGCCATGCTCGCCTTGCTCATTCTCGCGATTGATATCCTGGGCTTCGCGGCCTGGGCCTCCGTCAGCAAATGGGGCCTGGATGGCCTGAATAACAACGGTCCCCACGGCCTCAGTGAAATTCTCTATGCATTCAGCTCTGGCACAGGAAACAACGGTAGCGCCTTCGCTGGCCTGACTGCTAACACGCCGTGGTATAACACCATGCTGGGTATCTGCATGCTTATCGGCCGCTTCCTGATGATCGTCCCAATTATGGCGATGGCCGGCGCACTGGTGAAAAAGAAAATTGCGCCCCCCAGCGTTGGCACGTTCCCTGTTTCCGGGGGCACGTTTTTCATTCTCCTGATCGGCACCGTGCTGTTGGTCGGCGCGTTGAACTTTCTGCCAGTATTGACTTTGGGCCCGGTCGTCGAGCACTTCCTCAATTTCCAGGGAAAACTCTATTAACCGAGCTCCAGAAACTTTATGACGCAGAAATCTCCTTCTCTTTTTGACTGGAACATCGTCGGTCCCGCGATTGGCGACTCATTCAAGAAGCTCGATCCGCGCTTGATGATCAAAAACCCGGTCATGTTTGTGACCATGGTCGGTGCAACGTTGACGACGGTCGGCATTTTCACCGCCGAATCAGCCCTTCGCGGCTTCGTCGCTCAACTGGCGATTTGGCTTTGGTTTACCGTCCTTTTCGCCAACTTTGCCGAAGCCGTCGCTGAGGGCCGCGGCAAAGCCCAGGCTGCGAGCCTGCGCAAGGCGCGCAAGGAAACGATTGCTCGGCGTCTCCGAAATGGCAAAGAGGAGAAAGTTCCCGCGCCCGATCTTCAAAAGGGCGACACCGTCGTCTGCGAAGCGGGCGATGTAATTCCTGCCGATGGCGATGTCATCGAAGGCATCGCCAGCGTCGATGAAGCCGCCATTACCGGTGAATCCGCACCTGTCATTCGTGAAAGCGGCGGAGACCGCAGCGCCGTCACCGGCGGCACACGCGTGCTCAGCGACCGCATTGTCATTCGCATCACCATGGAAAAGGGCGGAGGCTTTCTCGACCGGATGATCGCCCTGGTAGAAGGCGCTCAACGGCAGAAAACGCCCAACGAGATCGCGCTGACGATTTTGCTATCAGCGCTTACGCTGATCTTTCTGTTGGTTTGCATCACGCTCAAACCGTTTGGCATTTATTCCGCCACAAACTTCTCCGTGCCCGTTCTGATTGCGCTGCTGGTTTGCCTGATTCCAACCACCATCGGCGGACTGCTCAGCGCCATCGGGATAGCGGGAATGGATCGTGTTCTTCAACGAAATGTCCTCGCTATGAGCGGGCGCGCTGTCGAGGCCGCTGGAGACGTGGACGTTCTTCTACTCGACAAGACCGGCACGATTACGCTCGGCAACCGCATGGCCACAGCGTTCCTGCCAGCGCCGAGCATAAAACCCGAAAGGCTCGCCGATGCCGCGCAACTCGCGTCGCTTGCTGACGAAACGCCCGAAGGCCGAAGCATTACGGTTCTGGCCAAACAACAGTTTAATTTGCGGGCTCGCGATGTCGCCGATTCGCACGCGAAGTTTGTGCCATTTACCGCGCAGACCCGGATGAGTGGAGTGGACTTTTTTGACGGCGCTGCTCCTGCTCCGAGTGCGAACGGAAGTACTCTCATCGCTCAACATCGGATTACTCGCTCCATCCGCAAAGGCGCCGCAGAAGCGATTCGCGTTTACGTGGATCAATTGGGAGGCGCGTTTCCGACGGAGGTCAGCCAGGGTGTGGATGAAATCTCGCGCGCCGGCGGCACGCCTCTCGTCGTCGCGGAGGGCCGCGAGGTGCTCGGCGTCGTCCAACTCAAGGATGTCGTCAAAGGCGGCATCAAAGAACGTTTTGCGCATCTCCGAAAAATGGGCATTCGGACCGTGATGATCACTGGCGATAATCCGCTTACTGCTGCGGCCATTGCCGCTGAAGCGGGCGTGGATGATTTCATGGCGCAAGCGACGCCGGAGCAAAAGCTCAAACGGATTCGGGAGGAACAGGCGGCGGGGCATCTCGTGGCCATGACCGGTGACGGCACGAACGATGCGCCGGCGCTCGCCCAGGCGGATGTCGGCGTAGCCATGAATACCGGCACACAAGCCGCCCGCGAAGCCGGCAACATGGTGGACCTCGACAGCAATCCAACCAAGCTGATTGACATCGTAGAAATCGGAAAGCAAATGCTGATCACCCGCGGCGCGTTGACGACGTTCAGCATTGCAAACGACGTCGCAAAGTATTTCGCAATCATCCCCGCGATGATGATGGCGACGTTTCCAGCGATTGCCCCGCTCAACATCATGCACCTGCACAGTCCCACCAGCGCTATTCTTAGCGCCGTGATTTTCAACGCGCTGATAATCATTACGTTGATACCGCTGGCTTTACGCGGCGTGAAATATACACCCATCGGTGCGCTCGCGACTCTGCAGCGCAACCTGCTCATCTATGGCCTCGGCGGAGTCATCATTCCGTTTTTCGGCATCAAACTGATTGACCTTATTATCACTGCCTTGGGACTTGTCTAAGGCGCTCCCAAATCAGCCGTCAATGTTATGAAAGACTTATTTGTTGAAATCCGTGGCGCCATAATGTCCACGATCGTTCTCGCCATTGTGTGTTGTGGAATCTATCCGTTGGTCGTCTTCGGCATCGGGCAAGCCGCTTTCCACGACAAGGCAAACGGAAGCCTTATCGTGGACAAGGATGGAACCATCCGCGGTTCGAAACTGCTCGGACAGGGATTCACCGCCGAGAAATATTTTCATCCGCGCCCATCCGCCGCAGGCAATGGCTACGACGCCGCAAATTCAAGCGGCAGCAACCTCGGACCGACCTCACAAAAGTTGAACGATGCAATCAAGGACCGCATCGTGACGTATCGCGCTGAAAATGGTTTGAAGGAAGCCGAGCCCATTCCTGCTGACGCCGTCACTGCTTCCGGCAGCGGTCTCGATCCGCATATCAGTTTGCAAAACGCCGCGCTGCAAATCCCGCGCGTTGCCAAGGCCCGCGGGTTGGATGCGGACAAGGTGCGCGCTCTCGTGAAGCAATATACCGACGCTGCGGATTTGGGCGTGCTTGGCGAACCGGGAGTGAATGTTCTGCAATTGAACCTCGCACTTGATTCCGCGCCCGCTTCGCCTCAGGCCAAGTAATCGTTGACTGGTCTCGCGGTCACGGAAGAAGGATAGCACTTCCGAAGTGTCTCGTGCATTGCACCAGTTAATCCTCACCACCAGCCCTTTCCGGCGCAGACTTCGCAGTTTGTATTTGAGCCGACGAGCTCGAATTCGGCAAAGGTGCCATTGTGAAGAAGAGATTGGCGCAGATGGCACAAAGGGCACTCCCTTTGCACTTTAACAATAGACCACTCCGTTTTCACACGGCGCAAAACATATCTCGATCGGTAACCCTCGCGTGGACCAGAAATTGTGACGAATGCGCGTTTCTTCAATTCCGAAATGTCAACTACGGTCCTAGCCTTCGCCTGCTCGGCATCACGCCATCCGCCGCCGAAACAGGTCGCGGCAACCGCTAGGAACCTCAGCTCCTTCTTTATGTGTTCTTCAACGAACTGTCGGGCGCTTTGCATCAAGTTAGCAAACAACGGACGTTATGTTAGACGCAAGGAACGTTTTTCATAAACCATTTTCCTCCAGTTCAGCCGTTATCAATCGCTGGCCTGCCGTCCGTGACAGTCGCGCTCTGCTAATCCGCGCCGCGCAAGGACTTGATTTTCTTGTGCAGGTCGAACTTTCGCCTTTACGCTTTATTTACAACCCGGAGGCGCATCTTGATTAGTCCCCATCCGGAGGTTGGGGCAGAGTTTGAGCGTGATTGAAAGTGTTTCATTTAAGGACGCGGCTCAAAGGGATTGCTCATCCTGCTCCTCGTTAATAACGACTTTGAATCACTGAATTCACCAAATTCTGTTTACTCATTATGAACCTGTATCATTCCACAATGAAGGGCATCTGCGAAAGCAGGGCCGTCCGCCGCCGCCGCCACCAGTTAGCTTGTTCGTCTCCCCGCTCCTGCGGTAAGGCTCAGTCCAAAATGTCCTGGCTTACTCGCCTCTTGCAACGTCGCCACCGTCCCTCACCCCGATCGCATGAAGACCGAGAGAATATTGCTTCCAATTGACATCAGGAAGTGCCCGCTGGAAATTTTCCCTTTCGTAAACGACCTGGCCGCCCGTTGCGACACCATTGTCACACTCCTCCATGTCGTTACACTGAACATCCTCGCACCCGAGTCGCGAATTTATGATGAACTCGCTGCCGAGGCGCATTTTTTTCTCGAATGCCTCGCTCAGGAATACCTCCCAGCAGCGGCCTCAACCTCCATCCGCGTCCGATTCGGAAGGCCCGCCGATGAAGTGATAAACCAGTCCCGGGAGGAAATCGTGGATTTGATTGTACTGCCAAACGATGGTTCTTCGCTCTTGCGGCGTCTAAGCAGTGTGTGGAAACGCTGTTCGAACACGATGGTTTCACCACTCGTTGAAAAACTTGTCCGCGAGGCCAATTGCGCCGTGATCGTTTTTTCTGCGAAGGGCCATTTGGATTGCGAAACCGCCTGGGGTCGACCCGGTCGAGCGACGGCGGACGCAGCGCCAACGACAGCACTGATGGGACAAGCGTCTCTGCCAGGCAAGGGAAATTGGGCAAACTTCATTTCAGGAGCAGGCACGCTCTCTCGACTTAGCCGCAAGAAGGCAGGTGCTTGAACGCCCCATAGTCAATAGACGCTTTGGACTTAAGTTCTCTTGAAAATTGTACCGACTAAATGAAGAAAGACTTTACTATGCGTGTCCAAATTATTCCGGAGAAAACAGAGTTGTCTCTGCAAAACCCTGACAATCTGATTCTAATCGAAAACAATGACGATGGCGTGGTTATTCGCGCAGCCCGCGATAATTTCTCCGAGCGGGGCAAGGTGTTTTTCATTCGCTACCTGGCCGCAGAAGGTTATATCTCGGACGAATTTGAGGACTTCCCTAAATCCGCTTCGCACAGCTCTACTTCTATCATCTGGGCCGTGGATTGGAGCTGGGTAAAGCACGATCCCGTGCTTCTGCAACGCGCCAATCGTTTCATGATCCCGCTTCTCGTTTCAGCCTCAGTATTATGGCTGGCTTTGCTGGCTTTTGCATTCCTGCACGCTTGCTGAATCGGTAATGTGCCCCCAATGCGGCGTTTTGATTCCTGCACAGAGCGTCACAAACGCAGCCCAATAAAAGACCATCCAATGCCCTGAAAAACCCCTGATGACTCTGGCCGGCGCTGCGCCGGTTGGCTTTGGCTGCCCTATGGTTGCCATAAAGAACAGCACGAAGTTCACCAGAGCATAAGCAAATACCAGCTTGAGCACCCGGCGCATCCAAACCGGGCAAACTGCCAGCATCGTTTCCCATTCGACCCTCCGTTTAAGAGTTTTAAACTTTCGTTTGTTGGATAAAATTGCGGGAAACCAGACCAAGAAAATTCCAACGTGCAACATCCAAACCAGCCCTCCGCCTGGAAGAATCTTTCCCGCAAGCGCCATCACATGGGCAGCCACGCTCGGAACAAAACCCGCTGCCGCAATCACCATTAATGGATGGGACAAAATTCTCATAAGTGCCTTTGTAGCCGGCGACGCCCGCCGACACGGGTCGTCGCCACATTCCTTTCTATTACTTTGATGCCGAATTGCGCGTGTCCGATGTCAGCGCCGGCAACTGGAACAGCATATTGGCGTTAGGCCCGCCGCTGCCGTTCGCGCCCAACCACATTTGCGGATAGCGGCCGTCCCACTTCTCAATGCGCGCCTTTTCGACTTCCAGCGTCTTGAGTTGGAGCAGCAAAGGATTCTGTTGCGCCTCGAGCGCCGCATTATTGATGACGCGGATGGCCTCGGCTTCGCCAGCCGCCGCCGTCCTGCGCGAATCGGCCTGGCCTTGCGCTTCACGCCGAGCTTTCTCGGCGAACCCTTGTGCTTCCAACTCGAGCCGATCGTTTTCTTTTTGTTGCGCCTGGAATTTAGCATCTGACACAACCTTCAATTGTTGCGCAATAAACGTCTGATCAATGGACTTCTGGATTTCGGGATTCTCATAAGTCATCCCGCCGAACATCCCGACGGTCGTGATGGTTACGCCGCGCGCGGCGAAGAAGTTCGTCACATTCTGCTTCACCGCATCCGAGATTTCCTGTTTGCGGGTGCGCAAGGTGTCGAGCGGATATTTCGCGGCCACCTCTGCGGCAGCCTGCTGAATCCGTCCTCGGACTTCTTTGTCCATTACATCCGCCAGCGAACCGCTCGGATACCAGTAGAGGAATTTCGAAGCGTCTTCCTCAGGGATGAACGCCGTGCATGTAAATCCCATGCTGAAGCCGACGCTGTCCCCGCTCTCGATCCAAATGGCCTTGTCGGCGCGTTGGATCGCGCCACTTGAAGCGGTCGTCTGCATCGTCATCCATTCGCGTGTCACCGGCGACCGATTCACCTTCACTAGGCGCACCGTCGCAATCCACCGGCCATCCGTCGGCCAGCGTCCCTCCTGCGACCAGCGATGCGTAATCTGCACGCGCTTGGCTGCGACCTTATGCTGTTTGAGATAGTCTTCCGACTGAAACTTTACTTGCTCAGTCGAATCGCCTTCGAGCGGAATAAGGAATCCTGTTTCGGACGTATCTATCTCAACGTACTCGGGCTTGTCGTATTCCCGGACGCAACCCGTCGTCACGCCCAGCAAGGAGGCGGAGCACAGCAGCGCGATTACGCCGTGCACTCTCGCTTGCGACAATTTTTGAAACAGCCCGGCCACTCCCTGGCGCAACCAGACGCTGAAACATACGAGCGCGGCAAGGAGCGTCAGCGTGGCGGTCAAGATGTGCAGCCCGTCCTTGAGCAGCTCGAATTCTCGCAAGTGCCTGGCAGCTTCGTTGCCCCCGTTTACCTGTTGAAGCGCCAGCGCCTTCGAAATTTCGGGCTGGCGCGCGCTCAACCAAACGTTTTCCGCAGTCCAAAGGCTCGCGGCCAATACTCCGAAAATAATAATTCGTTTCATATCCAATCATCATTCGTAGCCGCGCCTGCCCGCTACATGTCTTCATCCCAGCGGGAGCCGGCACGGCGTTTGTTGACTAACGGGAGATCAGATGGAATCCGCCCTGGCAAGACTCTAGAGGATCGCCCTCCCAATTGCCTGCGAGGTTAGCTGACGGGCTTGGTCCTGGAAGTGACCTGGAATTCAGTTACCTGAACCGCTTCGCCCCGTCCCGGTAGCAACCATTTTGTGCATTGCTTCCGGGAATTTGGTTTCCCCGCGTTGGCCCGCAGGAAGGTGGGCCAACTTCGGCTGCAACTGTGTCTTAGATAGACATGCAGTGACTCTCTCAAAGACCTCGCTAACTCGCTAATAAAAAGATGACCCAAAACCATCAAGATTTCGTTAAGGCATCTTAACACTTTCTTAATGCTCAAGGCCTCGCTTTTGATTGTCAGCGGTCCCTGCCTGACGACATATTGGAACGATACAATGTGTTTTGTTGAACGCGATTTGAAAGGGAGGACACAGCCTCTTCATCACCCATCACGCCTCATTTCATGCCGCTCTGCGAACTCATTGATAAGTGACTAACTCCCGCTCACGCCCTAAACTATTCGTATGACCGAGCCGGAGCGCCCCAATCCTGACACCTTGCTCGCTGCCCTCCAAAAAGAGGAAGCCGGCAAAAAGCGCGGCCAGCTCAAAGTCTTCCTCGGCATGTGCCCGGGCGTCGGCAAAACCTACGCCATGCTCGAAGCCGCTCACCGCGAGTTGAAGGCCGGACGCGATGTTGTCATCGGTTACGTCGAAACCCACGGGCGCAAAGAGACCGACGCGCTGGCCAAAGATTTTCCAACAGTTCCTCGCATTCCCATTGAATATCGCAGCGTCTCTCTCACGGAGATGAATTTGGATGCGGTGCTCGCCCGTCGTCCCAAACTTGCACTTGTGGATGAACTCGCTCACACGAATGTGCCCGGCTCGCGTCATCCCAAACGCTGGCAGGACATCCAGGAATTGCGCGATGCGGGTATTGATGTTTTTACCACTATAAACGTCCAACACGTGGAAAGCCGCGCCGACACTGTCAAGCAGATCACTGGCACGGAAATTCGCGAAACCGTCCCCGACAGTGTCCTCGACGACGCCGTGCTCGAATTAATTGACTTGCCCCCTCGTGAACTCGTTCAACGTTTGCAGGAAGGCAAGGTCTATGTGCCCGACCGCGCTGCGGCTGCGATCCAAAATTTCTTTCGCGAATCCAACCTCAATGCCCTTCGTGAACTCGCTCTTCGTCTCGTCGCGGATCACGTCGGTGAAGATACCGTCCTTTACCGACGAACCGAACCTGCTGCCGGCGCCTGGAAAACGGGGAATCGCTTGCTCGTCGCAGTCGGTCCAAGCCCTCTGTCCGAGTCGTTAATCCGTTGGACCCGCCGTATGGCCGATGAGCTGCGTTGCCCATGGCTTGCCGTCCACGTGGAAGGTCCTCAATCGCTCGCTGATGCCGCCCAAACGCGTCTTTCCAAAAATCTGGAAACCGCCCGCGAGCTTGGGGCTGAGGTCACCACCACTACAGACGAGGATCTTGCGCGTGGCCTTTTGCGCGTGGCTCGCGAGCGCAACGTAACCTTGATCGTCCTCGGCAAACCCTCAGGCAGCGGCTGGCTGAACTGGTTCCGCAGCGGCTATTTCGTCCGCCGACTGATGCAGGAAAGCGGTGATATTGATTTGCACGTCGTCAAAGCCGAGAAGGCCATGGCCGCGCCCGAAAAGACGCAATGGCAACCGCTGCTCGCGTCTAATGCAAGGCAATATGGAATTGCCGCTGGTGTCATCCTCGCTACCGGTCTCATCAGTCTTCCGCTTGCTTCCATTGCTGGCCCGCGCGTACCCGGCCTGATTTTCCTTCTCGTCGTCGTTTTGCTTGCGCTCTTCGTTGGGCGCGGTCCGGTCCTCCTCGCTGGCGCCCTTAGCGCGCTCGCCTGGAACTTTTTCTTCCTCCCTCCGCGCTTCACTCTAATTATCGCGCACGCCGATGACGCTATTCTTTTCGGCACCTATTTTGTCGTCGCCATTGTCCTCGGCCAGCTCGTCGCTCGCATCCGCGCCCAAAGTGATGCCGAGCGCCGCCGCGAAGAACGAACTGCCGCGCTCTATGAACTGACTCGCGAACTCTCGGAGGCTGGTTCCCGCGATGAAGTTGTCTGGCAGCTCCTTGGCCAAATTAATCGTGTCTTTCGCGCTCCTGCAGCCGTCAGCTTTCCACTCAGCGACAAACTCGCACCCCATCCTGACAACACGCTCACGCTTACCGAAAAAGAACTCAGCGTCAGCGATTGGGCTTTCCGCCAGCGAAAAGCTGCTGGTCGCTTCACGGATAACCTTCCCGGCGCAGGCGCGCTTCACCTGCCACTCGCGACCGAACGCAAAGCGCTCGGGGTCCTGGCTGTCGGCCTGCCTGACCAGAACCTGCCTCTGGCTCAGCGCGATCTTCTCGAAACCTTCGCTCGCCAGGCTGCGCTGGTTCTTGACCGCGTCGAACTTCGCGCCGCCGCTGAGCAAACTCGTCTCTTCGCCGAATCCGAGCGCCTCAGCCGTGCTCTGCTCAATTCCATCTCCCACGAATTGCGCACGCCTTTGGCTGCGATCACCAGCGCCGCGACCGCTCTGGCGGATGCGGAAGTCTCGGGCAAATCGTCCCCCTCTCCATCTCCGGAGGAGAGGGCAGGGGAGAAGAGGCCTGCCGAGCGGCGCCACATTCTCCTCGCCGAAATCCAGGAAGCCAACGCGCGCCTCAATCGCATCGTCGGCAATCTCCTCGATGTCGCGCGTCTGGAAACGGGAAAGGTTGTCCCAAGCCTCGATTGGCACGACGCCCGCGATCTTGTTCAGACCACCCTCCGCGAATTGCAACGGGAACTCTCGACTCATCCAGTCAAATTGGATATGCCTCCAGACCCAATGCTCATCCGGCTCGACTTTTCTCTCGCCCAGCACGCCCTCGCGAACCTTCTCGTCAATGCCGCCACTCATACACCCCCCGGCACGCCAGTCGAAGTGCAGGCAAAATCTGCCGATTCCAGCCTTCTGTTGAGCGTATCCGACCGTGGTCCGGGAATTTCACCGGACTTAATGCCTCGCATTTTCGACAAATTCACGCGTGCGTCGAATGCTCCGGCTGGCGGCAGTGGCCTCGG
>Ga0193709_1000305_pt1 | contig 18468 bp, 17 predicted proteins | sample H3c2metaG_FD_160571 | JGI IMG/M metagenome (GOLD analysis project Ga0193709, IMG submission 160571) | Soil microbial communities from a riparian zone of the East river system, Colorado, United States - H3c2 | ecosystem: Environmental > Terrestrial > Soil > Riparian zone | place: USA: East River... | reverse complement strand
GCGGGATGCGCGCATTACCCTGGGCCAAAAAGCGTTGCAGGACTCCGCCGCTGGAATTTTTCTTTCGCCGCAAGAACGCAACATCGCTTATCTTTTTCAGGCTCCGGCACTCTTTCCACATATGACCGTCGAGCAGAATGCGGGCTATGGTCTGGCCGGAGCGGCGGAGCCCGAACGAAAAGCCGCCGTCTTCTATTTGCTGGAGCTGTTTCGCGTGGCACATCTGGCGCGCCGTAAACCGGAAGAAATCTCCGGCGGCGAAGCGCAGCGGGTGGCGCTGGCACGGGCGCTGGCACCTTCTCCGCGTGCGCTGCTGTTGGACGAGCCGCTGAAAGGTTTGGATGCGGAATTGAAATCATCGGTGGTGGATGATTTGCGTGCCTGGAATCGCGCCAACCGCCTGCCAATTTTGTACGTGACCCACCAGCGCGACGAAGTGGATGCTTTGGGCGAATGCGTGATTGCGCTGGACCACGGCCGAATAGTGTCCGAAGGTACGCCGCACTCCGTTCTGAATGCTCCACGGACCAAGCGGCTGGCGCGCGTGGCCGGCTTTGAAAATTATTTGACGGCGGCGGTGCAGGAACTGCGCGAAGCGGACGGCATAATGCGAGCCCGGCTGACCGGTTGCGGCGCGGAGTTGGAACTACCGCTGGGCTATGCGCGGGTAGGCGATCGCGTGGTTGTGGCAATTCGTGCCGGAGATATCTTGCTGGCAATCGAGAAGCCCAGCGGGCTCAGTGCGCGAAATATTTTCGAGGGCACGATTGATTCGGTGGAAGTTCGCGGGGCGACGGTAGTGTGTCGCGTCAAAGCCGGCGCAATGTTTTTGGTGCATGTGACACCGGAAGCGTTGCGTGCACTGGAAATCGCAGCTGGCAAGCGTGTGTGGCTGGTGATCAAGACGCATTCGTGTCAGTTGGTAGAGGAGTGAAGAAAGGCTCGCTAAACGCCCGCTGCGGAGAGCGGCCGCCACAAGAGAAAGAACAGACGGCGGGCTTTCCGGTACAGGCCGGATGCCGATAACGCAAGACCCGCCGTTACATATCAACGAGCGGGAGCCGCAGTATTTCCAGCCGCAGCAAATTTCAGCTCGTCGGCGATTAGCTCCGTGCCCTTCGGCGTGGCGTGAATCACAACGCGCTGGCCGACAGCTACCTCAGCAAATTTAGCGGGCTTACCGTCATTGGTGACGTACACCGTGGTGGGTGCGAGTTTCACTTCCACGGATTTTGCGTCTTGTGTTTTGACTATTACCGATTCCGGGCTGATTTTTTCGACGGTGCCGATAACGTGTTTTTTGTCGCCGTGAGCGAAGGCGGGCACTGCGAGCAGGACTGAAAGTAGAAGTACCATCCAGCGGAGTTTCATGTTCTTGGCTCCTGGTGCGCCGGTTAAACCGGCGAGGTGTAGTGAATGCAAAAGTCATACGAATGTGAAGTAGCGACCCACATCGGCCCCGAGTCATGCGGAGCCGCTCGCAAGAGCAGCGTCGAAGCGTTGACAGGGGAACGTGCGGGCCGAGTATTGAGGCGGGTAAGGGAATCGGGTCATGAGCAATCGTGATCCCTACTCCGACTCAATCCCGTTATCGCACAATGTGCGACGTACATCCAGTCAGGTATGCCGGCTCGAAAAGGTGCAGAGAGAGTCCACGCTTCTCTCGGAATGACGATGTGGTGCCGAATTGTCGTGGCTAGTGGTGATGAGGTTCAGATTTGGACGGCGACTTGGCGGGAACTCCGTTCAGGAATTCGCTTTCCTTTTGTTCTTCCTGGCGATCGTCCGGACCCTTTGGATTGTATTTTTCCATTTCGAGTTTCTCTTCGGCGGTTAGCGTGGGCAGGTGACGAATGAAGCGAACGAGTTTCCAGGTATCTTCGACATCGTGATCCTGTTCCGATCCGGCGCCACCAAACGCGGGCATTCCCGTGAGGCGCACGCCATTTTCAATGATCCAGAAAATGTCGCCGTCAGAAAGCTCTTGCGTTTCTTCCACGCGCAGATCGGGCGGCTTGGGGTACAGGCCGCTGCCAAGCAGGGTGGCCCCGCCGCCGTCGTTGCCGTGGCAGATGGCGCAATGATCGGCGAAGTGCAGACGCGCTTCGCGCTGCACATCCTGCGAATCGGGGACCGGATTCTTTGCCTTGTGCGCGCCGGATGGGGCGGCCATTTTTCGGGCGCTGCGGGCGATTGCGGTTTCAAGAGCACTGGGCTTGGCGCGGGCGCTCAGGCCATCATGCAGGACGCTGACGGCAACGGCGACGATGATGGCCAGCGCTGCGATGAACAGAAGAAGCAGGAGAGGTCCGCGTTTCATATCACCGCAAATGGTAACGCAACAGGAGGTGTTCTGACAGGACCAGGACAGAAGAGGGATTTCTCACGGCGGACTCCGCTCGGAATGACGGCTGGCGGTATAGCAGGACTGCCAGCCAGCTAATAGAAGGGACTTGACGACGAAACGAAAAGCACGCACAGTGTGCTGCCGTAGAAACCTGTAAATTAAGCCTCTAGCTGGATACCCTTGCTTCGATCTGCACTTAGACTCAGTTTGCTTGTTGTTTTTGCAGTGCTTGCGCAGCCTCTGGGCGCACAGCAGAGCCCGTCGCCGGTCAGCAGTTCCGCGCCGACTCAAGACAGAACGCCAAGCGACCAAGCCACGGCGTCGTTGGACTCTCGGAAGGATCCAGAAAACCGGCACATTCAGATATTCCGCTACAGCGTTGCGAAAAAGAGTCAAGTTGTTTTGCCCGAGCTGGGCAATGAAAGCGTGATGCTTTGCCTGAAATGCGAGTCGCTGCGGAGAATTCCTGCTAGGGGAGCCCCGGAGAACTGGGGAAGCGGTCCGGGAAGCGCAATGTGGAACCGCGGTGGGACGGAGTTCACGCTGGAGAATTTATCGGCGGAGCAAGCCGAACTGCTGGTCGTGGAGATGAAAGATTCGTACGCCTTCTCGCAGGTGAGAGTGCCGTCTTCAGAGAAAGACCCGATGCTTGTGGATTCGCGGCACTTCCGGGTGATGCTGGAAAATGAACACACGCGAGTGCTGTTGATGGGTTTGCATCCACGGGAAGGGACCGAGAACAGCCAGTTTCCATTGCGGCTGGAGATTGCCCTTACGGACATGGCCACGCAAGAACAGCTTGCCGGAGGAAAATCGCGGGAAGTTACGCGCACGGCGGGTGAAGCGGAGTGGAAGACAGACGAGATGAAGTCATTTGTAAATGCCGGCGAGAATCCGCTGCAAGCCGTGATTTTGGAGTTGAAGCATCCATTTTGCTACCCGTGGAAATTAGAAGGCGATCCTTGGGAAAAAGATGCGGCGCTAAAGACCTACTTTGAACACGTGAAGGAAATGATGGGCCGAAAATGGACGAAAAAGATGCCCCATTCGGCGCGCGATGGGCAAACTGGATTGTTGACACTGAATCTGAAATTGCAACTCGATGGAACGATCGGTGAGGATGACATCGGATTTCAAACTGTATTCGCGAGTGAAGAGCTGGTAGAAAAAGCCATTGCCGCGGTGCGCGATGCAGGGCCATACCCTCCGGTGCCCCCGTCGCTGGGAAACCCGTTCATGGAGATGCGTATGACTTTTTTGTACAACCTGCCGAGAGAACCGCAGAGCGGGTGCCATTGAGACATTTTGGCGGACGTCGGTTGGTTCTTACAATCTTGCGGCGGTGCGGGCGGCGATTTTGTGATCTTCGCTCTCGATAATTAATACCAGGTCGTTGGTCAGGGGGACGCCCGCGCTTTGTATGGAGAAGGTGTAAGTCCATTGAAATCGCGGAGCGAGTTCGTCATTGGCTTGGGTGGCGAAGGGTACCAGGCGCGTCACGCTGGCATTGGTGCGTTTGCTGCCCTCGACCGGGCTAAGGGCGACGCCATGCTTCCAGTAAAAATGCAGGCGCAGAGAGCCGATTAGTTCCGGGGTGAGCGGCGGGCGGACCGCGGTGTCCTTCAAATCGCGCGAGCAGGGAAAATCGAGCAGATGCATGGTGAGCAGAAGTTCGTCGGGGAATTCGGTGACTGGTTTGTTGTTGAGTAGATAAGTGGTGCCATCGTCGGTGTCTATCCGACGCAAGCCATCGAAAAAATCGGGAGCGGTGACGCCTCCGGAGATGCGGAAACAGGAACCGTTTTCCAGGTGGCCGTCGGTGGCGAAGAAAACCCCTCCATCGAGATTCCAGACGGTGCGCTTGGGGATCCTGGGAACTTTTTTCTTCTGGGGAGTTTCGGGCTGGTTGATGCGGTCTTCGATGCGCGACTGCGGCGGCGGGCATGCCTCGGCGTTGTGGAGAAAAATACCGATCCATGCGCCGCATAATATCGCGCATGAGATGGACTTTGCGAAATACGCGAGCATCAGTTTGTCCCAGAGTTTGAGTTTACCGCGGGGAGGGGATTGCGCATGCGGAAAGAGATTTCGCCGACCTGATAGATGGCCTGATTGCCCTCGACCGATTTCCGGGCAACTTTGCCGTCGAGCACGGCGTGGATGGCCGCGTCCAGTTGTGCGAGGACGCTCGGCGGCGCGACCGGGACGTTGTGCGCGCCGAGAACCAGTTTGATTTCTGGTGCCAGCGCGGCGAGTTTTTTTACGGAGGCCAGGTATGCGGGGAAATCGGTTTCCGGGCGATAGAGCCAGATTTCACCGGGATAGAAAGTGTCTCCGGTGAATAGGAGGCCATTGCCGCGATCGATGAGTGAGATGGAGTCGGGCGTGTGGCCGGGCGTCGAGATGATTTCTATGGTGCGTCCGCCGAGATTTACTTTGAAGCCGTTGTGGACGAAAAGCGAGATTTTCCAGGGCTTGGTCGAGTATTTTGCGGGATCAAAACCTTTTGGCGGCGCGCCGCAGAGTTGGTCTCTGGCGATTTCGGCTTGCGCGTCTGCGCGGGAGCCTTTGGCATCGGCGCGAGTGAAGGCGGTGTCCATCCCGTAGACGAAAGGGAATTGCCAGTTGCCGCCGACGTGATCGTCGTGGGTGTGGGAGTTGAGAACGACGATGGGGCGCGAAGTGAGGCGCGCGACCATGGCTTTGATATTGCCGATGCCCATGCCGGTGTCGAAGAGCAGCGCTTGCTTCGTGCCTACGATGAGAAAGGAGATCACTTCTTCGGCTTGATGCGGCTCGTAGATCGCGAACGTAGCCGGCGCTACTTTGTAAACTTCAAACCATGGGTCGTTGAGCGGGACTTGTTCGACCGACTTGTATTCCGGGCGTGGGAGATTTTTGCACCATTCGGGTTTTTCAGTTTGCGCGGAACAAACCGGAGAAAAACCTGAAAGCGTTGCCACACAGGCACAGAGCGCACAGAGAAGATAGAAACTGAGGCGCAACTTGAACTTGGATGTCATGTTCCAATGTGCATTTCGACTTGAATAGGTTTTCTTGCTCCAGCCTTCCGGTCAACCACCACATAAACATGGGTGACATCCCAGCCAGGATCCCGGCTGATCCGAAGCTCATAGGTCCCACTCGGCAAATCCTTAAAGCAGAATTTTCCATCGGGAGACGTAACACATTCCCGGAGCCGATTCTGCGTCGGTCGCTGGTCCCACGGCTCGTTGCCCAGAAGATATTCGGGTTTGTCAAACACCTCGGCCAGAGCATTTTCCACGGGCTGATCGCCGAATACACTTACGACTCCTTTGAGCTCGCGAAAATGTTCTTCCGGCACCTGGGTCACTGCTTCGTTTCCGCCCCAGCGAGTTTTGTCGTCTTTGGCCGACTGGCGGCATTTGCAATCGCCCTGTACTACTGGGGCAATCAACGAGCATAAGGCAGCGAGGCTTACCGCTAACCGTAATCTCACGGGTGTGCACCTCTTTCCGCCGGCGCTATGAAGATGGATTTGGGGAGCATCATGTGGACGCCTTTGTTGCCGTCGACTAGTTCGGTGATGTGGAGATCGGCGGCGACGCTGGAGAGCATGTAGGCGTCGTCGCGGGAGAGATGCTTTTCGGTCACTAGGAAATCGATCATTTCGCGCACGGCCAGCGTGGCGCAGGCGTTCAAGTCATCGTTCAGGCCCATGGTGATGTAGTGGGTGGGTGTTTCGGCGCGCGGCCACTTCAGGTGCATGTCCTTGCGTACGATGAATTGAAACGTTCCGATGAGGGAAGTTTCAAGCGCGGTGATGTCCACTTCGCCGTCTCCCTGTCCGGCGTGGCCGTCGCCGACTTCAAAGAGCGCTCCGGGCGCGTGCACCGGAAGATAGAGCGTCGAGCCGGCGACGAGATCTTTGTTATCGAGATTGCCGCCCATAATCCACGGCGGAGCGCTGTTGAAGCGGCCGGCGCTCTCCGGCGGAGCGTCGCCCATGCTGCCGAAAAAGGGATGCAACGGAATCTCGATGCCCGGCGCGAATTTCGCAACCATGCGCTTTTCATCCAGCGGAATAATTTTTATTTTCGCGTAAGGATAATCGTCCGGCAGATAGCCGCGCCCCGCCCCGAAAGCGTTGTACGCGTAGGGAATCGCGAGTTTTATCGCCAGAATTTTAACTTCCAGCACGTCGCCGATTTCCGCGCCTTCAATGTAAATCGGCCCTGTCAGAATGTGCCCGCCCGGCCCTTTGTCTTTCACCTGATCGGTGATGTCGCGCAGCGACTGCTCGACCTGATCCGGCGGCAGGCCTGCATCTTCGAGGCGCTTGGGGCTGTTGGTGATCAGCGTCTGAATCTCCACCGTGTCGCCGGACTTGACGTGCAACACCGGTGTGGCCTTAGCGTCGTAGTAGCCCCAGGCAATAGTCTTCGGCGTTGGCTTCAACGCAAGCTTCTCCTGCGCCGCCGCTCTTTGCGCCGCAATGAGTGACAACAAAGCGAGAATGGCGAAGATGACTGCAATCGATGGAATAATCATCGAGCTGCGTAGTTTCCTGAATCCAAACAAGACAGGCTCCTGATTTGTCGACCACTTGGCGTGGATCGTGGCGCTGAGCTCGTTCATGGGTGGGTCATGTCTTCGGGTTTGACTAGGGCGTCGAATTCTTCGCCGGTCAGGAAGCCCAGTTTCAGGGCGGCTTGGCGGAGGGTGGTGTGTTCATGGTGAGCGCTGTGGGCGACTTTTGCGGCGTTGTCGTAGCCGATTTTGGGAGCGAGGGCGGTGACCAGCATGAGCGAGTCTTTGACGTAGTGGTCGATGATGTCGCGATTGACTTCGATGCCGTGGACGCAGTGATCGACGAAGGAGTTGCAGGAGTCGGCGAGCAGTTCGACGGAGTGGAGATAGTTGAAAATCATGACCGGCTTGAAGACGTTGAGTTCGAAGTTGCCTTGCGAGCCGGCAAAGCCGATGGCGGCGTCATTGCCCATGACTTGAACGGCGACCATGGTGATGGCTTCGCACTGCGTGGGATTAACCTTGCCGGGCATGATGGAAGAGCCGGGCTCATTTTCTGGAAGGGTGAGTTCGCCCAAGCCGCAGCGCGGGCCTGAAGCGAGCCAGCGAATGTCGTTGGCGATTTTCATGAGTGACCCCGCGAGAGTTTTTAGGGCGCCGCTGGCGAAAACGATTTCGTCGTGCGCGGAGAGGCTGGCGAATTTGTTGGGATGCGAGCGAAAAGGCAGGCCGCTGAGTTCGCTGATTTTGCGCGCGGCGCGTTCGGCAAATTCGGGATGCGCGTTGAGGCCGGTGCCGACGGCGGTTCCGCCAATGGCCAGGTCGTAGAGGCCAGCGAGGGCTTGCGAAATGCGAGCGACATCGCGGTCGAGCAGGCTGACCCATCCGGAAAACTCCTGGCCCACGGTGAGAGGAGTCGCGTCCTGCAAATGGGTGCGGCCGATTTTGACGATGCCGGCAAATTCTTTGGTTTTGGCATCGAGAGCGTCGCGAAGTTTTTTTACGGCGGGAATTAAGCGGCCAGCGGTTTCTGTGGCGGCAGCGATGTGCATGGCGGTGGGAAAAGTGTCGTTCGAGGACTGCGACATGTTGACGTCGTCGTTGGGATGGATCGGCTTCTTGCTGCCCATCGTGCCGCCGGCAATTTCAATGGCACGGTTGCCGATAACTTCGTTGACGTTCATGTTGGTCTGCGTGCCGCTGCCGGTTTGCCAGATGCGCAGAGGGAAATGATCGTTGAGCTGGCCGGAGATGACTTCGTCGGCGGCCTGCGCAATGAATTTTGCTTTTTCGGCGGAGAGTCTGCCGAGATCATGATTAACCAGGGCGGCGGCTTTTTTGAGGATGCCGAAGGCGCGGATGAGTTCTGGCGGCATAGTGTCTTTGCCGATAGCGAAATGGATCAGCGAGCGGGCGGTCTGTGCGCCGTAGTAGCGGTCGGCGGGAACATTCATTTTGCCCATGGAGTCGGATTCGCTGCGGGTGGGGGCGGCAGGGGTGCCCTGAGGCGTGGAGGTTGGTTTGACGGCTTCAGACATCGCTGGTTCCTCGCGGAAGAGTATAAAAGTTTAAGAGTGCAAAAGTAAAAGTTTGCTGTTGTTCGCGCGTATGGCGATTAATTTGTTGCAGAGGATAAAGGTGCTGAGCCATTTGGTGACATATAGTAAGAACTGATGGGCAGGAACGTCTACATCATTGCGGGGCCGAATGGAGCGGGCAAGACAACGTTTGCGCGGGAGTTCTTGGCAAACTATGGGCACTGTCCGTTGCTCGAGAAGTCCTGAAACGCATCTACTTGTTGGGAATTAAAGTGTTTTGGCTGGCGGCGCAGCGCCAGACGCCGTTTTGCTTGATCCAGGTATCGGTAAAACGCACGCGATGAGTATAGGTTTTCCCTTTGCTGGTGCCGGTTTCGCGATAGATTCCCGAGACGACCGCCGCGTTGCCGTAGATCACGACTTTCAGGCCCTCGTCGTAGAGATGGTCGGCCTGGTACGTGGTTTTTGTGACGTCGCGTAGATACTCGGCCTTATTCATTATGCTGCCGTCAAATTCGATGTAGGTGAGTGTGTCCGCGACGATGGCGGTGACGGCCCCGACATCATGGTGCGCCTCGGCTTGGTTCCAGGCGCGCTCGAGTTGGCGGACTTGAATTTCATCGTTGGTGGCGGTGGACTTTTCCTGTGCGACAAGGACAGGGGTGAACGCCAGGGCGGCGGACACAACGCATAACCAAATGCGTACCGGGGCTCTCAATGGGTTCTCATCTGGGGCAACCTCGATATGAACGGAAACGTGAATGGGCTGATGCTAACAAATACCCGTTGTCCAGCGACGGTCGATTTCGAGCGGAGTGACGAAGCGAACAAGAGCCCTGCGCCGGACAAACGAGAGGCTTGAGAAGAATGTATAATTTAGGAGCAGGGGAACTGCATCCGATCCAAATATGGGAACCGGGAAAAAAGCGATAAAGGCCAGCGTCAGTGTAAAAGCGCAACGCAAGTTGCGGTTTTTCCGTACCCGTGCGCGCGAGCTGAAGATGATTGGCAAGGCGCTGCTTTCGACCAGGCATCCGGTATTGGTGCACATTATTCCGATGCGGCGCTGCAATCTGGATTGCGGATACTGCAACGAGTACGACCAGGTGTCGAAGCCGGTTCCGATTGATGAGATGAAGCGGCGGCTGGATTATCTGGCGGCGATGGGGACTTCCATTATTACCATCAGCGGCGGAGAACCGTTGATGCACCCGGAGTTGGAAGAAGTAATCCGCCACATCCGCAAGCACGGCATGATTGCTGGGATGATCACCAACGGATTTTTGTTGAGCAAAGAGCGAATCGCCGGCTTGAATGCGGCGGGGCTGGAGCATCTGCAGATCAGTATTGATAATGTGACGCCGGACGAAGTTTCGAAAAAAAGTTTGAAGACTCTGGATTCACGGCTGGAATGGCTTTCGCAGCACGCAATATTTCAGGTGAACATCAATTCGGTTTTGGGCAGCGGCGTGAAGAGTCCGGAAGATGCGTTGACCATTGCTCACCGCGCGGTGGCTTTGGGATTTACGAGCACGGTGGGAATCATTCACGACCATAATGGGCAGTTGAAACCGCTGGATGCGCGACAAATCCAGATATTTGAAGAGATCATGAATCTGGGGAAGCGTTCGTTTTCGCGCTTCAATGAGTTTCAGCACAATGTGGCGCGCGGAAAAGAACACAATTGGCGCTGCCGTTCGGGCTCGCGCTATTTGTACATCTGCGAAGACGGCCTGGTGCACTGGTGCTCGCAGCAGCGCGGGTATCCGGGTATTCCGTTGGCGAAGTACACGCCGGAAATGCGCCACCGCGAATATTTGACGGAGAAGTTTTGCGGGCCGCGGTGCACGGTGTCTTGCGTGCAGCAGATTGCAATACTGGATAACTGGCGCGATCCACAGCATTTAAAGCCGATGCCGATGTCACCGCCGGCGGATTTGGTGCAGATCGGAAAGTAAGGAATGAAGAATTGACATCCTCCCCGCCGTAAAGCGGCGAGGATTCCTACGGAGTCCGCGTTGGTTTTACGCGATTCTCTTGGGCTGGGTTCCTCCCACAACCGCTTTACTCCAGCGGAGGAAAACGAAAGAGGCTTTACTTTTGCGCTGCCCGCCCATAGGTCTTGTGGACGAAAGAAGTTCAGCGATGACCGATTCAGAAAGGCCAGCCTTATATCCCCGGCCAGAACGCCGAGGCTTTACGGCCCAAAAGTGGTAAGGAAGTAATGACTTAACAAAGCGAAGAAAAGGGCGCTCATCGTATGCGCCCTTTTTTTTTGAAGTTGCGGATTTTCGCACAGCGCATCGCGAGGCGCGTTGACGCTGCACCCAGACTTGCAAGAATAGAGACATGACGGCAGCCATCGAAACGCAGAATCTGACGAAGCAATACCCGCACGGGTTTCTCCACTTAAAGCGCAAGACATCGCTGGAAAACTTGACCATGCAAGTCGAGGACGGCGAGGTGTTCGGATTTCTGGGCCCGAATGGCGCAGGGAAAAGCACGACAATCAAATTGTTGATGGGGATTATTTTCCCGACGGCGGGGAGTGCACAGATTCTAGGCAAGCCGGTGAGCGATGTGAGCATGCACCAGGACATCGGATACCTGCCGGAGCAGCCATACTTTTACGACTATCTGACGGCAGCGGAGGTGCTGGACTATTTCGCGCGCTTCCACGGCTTCCGTGCGGCAGAGCGCAAGGAACGAGTGCAGAAAATGCTGCGGAAGGTGGGCCTGGAGACGGCTGGAAAGATTCAGCTGCGGAAATTTTCGAAAGGAATGTTGCAGCGCGTAGGGCTGGCGCAGGCGATTGTGCACGACCCCAAGCTGCTGATTTTGGATGAGCCCATGTCCGGGCTGGATCCGGTAGGGCGCAGGGAAGTGCGCGACATCATTCTGGAATTGAAGAATGCGGGCAAGACCATCCTTTTTTCGACGCACATCTTGTCTGACGCGGAAACGCTGTGCGACCGTGTCGGAGTGATTGCGGGGGGCCAATTGCGCGGGGTGGGCGCTCCGGGATCGATCGTGGGAGTGAAATCGCTGGGAATGGAAATCATATTCGAACTGACCGGCAGCGGAGCGCAAATTGAGAAGGTTCGCGCGAAAGCGACAAAGTTCGGCGCGAATTATCGTATGAGCGTAAGCGAAGCTGAATTGTACGCCGCGCTGGAGGAATTGCGAGGAGCCAGCGCCACAATAATTTCGGTGACGCAGATCAAGCCGACCCTGGAAGATTTTTTCATGGAACTGGTTGGCAAAGACCGCGCGCAAGCCGCGGCCGTCGAGGTAAGCGGACAGTGAGTCGCGTACTGATTGTGGCGAGAAATACGTTTCGTGAGGCGGTACGCGACCGCGTGCTATACAACCTGGTATTTTTCGCGCTGCTGATGATTGCGTCCGCGGTGATCGTTGGGCAGGTTTCTATGGACATCGAAACCATCGTGATGGTCAGCCTGGGACTGAGCGCCATCTCGCTGATCGGGCTGTTGATTGCAGTGTTCACTGGCGTTGGACTGGTCTCGAAAGAGATCGACAAGCGAACCTTACACGCGGTTTTGGCGAGGCCACTGAGGCGGTGGGAGTTTTTGCTGGGCAAGTTTACCGGACTGGTGCTCACGCTGACGGTGAATACGGCGGCGATGGCCGCAGGACTCTTTCTGGCGATGTGGTCTGTGAAACATTCGCTGGTGCGTGGCGATGCCGTGGCGCTGGTAGCTGTTTACTTTATTCTGTTGAAGCTGATGCTGGTGGTGGCGCTGGCCATGATGTTTTCGTGCTTTACGTCGCCGCTGCTGGCAATCCTATTTACTGGCGGGTTGTACGTGGCGGGCCTCTTCGTGGCGCAATTGCGTAGCCTGCAATTGACGCAGATGAGCGCGCACACGCAAAAGTTTTTCTCGATACTTTCCTATCTGCTGCCAAATTTTGAAAATTACGATGTGATGGGCGCCGCGGCGCACGGGCGTGCGATTTCCAGAAGCCTAGTGCTGCACAATACGTTGTACACCGCCCTGTATTGCGCCATTGTGCTGAGCGTGGCAGCGGTGATTTTTTCCCGCAAGGATTTGAAATGACGGTCCGAAAATCCACGGCGTGGCTGCTGCTGCTGGTTCTTCCCGCAGGATTCGCTGGCATATGGAGACTGCAGCGAAAAGTGAACGTTGAGCGGGACGCGATGTACCAGGAACAGGACGAAGTGCTGGTGCGTTCGCCGAAGCTGATGAAATTAGTGACGCTCGAATACGCGACACTCGCGGCGGACATCTATTGGACGCGGGCGGTGCAATACTACGGGAACAAGCACCTCGGGGAAGAAATGAACCTGGAAAGTCTGTGGCCGTTGCTGGACGTGGCTACGACGCTCGATCCGAATTTACTACCGGCGTACCGGTTTGGCGCGACATTTCTGAGCCAACCGCAGCCGCGCGGAGCAGGACGCCCTGATCTAGCGGTGCAATTACTGGAGCGCGGATTGAACGCCAATCCTACCTACTGGAGACTGAACCAGGATTTAGGAAACGTCTACTATCTGGAATTGAAAGACTACGGCAAAGCTGGACAAACTTACCTGGAGGGAAGCAAGAAGCCGGGAGCTGCGCCGTGGATGAAAGTTATGGCGGCGCGATTCCTGGAAAAAGGCGATTCGCGCGAGACCGCAACGATGTTGTGGAGTGAATTGCTGGACTCCAGTACCGATGACGCCATCAAGGAGACGGCGCGAATCAATCTGGAATTGTTGCGCGCCGATGAAGACGTCGATCAAATCAACGCGCTGGCACAGCGATTTATCGCCAAGACCGGGCGCCCACCAACAAGCATTGGCGAAATGGCTCAGGCCGGTCTGATTGGCGGAGAACCGCTCGACCCGACTGGACATCCGTACGTGATTGGACTCGACGGCAAAGCCCGAGTTTCGAGTAAGAGTCCGCTGTTCAAGGAAAAAAGTGTATACCGGCGGCCACTGTAGCGACGCCTAAGAAAGAGTCAGCGGTCGATAACGCACAGCAGAGTCATTTGCGGATCAATGAGAAGTTTGCCGGGTTCGCGCGTGGAGTTGAAATGGAACGCCGTTTCCGCCCCTGAGGCTATGACGCGTCCGAGGTAGCCGCCATTACTGGAATAAATCGGCACTGGGGCCACAAAGGAACTGGCAACGCCGCGCTGCAGCAATTTACCTTTAATGACGTACCCTTTTTCAGAGCGCTTGCTGGAATATTCGATGTGGTAATGCGGGATGCCGGTTCCGCGCACCCAGTCAGCAAAAAACCAATCCATGGAACGCCGGCTTTCGATTCCCATCGAAGGAGTCATCACGGCTTCGATTTCGCGCTGCAAATTATCTGTGGAAAGCGCGCGATAGGCATACTTGGTCTGCAGTGTGTGCAGAAGCGCGATAAAGCGCGTGTCGGGATTTTTTGCTGAAGGTTCGCGAAGCATCTCGCGCAGCATGTGGAAGATCCAGGAGCCTTTTCCATAGACAAGCAGATCGAATCCTTCTGGAGCGCGCGAGGAATCGAGGCGAAAACCTAGATCCAGGCTGCCGATCTCCGCAGGCACAATTTCGTTCGAGTCTTTTTCCACCAGGCGTTTTCGGTAGCGATCCAGCCACAGCCGCAGTTTGTGCTGAGGGATTTTCTGGCTGTCGGCAAACAAGAGTGCCAAGTAGTTCGCCAGTCCTTCGTCGATCCACTGATCGCGATAGCTGGACCATCCCACGACGTTGCCCCACCACTGATGCGCCACTTCATGAAATGGAACCAGGTCGTGGAAATGTTCCTGGCCGGTTTCCGAAAGGCCGGCGCGCTGCTGGGTATCGGCTGGAAGGAACGAGTATGTGGAAAGATACAGAAGACCGGGCCAGCCCTGACCAAAAGTTCCAGGAATCTGAGAAACGCTTAGCTGATGAAAAGGAACCGGCCCGGAAAAGTTTTCGTAGAAGTGAATCGAGGAATCGATGTCGCGCGCCAGTGCTTTGAGAGCGTCGGCAGGACTCGGTGGCGGCATCGGCAAGCGCAGATGGCCGCCGCGCTGCGCACCGATAGGGCCGGATAACGAACTAGCGATGTCATCCATTTCCGGTTGCCGGAGGCGGTTAAGCAAGGCCTGCTCGAGTTGACGGTTCGCGTAGACATCAACGGAGTAGCCGTTATCGGCCAGCGATGCAAACGCATATTCGCCCAGATTAAAACCGGCGACGCTGGCCGGCTTGTCAGTCTTCCAGTGGCCGGTGCGTGTATCGCCTTCTTCGCGTTCGTCAAGTTTGCTGCCGGTGGCTGCCAGGCGAAGCTTGCGCGGCCAATGAAAGGTCAAGTCGTAGCTGGAGAACGAAGCCGTGTCGCCGAGGTGCGGGTACCAGCTTTCCCGTGCGCCGACGAAGAGAACGCCATTGCCGGCGTTGCGAATGACGTTGCCGTGATAGCGAACAGTAAGTTCGATCTGATCACCGGACGCCGCCGGGCGCGGCAGCAAGATATAAAGAAGATCGTTACCGCTTGCGGCGCGGATTGCGCAGCGCGAAGGTGAATTGTGGCTATTCCATCGACGGAATTATCGGGATGCAGAGTGGTCTCGATACGGTAGCTGAGTGCGTGGAACGCGACCGGCGGTGGCTGAGTTCCGGGCGGGCAATAGGAACTCCACACGTCGTAGTAGTCCGTGCCGCCGGCCTTGCGGCCCTGCCCGAAAAGCTGCGGCTCATCGCGCTGCAGGTCGTAAACAAAATCGAAGGAGCCATCGGAAACACCGCCCAGGGAAGCAATAAAGTACGGATGCGGAGTCTGTGAATAGGATTCAGAGAGAATGCGAAACGAGTGCGCAGGGTTGCGGGACAACACGGGCGCCTGCCAGCCATCGGCGAAAGCATCGTTGGTTTGCGGTTCGCTATGGGCGAGTTGCAGATCGTGGCGCAGTTCGGCCATGCTGGCATCGGTAAAACGCAAATAGGCACTGCTGAAATCCTGATCAATCATGGGCGCGCCGAGAAAATGCGCGAGCTGCTGCTTTTCGACAGGGTCGCGAGGTATGGCCAGGATGTGACCGCGGCCAGAAAATACCGCGCCGGTAACTTTCCCTTCGATGGCGGAAAAGAAGCCGAGATAGCCCTCTTCGAATAAAAGCTTGGCGTCGCCGCGGCGCAGTTCGATGCGGCTCGACGAATCGACCTTGTAGATTGCGGCGGGATCAAGCTGTACACGATTGAGGGCCGCCAGAAGTTCCCGCGGTTCACGAGGCGGGGCCTGTTGCGCAGTAAGCGAAACTGCGCAGAGCAACACTGTGAGCGAGGAGGTGAAAGCACGGAGCGTCATGCTGGTTGTGTATTGAGATTGGGCATAGAGCGGCAAGGTTGCTTCGATACTAACTCAGGCCTGGGGTAAATTCAGAGGATGAAGCGAAGTTGGAGAATTCGGCGAACGTGGCTGGCGGCGGCGGCGTGCCTGGTGGCAACAACCGATGCGCGTGGCGACACGATCGTCCTGAAAAACGGACGAAGAATCACGGCCCTCAGCGTGACCCAAGAGGGCGAGAAGATCACTTACGAAACAGCTTCGGGAACGCTGTCGCTTCCGCGCTCGATTGTGGACCACATCGAGCATGGGGCCGTTTCATATCCCAGCGCGGCTACAAGTGCTTCCGCGTTCAGTTTGAAGCCGCCCGAAACGGAGGCTGCGCCGGCTGCGCTGCCACCCAGCAGGAATGAAATCGAGAATCGCGTGACCCAAGGCGGCGAAGTGGATCGCAGCTATGTGGACCAACTGGATCAAGAAGCGCACTCGGGACAAGGGCTGGCCAATCAGAATGCGGCAATGGCGCATCACGCAGCCTCGCAATTTGAAATGATGCACGGCGCGATGGATGCTGCTCTGGAGGATGCACGGAGCGCATTGAAGTATATGCCCGAGCAGCCGGTGCTGCTGATGGACGCTGCCTATCTTTACTTGCGGAGAAGCGAATACACCCAGTCGCTCGATTACATCGATCGCGCACGCAAGTTGGTACCGGAAGATCCCGAGGTCTCGAAGCTGGCGGGGTGGGCCTACTACGGACTGAATAAGATGGATTTAGCGGTAACGGAATGGAAGCACGCGCTTTCGCTGCGCCCGGACGCGGAAGTGCAAGCGGCCTTAGGGAAAGCCCAGCGCGACGAGCAGGAAGAGGAGCAATACAAGGAAAACGAGAGCAGCCACTTTACGCTGCGCTACAGTGGAGCGTCACAGCCAGCGTTGGCGCGCAATATTTTGCACACGCTGGAAAGACATTATGGCGCGATCGAATCGGAGCTGAGCTACTCGCCGCCGGATTCGATTGGCGTAATTTTGTACACCCAGCAGGCTTTTGCCGACATCACACAAGTGCCGAACTGGGTTGGCGCACTGAATGACGGGCGAATTCGTGTGCCGGTGCAAGGATTAACCGAGGTTACGCCGGAGCTGTCGCGAGTATTGAAACACGAACTTACTCACAGTTTTGTTCAACAGAAAACGCTGGGCCACGCCCCTACCTGGATTCAGGAAGGACTGGCGCAATGGATGGAGGGCAAGCGGAGCGATCTGAACGCTGCGGCGTTGATCGCGATCTATCAGAGCGATCCAGCGCTCGCCGTGAAGCACTACCAGGGCGATTGGATGAAACTTTCGAATGAAGCGGTCAACGCCGCTTATGCGTGGGCACTTGCAAACGTGGAATACATCGTGCAATCCGGTGGAATGAACGACGTGGACCGCATTCTGGACCGCTTGGCAGCGGGCCAAGCTCCGGAAGAGGCGCTGAGAGCAATCCTGCGTTCTGACTATACAGATTTGACACACGATACCGTACAATATCTGCGAAAAAAGTAATAACGAAATTGATTTTTGAAAAGCGAAGGACGAATGGCGCTGATCAAGCAGTTTGGATTGCACTGGCCGCGCAATCAGGAAAATCTCGACGAGCTTGAGGATCTGGCCGGCCATAAATCGGGGATTTACGTTCTGTATCACGGCGCAATGCCGGTGTATATCGGGCGCGGCGCAATCAGTGCGCGGCTGCGCAGCCATGGCAAGGAAGGATCCAGGAAAGAACAGTTCTGGGACCGGTTTTCGTGGTTCGTGATCGGGAAAACGGCATCGGAGCGCGAGTTGGAATCATTGTTGCTGGAGGCGCTGCCGTTTTATGTACGCAGTTTGAATAAACAAGGCGGGAAATTGGGGAAGAAGCTGCAAGTCGCGGCACCGAGCAGAGAGTTAAATGATTTTGCGCTGCCCAGGCTGGCGCCGGTAGGGCGTAAGCGGGCGCGCTAGAAAAGAGATCAACTGTGAAGCAACAGGGCCGCGAGCAGCGCCGCGCGTTGCGGCATGGTGCGGGCAACGACGTATTCTCCGGGTGAATGAGCGCCGTCTCCTACCGCGCCAAGTCCGTCCAGAGTAGGAACCTGTAGGGCTGCGGTGAGATTGCCATCGGAACCGCCGCCCGCGGTGCCTTCGCCAATCGTCAATCCCATGCGCTTTGCCAAGAATGTTGCGCGTTGAAAAAGTGCGGCACTGATTTTGTGCTCGAGGGGAGCGCGATCAAAGCCGCCGCGCACGGCGAGTCTTGCGCCAGGCAGAATGGGCCGCAAGCCGCGCAGCTGCTTTTCGATTTTTCGCACGTCGGCGATGCGAAGGGCGCGCAAGTCCAATACCGCGCGTGCGTGCTCTGGAATGACGTTGGGGCGTGTTCCACCGGTGACCAGTCCTACGTTTACGGAAACGCCGCGCGGCAGGTCATTCCACTTTTTGACCAAGGCGATTTGCAACGCCAGTTCATGAATGGCGTTGACGCCCTTCTCTGGCGCCAGGCCGGCGTGCGACGCGCGGCCGTGTACGATGATTTCGGCTTCGCCGACGCCCTTGCGAGCAGTTTTCAGAAGCCCTTTTAATCCCAGTGCCGGCTCCAGCACCAAAACGGCATCGCTTCGTAGCGCTTCGGTCTCAAGTAGCTTGCGCGACGATTCGCTGCCAATCTCTTCGTCGGAGGTCCACAGAAATACAATTCTTTTCGCGAGCGCTACGCCACTGTGCTGAATCGCGTCCAGCGCAAAAAGTGCCTGGA
>Ga0193709_1000304_pt1 | contig 18527 bp, 13 predicted proteins | sample H3c2metaG_FD_160571 | JGI IMG/M metagenome (GOLD analysis project Ga0193709, IMG submission 160571) | Soil microbial communities from a riparian zone of the East river system, Colorado, United States - H3c2 | ecosystem: Environmental > Terrestrial > Soil > Riparian zone | place: USA: East River... | reverse complement strand
GCCCATAGCGAGCCGCCAGTGCGGCGCTCGACCAACCCGTCCACCACCAGGATGTATCCCAGCCAAAGAGGAAAGAAAAGATACGCCGTCCGCAGTCCCGGCAGTGTCCAGTTCAACGGCCAGCAAATCGCCACCAGCCCCAATCCAAACCAACCTTGCAATGGCCACACTGGTGCGCCCTTCGCAACCGTTGTTTCATTCATCCGTTGCAAGATGAGATTGCTGCGCTACAATCTCAAGTAACCTCACCGTCAAAAAAAATATTCCCGACCGCACCCCTTGATTTTCAACCACTTACGAAAGTTCCCTCCGAATAACGCTCACTCCCCGCCGTCATTTTCCGCCCATACGTTAACGTTACCGGTCTTCTTAACCTCTTGGACTATAACCACTTGCCGCCAAACCGATCCGGCACTTGACAAACTCCCATAGGTAGAGACGCAATTTTTTGAAGGGCCCCAGACTCTTTGTCCTCTCGTGACTACTGACCACGAACTACCGACTTCGCCATCCCAGTAATTTCGACCAACCTTCACAAGCCTATATGCAATTACACATTTTGCGCACCCATGGTCAACTTGGCTGAAGCCCACCACCCGCCAACTTCACCCAAGTTGACCTATATTCACCCTACTTCACCTAAGTTAACCAAAACATTATCACGACGATATTTCCCAGCTTCCGGCCCGGGAACTTGACAGAACTCAATCCCTGCAAAACAATCAGCCGATGAAACCTTTCCCAAAACTACACCTTGCGACGTTCCTCGCTTTGGTCACAGCTTTCACTTCAGTTTACGCCGCGGACGTTACCGGCAAATGGAAATCTGAATTCGACACTCAAATCGGCCATTTGAAGTACACCTACGAGCTGAAAGCGGATGGCGAAAAATTGAGCGGCAAAGCTTTTCGAGACCTTGATGGAACAAAAACCACCATCGACCTTGTCGAGGGCAAAATCAATGGGGACGAAGTTTCCTTTGTCGAACCGTTGAAGGTGCAGGAACAGGATATACGGATTGAGTACAAAGGCAAAATTGCTGGCGATGAAATAAAGTTCGTCCGCAAGGTGGGGGATTTCGGGACCACGGAAATTATCGCGAAACGAGAAAAAGAAAAGGCCAGCCCGGTTGACAAGAAATAGTCATCGCAGCCAGTGAACAAGACGCGTTGGCCCTTTCGTCACGCAGCCTGCGTTCTGCTGGTCGCTTTTGGCCAATGCCTGGGGGCGGCCGACTATCCGCAGCCTGAAGAATCTGACTACGTCAGCCACGACTTTCATTTCGAATCAGGCGAGGTCCTGCCGGAACTGCGAATTCATTATCGGACATTGGGAACACCGCGACGCGATGAAAAAGGAATTGTCCGCAATGCCGTGCTCATTCTCCATGGCACAACCGGAAACGGCAGCAATTTTTTACGTCCCGAGTTCGCCGGAGAACTTTTCGGCGCAGGCCAACTCCTCGATGCAACTCGCTATTATCTGATTCTTCCCGACGGCATCGGCCATGGCATGTCGAGCAAGCCAAGCGACGGCCTTCATGGACATTTCCCACATTTCGGCTATCGCGACATGATCGAAGCACAATACCGACTCCTGAACAACGGACTGCACGTCAACCATTTGCGATTGGTAATGGGCACGTCGATGGGCGGAATGCACACCTGGCTTTGGGGCGAGATGCATCCCGAGTTCATGGATGCGTTGATGCCTCTGGCGAGCCTTCCGACTCAAATTTCCGGCCGCAACCGCGTCTGGCGCAGGATGATCATTGACGATATCCGCACCGATCCGGAATGGCAGGATGGCGAATACAAGACCCAACCGCGCGGTCTGCGCCTCGCCGCAGAAACGCTATTCTTTATGAGCAACAATCCCGTCCAGCGACAAAAAGAAGCGCCAACGCTCGCGCGAGCAGATAAACTGCTGGACACCTACATTAGCAACGCGGTGAAAACGATGGATGCCAATGACGTGGTGTATGCGCTCGAGGCTTCCCGCGACTATGACCCGGGACCAGGCCTCGAGAAAATCCAGGCGCCGTTGCTCGCGATTAACTTTGCCGATGATCTCATCAATCCTCCAGAACTCGGCATTCTTGAACGCGAGATCAAACGGGTCAAACGTGGCAAAGCCATCGTCGTGCCCGCAAGCGAGCGCACGCGCGGACATGGGACACACACGCTCGCCTTCGTCTGGAAGAAGCACTTCGCAAAATTCTTGAAGAAAACTGAACGCGACAAATTGCCCTGAATTTTCGCACAAAAAAGGCGACCCGTTACCGGGTCGCCTCACCCAACCTACTCCTAACCACTAACCCCTCGTATGAACACTCGTGCTTGCCCGAATACGGGCAAATGGGGTGAATCCCCGAAAATTCCGGCGCACAACGCGGTAGTAGTTGCTTGACGCTAAAACGGAAAGCCAAGCGAGAACAAAAGTGTGCCCGTAGGATCGCGAGGCCGCGGATTCAAATTGTAGCCGTATTCGACGCGTATCGGACCGATGATCGTCTTCCAACGCAACCCGCCGCCAACACTGAATAAACCCGTATCGAAAGGATAATTCTGCACCTTCTCCGCAAAACCCAGCGAATCGGAAAAGAACACCAACGACCATTGCGGTGTCAGCGCCTGCTCCAATTCGACGGTCGCAAGACTGTATGTTTCCGCGCCGACGATTTGCCCTCTCTCGTCGCGCGGCGATGCCTTGCCTTCGGAATAGCCGCGAATCGAATTCTCGCCACCTGGAAAAAACCTGCGGTTGAACGGCAACTCTGTGGATGAATCTCCGGCAGTCAGATCAACTCCATGGCTGAATCCCAAACTCACCAACCGGCCTCCACCGATTTTATGATGCCAGGATGCCGAAAGATTCACTCGCTCGTAATCAACTTCGCCCCCCAAATATTGGCTCGCCAACTCGACATTGAGAAAAATCTTATAACCTTTGCGCGGATATAGCGGGTTATCACGGCGATCGAGTTTGAGGTCCATGATGATTGCGCCAACCGCCGTATTCGTTGGCCCCTCGCTGGCGACGATTCCCGGCACATCGGACGCATCCAAAATTTGATAATTGTAGCGTAGCGTCATGTCCGTCGAGTACGGCTTGAAATATTTATGGCCGCCGAACCCGCCGCCATATTCCACCCGCGTAAAATTGACTTCTTCGCGGCGCAACGCGCTCCCATTGAGGAACAGGTCCACATCGTGGCCAACGACTTCCGGCATCGTATACGTGAATTCTCCGCTCGAGGCTTTGAAAGATTGAACCACTTTGAGCTTCGCATGATGAGCCAGGCCCCAGATATTGAACTGCTCAACCTCAAACCCGCCCCGTAACAGCTCGTAACTTCCATAGCCGAAGAGCAAGTTGAAATCGAGTGTCTTGCCCTCCTTCACACTGTAATTCACATCGCGCGTATGTTCATCTACCGGCTGGTACGTAAGGTCCACCGTCTCGAAGCTTCCCAACTGCGCCAGCCGATAGCGGCCTTCCTCGACTTTGATGCGGTCCAATAGCTCGCCGCGTTGGACGCGGACCCTGCGTGCCATCACTCGTTCGCTGGTCTTTTTTTCGCCGCTGAAATCCACGACGCCAATATGAATCTGCGGCCCAATTTTGATTTTGGCCAGAAAATCAATGAACGTGCGTCCGTCGTGATTGGTGCTGTTCAGTCGTTCAAGTTCAACGGTGGTATCCGGATAACCGCGATGGAATTGGTTGGTTTTCAAGCTTTGGGTGAAATCCTGCTGCCACACCTTCGAAAGCGGTCGATGCGGAAAAACAGTCTTCGATTCCTTGGGCGCAGTTTCGCGTTCATAATAAAAATCCTCGCGAACAGATTGAACAATTGACCGCAGCCCCTGATGAACTTTAATACTCACACTGACCGCTCCGGTGATTTCATCGAGTATCGGCTCACTCGCCTCCGCTTTGGCGTCCTGAAAGCCTTGCCGATCCAAAACCTCCTCCAGATTTGATAGACCCCGTTTCAACTTTTCAGGGGTGTAGATGCGATAACGCTTGAGACTCAGTAGCGTGCCTGTTTCAATAAAATAGGCGCGAGCGTCCTTTTCCTTGATCGACTCCAATCCCTCGAATGCAATCTTCTCGTAATGATAAAGTGTGCCCTTTTCTATTTTGAAATGGACGCTCTTAATCCGCAGCGGACGTGGCAATGGATTATCCAGCAACTCCTCCGCCTCAATGCGAATATGCCCGCCATGTTCGAGCGTCAGATACGCAAAGACCTTCGGCTTTAGAAAACCATCCCGTTTCACGCGCGAGCTCAAAATCAACGCCGAGTCCTCGACAAACACTGCGTCATAGAATTCAGGCTTCCTCGTGCCGAGTTCAACCGTCTTGATGATTCGCTTCAGCTCTCGATTGCCCAATATGCCATAACCAGAAATTTTCAGCTTCGCCCGCGTTGGTGCGTTGGTTTCAGCCGCCGAAGAAACGCCAGGCAACGAAAGGAAAAGCAGAACCCACAATGTAAAGCGATAGTAAACCGGGCGCGCGGGACTCATTTTGAATACACGCGCCATTTTAACCCCGCGTTATAGGCATTGAAGCGATCATATTCACCTTCGAGCGCCCAACGATCCGTCAGTTTATACTCGATGTTGTAGGTCGGCTTGCCCTCCTCGGAAATTTCCGTCCCGGAAGTGATCGTCAAACGCGGCTCGCCCGAATCCCCGAACCCTAATTTTGCCAACACATCCTTCCCGACAAACAGCGCCGCCGTCTGCGCTCGTTGTTGTGGACTCAATGTGAAGCCGGTCTTCGGCAACTCGCCCGCAGTCACCATCAAAACCAATTGCTCGGAACTGAGAGGCGGCGTCGAACTGAACTGAATAACCGGCGCATCTGCATAACCGGTGACGTCCATCTTGACGTCGTATCCAAAGCGCTTCGAACTGGCCGAAACGAGCAACGTAGGCCGATAAGGATTATCACTGCTTAACGTCACCAGGCCCTGCTGAACCTGGAAATCCGCGAATGGAAATCGCACCATGCCGCTATCAACCTTCGTATCTCCCAACGCTATCGGTTCTTTCAATGTGCCCTGGATGCGCAGATTCGGCGTTATTTGCCCATTGAATATTGTGCTGCGAACCCTGAACGCTTTTTCGCCGGTGACATACACCGACAGCCTCCAATCCCCAAAAGGCTCGTCTTCAATGCTGAAATACGGCGGACGTCTGCTCGGACTGGCAACTGTCCCTGGCACGAGATCGGTGATGTCGCTTAGATAAAAGCTGTCGCGCAACGTTGCGGTTCCCGATACCCATGCCGGCGCGCCATTGGTCTTGGTGACCGACAAATTCAAATCGCTTCGTATCACTGACTCCGGCTGGCGCGAAATCGGAACGTTTGTCCCGCGCAATGCAAATTTGAACGGCGGCACATCGTCCTTCGGCCAATTCGTCCCGCTCAGATTGCCCTCGCCGCTCATCGACACTGGCGAGCCGCCGACCAGCGCCGTTGCTTCTTCCAGCCGGATAACAAGATCACGAAGTCTGGCATTTAAATGAATATCTCGCACCGGCCCAACATTCGGAAAAGGCCTGCTTCGGGCGCCAACAATTTCCAGCTCAGCTTCGAAATTCCCTCCAGGAACCAGCCGCGCGTCGAGACTTACCTCTCCCTGCGGGCTCAAGTATTTGGGGAACAAAGGTTGGATAGCGCTGATCTCTGCTTTCTTAATTTGAAGCCGGGCACTGGCATCGCGCCAGTCGGGCGCCTTTTTATTTCCGAGGTTGTTCCAAAAGCTTTTTTCGAGCGGCAATGTTCCCCTCAAAGTGACCGGTTGGCCCTGAACCAGAAAATTGCATTCCTTAACTTGCGCGACCTGTGGGCTCAACTGGATGTCCAGTCTCAGTTTTTCAATCTTCGGGATGGTTTGGTTTGTCTGCCGAAATTGGATCTCCTCCACTTCCGCGCGGACCCCGCCATTGGGCTCCCGCCAGGTCCCGCCCAGATTCACGTTCAAGTTTGGCTCGCGCAAAACTACTCCGGTCAGCTCCGTAAGCTTTTGCCACACAACCGACTGTGGTTTAGTCGTCACGCTCAAATTCAACGGCTTTTCCACGTCCAATTGGAACATATTTGACTGTGCGTTGGGATTCACAGTCGCAGGCAAAAAGCCGCGCGCTACTGCCACCGTGGAAGTTTCGCTGTTCACCACGAGATTCGATATCGCAACGCCATTCTGATCGCCCATTACGAGAATTCGCAACGAGATTGGGCCACCCAACTGAGGCGCCGACTGCGTCTCGTCGAGCCGGCGTTCAGGAGCCACGGGCGAACGAACTCGCCTGCTCTCGGGTTGCGCGGTCCGCGTATTTCCTCCGATGACGCCAGACCCGGCCATCTCGACACGAAAGACCAAAGGACCATTCGTCCACCCAGCCGTCGCGTCTAACTTTCCGATTTCGAATTTTTCAGTGTGAAAGTCAAAAAAATCATCAAAGAGATCGCTCTGAAGATTTGCCCCTGCAATATGCGCATTACCCGCTTTTGGCCAATCCCATTCGGATTGCAGTCCAATCTCTCCACTTGGTCCACGCCAATTAAATCCGTCCACTCGCAACAACCAACGATTTGTTTCGCCTATGCCCATCTCGATGGTCGCAGGCTTTTCCAGGTCCAGCGCGCTCTTGCCTCCTTTTTGCAACGATAACTTTTCCAGATTGACCGCAATATTTGTCAACGACGGCTCTTGATTTGTCGCCGTTGAGAATACCGCTGAGAGAATCGAATTACTCGCCGCGATAGAGATTTCCGCGTGCCTCAAATTGATTTGTTCTCCCCTCCAGCCCACCTTCAACTGCAGCGGCCGCATTTGCGGGCTCGTGAAATTCTTGACCTCGATTTCGCCGCTATGAACCAACTGCGTCAAAGCCCCTTGCGCATTCGCCTTCAGGGAAAAACCCTCGTAACCATAACCCGCCGGCAGCCATCGCTGCGCCGCCCGGCCGCTCGCTCGAATGTTCCCTCCCTCGAGGACTTGTTTTTCCAAGTCTATTCTACCTGCCACAGCCACAGTCGAACCATCGTCCAGCACAGCGTTCGCATTTGTGATTTCGATCCACGGCCAGCTAAGTCTTCCTTTTACCGTCAGAGTTTTTGCCTGAATTCGAAAGCCGCCCAAATCGGCTCCCGAGATCGTAAATTGCGCCTCCGGAAATTTTCCACGGCTCGGAGTGAAGTCAGCTTCACCACTCATCTTCCCCTCCAATCTTGCCCACGGCTGCTGTGATAAATCCGCCGTGATCTTCATCGAAGCCGGTTCTTGCAACAACTGTCCGCTAAAATGGAGCGTCAACTCCTTCGAAAGCTCCGCTTTCAGCCAGGGCGATGAGACAACCGCCGATGCAATCACTGCCACATTTGTGTCTCCTCGGCTGTGCAGATCGACACTCACCGGTGGCAGGTTCGTCTCTGCCTTCAACGGCATTGCTTTCGCGCTCACATCAATCGTAAATTGGCCTTTCTCCCATTTTGCGGCCAACGACCCGGTGATGTCCTGATATCCCGGCAATCGCGCAACCCGCGCCGGTATCCTGAATTGCTGAACTCGCGCAACAGCCGTTTCTGGTAGAACTCCGTCGCGTCCAAATTGCGCGCCCAAATCAATCTGGTTGCTGCGCCACAACCATGTGCTTTGCAAGATGCCCACGTTTGTCCGCGCTGAGAAATCCAGCGTGCCTTGTAAATGAAGCGAGTCGGATTCGATCTTAGCCTGCCACGACGGCAGGTTGGTCAAATTCGCCGCCACCGTTGCGCTTTGTTTCTTTTCGGGCCATTCGATTTGTCCACGAAGCTCGCCATGCTTGAGGCTAAGGTTTTGCACATGCAACACGGTTGATTGAATTCGCACCGTGCCATTTGAAAGCATCGCGGCAGGCAGCCAGCGTTCCACCGCTCGCAACGCTTGCGCCGCGTCTTCGATATTCGTGAAAACTGATGTGCTTTCCTTGTTCGTTTTGGTCGAGGGCAACAGGTCAAGCTCCCAATGCTCGACGTTCAAAAATGCTTCCTGCTGCTTCGCGCCTGGAGAAAAAATTCGCCAGGACCACATCGAAGGAGTCAACCCTTCGACCCGTTTGGCGCGAAATTGAATCGCATCATTCGTAAACCCAACTCCCTCGACCGCGAAACGGTTGTAACTGAGCCGTTCGTATCGTGAATAATGCGCGCCTTGTTTCGAAGCAATCGGACGCGCCACCCATGGCAACCAAACCGGCAACGACACTAGCAAAAGGAAGATCGCCGCGAGAAAAAATCCCAGGCCCAGTAATACCTTTCGTTGGCGTTTCCCAAGTGGCATCAAATCACACCCCGTCAAAAGCCCCGTGTGCGGTTACAGTTACTCGAAGTCTGCTCAATACCTTCTCCAATTCCAAGAGGGTAAATAACCTACGAGCCGCAATTCGCAAACCGCGCTAGGTTTGGCGCGTTGCACAACATCCTTGCTCTGCTCCCGGTCAACGGTCTATAAGGAGCGCGCATGGGTATGGAACACCCCCGAGGTATCAATATGTCGTCGCATACTGGCAGGCAATCCGCGAATACCAGCAACGTCCTCTCCGTAATCATGGGTGGCGGTCAGGGCACGCGCCTCTTTCCGCTCACCAAAGAACGGGCCAAACCCGCCGTTCCACTGGCGGGCAAATATCGCCTTGTCGATATCCCAATCTCCAATTGCATTAACTCGGGTCTCCGCCGCATTTACCTGCTCACCCAGTTCAATTCCGCCTCCCTCCACCGCCACGTCTCCCAATCCTACAAGTTCGATCATTTCTCCGGCGGTTTTGTCGAAATTCTCGCCGCCGAACAGACCTACACCGACACTTCCTGGTACCAGGGCACCGCCGATGCCGTCCGCAAGAACATGATTCATTTCATGAATCATGACTGGGATTACCTGCTCATTCTTAGCGGCGATCAATTATATCGCATGGACTTCCGCCAGATCATCAACCTCCATGCTGAAGCCGATGCTGACATCACCATTTCCACCATTCCCGTGCCCCGCCGCGAAGTTCCGGCTCTCGGTATTCTGCAGATAGATGCCGAACGTCGCATTACCCGTTTCGTCGAGAAAACTTCCGATCCGGCGGTTCAAGACACTCTCAAATTACCCGTCGAGTGGTATCCGCAGCTCGGCATTAAAGGCGAAGGCGACCTGTTCCTCGCTTCCATGGGCATCTACGTCTTCAGCCGGAACGTCATCCAAAAGCTCCTCGACAACACTCTCACCGATTTCGGCAAACACATCATCCCGCAATCCATCCAGGAGATGCGCGTCTTCTCGTCCGTTTTTCAAGGCTACTGGGAAGACATCGGCACCATCCGTTCATTCTTCGAAGCGAACCTCGATGTCACCAGCGAACTCCCGCGCTTCAATTTCTTCGATATGGCCGCGCCCATTTTCAGCCGCCCGCGCTTTTTGCCCGGTTCGAAAATTAACGGCGCTCAAATCGACCATGCAGTCATCTCCGACGGCTGCATCATCAACCATGCCGTTATCAAACACACCATTGTCGGGCTCCGCAGTATCGTCAGCGCTGGCACCATCCTCAACCGCACCATACTTCTCGGCAGCGACTATTACGAATCCAGCGAATCAATCACCGATAACGAAAAAGCTGGCCGCCCTCGTATCGGCATTGGCGCTAATTGCCGCATTGAGAACGCGATCATCGACAAAAACGCCCGCATCGGAAACAACGTCGTTATTTCTCCGACCGGCAAACCGGAAAACGTTGATCACGCCGACTACTATATCCGCGACGGCATCGTCATCGTTCCGAAAAACGGGATCATTCCTCACGGGATGGTCATCTGATGTTCCGGGTCGTCACTTCCGTCCCGAGGTGTAAAGCAAATCCAACAACCCCAGGGCACGCGCCGTAATCGAGCCCGCGAACAATTGGCCAGTCGAATTCAAATGAACCAGATTGTCCGCATTGAAGCCGTTGGCCACAATAATATTAGGCCAATCGCTCAGCGGAGAATAGTCATCCACGTAGACCCAGCCGTTTGTGATAGCGATCGACCGGTCCACCAACGCCACTGCGTAGGAACTGTTCGTTGGATTCGGCGTGGGATAATCGAGCGTGCCATTGCTGATCTGTCCCGACAAGAGGCAGACATCGGCATTTGAGGCGTATGTTTTGAAGAGAGCAGCGACCGCGGGCCAATTGGTGCGTGTCCAGACATCTTTCTTTTGCTCATAGAAGATCAGGTCCGGATTCAAATTGGTCAACAGAGTCGCGATTGAATTCGTGCCCATGGCGAGGAAGGCAAGGAGATCCTGACCGCCAGCGGCACACACCGAGCCAATCAGCGAATTGGTTTGCGCAGAATTCAACAACGCGGCCCAAACATACCTGACGCGGTTTGCCGAGCCACCACCAAGTGATGTTACACGGACTGAATAGCTTGCCGCTGGCAGGGTAAAATTCGTCACGGCCAATCCTGAGCCGGAGGCGGTATTCACTGTTGCTACCGCTGTCCACGCCGTTCCATTTGTAGTGACTTCCAACAGAGCGCTTCCGCACGTTGAATCGCGCAAGTACCAAAAAGTAAGGCTGTCTGCCTGAACATATCCTCCACCGCTTGGACCTCCCCAGGCTTGCCATGCGCCGTTGGTTAGCAGAAAACTCACGCCCCAATAATCGTTTCCGAAATCCTGTCCCCAGGGGCCACCCTGATTTGAGTAATATCGGGGAAAGCCGAGCATGGGCGCACCGCGCTGAAGTCCATTGGGCCAGTAGTTTTCGAAAATCCGCACAATAGCCTCGGTAGAATTTCCACCGATTGAATCTCCCAGCCAGAGGATGTGGACGGGTCTGGCGGAGGATATCGCCCGTTGCAGGTGAGGCAAGTTGGCGGTGTTTACTGAAAGGCTAAATGCTGCGCCCAGAATGTTCGTTGCGCCCTGGAGGCTTTGCCACGTAAGCGGGTCAATCTGGGCCGAGGTAATTCCTGAGAGTCGCGCCAACGGGACAGTGCCAGTCAGACTGGAAGCGGGTACGTTAGTAAGCTGACCACCTCCGCCCACGAGATTATTGGCCATGGCCGCTGAAGCGGCGTCATTAGCGAAGATGGCATAGGGAGTCGCCGTCAGGAGTTGTCTGGGTAGGAGGGTGCTGTAAGACTCAGCGCTGCCATTGGTTCTTACGCCGATCTCCAGCCACCTTGGTGACCCATCGAATGCATTGTCCGGGAAGCTCAGCGGGGTAGTAAAAAGCCCATTCGTAACTGGCACGAGCGCATTGGTGATAGATGTTCCTATCTGGTTTCCTCCCGTGGCAGCATCCAGCAGAGTAAATCGGATGTCATAGATGCCGACCGCCGGTTGCCCGGCATCAACCAGCCGCCCTTGATAAGTAAACGTTGCAGCTTGCCCTCTTGCCAAAAAAGGCGCTATCAAGATACCCAACGCGAGCCAACTAATCCATTTCCGCACCATGTAAAGTCCGCTGTATATACCAAAACTCTCGCCCGAAGCCCATGGTTTCTGTGAGCCGGGATGACTTGACTCTAGTTCAGGCGGTCTCCAGTTCCGGTTTCGCACACTCCAATCCCCAATACTGCGTAATCGTATTGAACAAATGCTCGACCGCGCGAAAATCCATTGGCTTCACCATGTATGCATTTGCCCCCAGCTCATAAGCTCGATTGATGTCCGACGGACTATCCGATGACGACACGATTACAATCGGGATTCGCTTCAACGGACCATCCTTCTTTTTAACCCACTCCAATACTTCAAAGCCAGTTCGCCGAGGCATCTTGATATCCATCACCATCAATTTCGGTAGGGGATACGCCTCTCGGTCAGCGTATTTTCCGTCACCCTTCAAGTAATTGATCGCCTCCTGTCCATCCGTGACGACTTGCAAAGGATTTTCGATCTGAGCAATTTTGAAGGCCCGCTTGACGAGGAAAATATCGTTCAAATCATCCTCGACGAGCAAGACAGGGAAGTAATTCTTTTCCATAGTTTCTCCGCTTTCGCAATCATCCACGCTTAATCTACTCGCACAAGCGAAAAACGCCAATGCGATGTCTCCTTTCGTCTGCATAACAAAGGGCCATTTCCGTTCTCATCTGGCGCTCCTATCGTCCTTCCGAATCAAGCCATTCTGCTCAGAATGCTCTGAAGACGTTGCTCCTGCCACGCGATGCGGAACCGTCCTCTCTTTGAGAATCAAATTCTCCAGCCCCTCATCCGCAAACAATTTCAAACAACTCTCGCAAAGATGATCATACTTCGCCTTGGGCCTCTTCTTCCCAATATGCTCTCCGCAACAAACGCAGATCTGGGGTTTCATTGTATCCGTGACCGTTAGATGATCAGACGCTTTCTTGCACTCACACTGAATAGGGTCTTTGCCCCTTTTCACCGTCGTTCATCGGCCGATCACGCAAATGACTTTGTTCCACGCTCTGTGCGAATTGCGTGAAATCCCCCGTCATTTACTTTCCCACACAGCCCTGCTAAAAATCCTCTGTGTTGAATAATGGCGCGATTTGGAAATCCCTTACTGCCCCAAAACGCATGGTTCTCATTGCCGGCCCTTGCGTCATCGAAAGCGAGGAGCTTTGCTTCCGCGTCGCTTCATCCTTGAAAAGAACCTGTAGCCGACTCGGCATCTCGTTTGTATTCAAAGCCAGTTACGACAAAGCCAACCGCACCTCCGCAAAATCGTTCCGCGGACCTGGGATGGACGCCGGTCTCGAAATCCTCGCCAACGTCCGAAAAAAACTCCAGGTTCCAGTCCTCACCGACGTTCATTCCGAAACTCAGGCCACTCGCGCTGCTGAAGTCGCCGACATCTTGCAAATCCCGGCCTTTCTCTGCCGCCAGAGCGATCTGGTAGCGGCCGCCGTCCAAACCGGCAAAATCGTCAATTTGAAAAAGGGACAGTTCCTTTCCCCGGCAGAAATGGGTCAGGTCGTGGACAAAGCCAAACAATCCGGCGGCAAACGATTACTTGTCACTGAGCGCGGCACCACCTTCGGTTACAATAATCTCGTCGCCGATATGCGTTCGATGCCCATCATGCGTTCATTCGGTTTCCCCGTGATCTTTGACGCAACTCATTCCGTTCAATTGCCGGGCGGTGGCGGAGACAAGTCCAGCGGCCAACGTCAATTCGCTCCGGTTCTCTCGCGCGCGGCCTTGGCCGCCGGGGCCGACGGCATTTTCCTCGAAACTCATCCGCAGCCTGACCAGGCGTTGAGTGATGGACCGAACATGATTCCGCTCGACGAAATTCCTGCCCTGCTCACGAGCCTTCTCAAAATCTATTCCGCGGTTCGTTGATATGTCATCACCGAACACTCAACACGCAACACGCAACACGCAACACGCGTCGCGTTTCTTTATCACAGCACTTTTCGCTTTTTTGCTCTCCACCGCCCTTGTCCTTGCCCAACAACCCATCGAAGGCACCAATTTCAAAGTGGCCGGCGACTTTTTCGACCCTCCCAATGAAAGGCAAATGAAGTCACTCATCGAAGGTGCTCGCTGGCGTCATGAAGGCTCTCAAACCGTGGTCTATGATGTAAAAGTTCAGACCTTCCGCACTAATGCCGCAGTCGAATTAATCATCGAAGCGCCCGAAAGTTTCTACGATGAAACCCATAAGGCAATCAATTCTTCAGGCCCGGTTCAGTTCCGAACCGCTGATGGCCGATTCTTCCTTTCCGGCGTCGGCTTTCTCTGGCTGCAAACCAATTCAACTCTCTACATTTCAAATCAGGTCCAAACGGTCGTTCTTCCAGAAATTGTTGAGTCCGCCGCAGCCGGCACAACAAATTCAAACACCCACGACCCCAGAGGCGTCACGATCTTCTCTGATCGCTTTGAATATGCTCGAAACTCCGGCATCGGCATTTACAGCGGCAACGTTCATGCCGTCGGCACGAACATAGACTTGAAGGGCAAGAGCGACGTAATGGAAGTACTTGTGCCCGTGGGTGAGCATCAATTGCAGACCATTACGATGACTGACAAAGTCGTTCTCGATTACGAAAACGTCGAAGCGACGGGCGAAAAAGCCGTCTATACCGCCGCCACGGGTCTCGCCAAAATCACCGGCTCTCCCGCCTGGCACGATACCAATCAAAGACAAGGCCGTGCTGATGAACTCGTCATGGACCGTACCAACAAAACCTTCCTCGCCAATGGACAAGGCTGGCTGAAAATGCCCGCACAAAGCATGGGCACGAATTCTTTTCTCACGTCGGCCACCAATTCAGCTCCCGCCACTAATCAATTCGTCGAGATCTATTCGGACCACTACGAATTCCGAACCAATTCGACGGGAAATTCGGCCCAATTTGGCGACCATGTGTGTATGATCGATACCGCCAATGGCCTGACCAATGGCACACTAACGTCCGCCACCATGCTCGTCACTCTCCTCGGCACAAACGAACTGCAAAGTATGGTCGCTGAAAAAAACGTCGTGATTGTAAATGATGACAACCAATTTACCGGCGAAAAAGCAGTTTACACCGCCACGAACAGCATCCTCGAACTTACCGGAAATCCAGCCTGGCGGGCCGGCTCACGCCAGGGCACAGGAGATGTTTTATTTGCCAACCTCAAACAAAGTGAGATGAAAGTTGACGGCCATGCCTGGATGCGCGTCCCCGCCAACCAACTCGGCCCATCCACTGCAATGACACAAACTTCGCGCCCCGACTCACGTAAACCGCTTCTCCCTGTCGCTCAGGCAGGGGGCCCCGGTGAGGGGGAACCAGACAACCGTTGGCCTGTGGTCCCCGAGACATCAGGAGCCAAGGCTCCCTCTGCGAGTTCCCATTCCTCGTCCTTGCCGCGCCAAAGTCCGAGCGATGCGGAGGGGGGGAACTTCACTCCGCTGCCGGCAGTTCCTGAGGGGCGGGCACGAACAAATTCTCCCTCAAGGATCGAGACTCGGCCCGCCGCCCCTCAATTCGCCGACATCTTTTCCGAAACCTACACCGTCACCACCAACACTGCACATTTCGAAGGCGGTGTTCGCATTCTCCATCCTCGCTTGAATTGGGTCTGCCAAACCATGAACGTTGTTTCCCCGAACCCGAATAGCAAGGACGTCAACATGGTCGCCGAGGAAGCCGTCGAATTTACTCTCACGTCTGGCGCGGAAGACGAGCAGGCCCAAAATGTTCATGGCACCTGCAATCACGCCGTTTATAACTACGCCGTCACACCCATTGGCACGAACGATACTATGACACTCACGGGAAACCCGATTCTCGAAACCACCAACGGCATCATCAAAAACAAAATCCTCATTTTGGATTGCGCCAATAACAAATTGATGGCTCCCGGCAAATACAAGATCTATGGCACAAATGTGAGTTCGACTCCGATTCCAACAAATGTATTCCAATTCCCCTCCAGCAAGAAGAAGAAGTGAACGACTCCAATAATGCCTGAGCCACAGACAAAGCTAATGTTGGAGCAAGACAAATCCGGCTCTCCTGTCGCCACCGGGCTCATTGATCAATTGCTCGTCACCGAGAAATTGGTCAAAGAATATCGCCATCGTCGTGTCGTCAATGGCGTCTCCATCACCGTCGCTCCCGGCGAAATCGTCGGCCTCCTCGGTCCAAACGGCGCGGGCAAAACCACAACCTTCAACATGGTTGTCGGCGTCATCCGGCCCGATGAAGGTGCCGTCATATTCAAGGCACAGGAGATAACGAATCTGCCAATGCACCGCCGCGCGCGACTCGGCATCGGCTATCTCACCCAGGAACCCTCCATTTTCCGCAAGCTCACCGTCGAGCAAAACATCCTCGCCATTCTTGAAACCTGCCGCATGAAACGTCAGGAACGCGCCGTCCGCCTTAAGTATCTGCTCGATGAACTTGATTTGGCGCGGCTCGCAAAAAGCAAAGCATACACCCTCAGCGGTGGTGAAAAACGACGTCTCGAAATCACTCGCGCGCTCGTGACCAGCCCCAAACTATTGCTCCTCGACGAACCCTTCAGCGGCATCGATCCCATTGCCGTTTATGAGGTCCAAAAAATCGTTCGCCGCTTGCGTGATCGTGGCCTGGGCATTCTAATCACCGATCACAACGTGCGCGAAACGCTCAAACTCGTCGATCGGGCTTACCTGATTCACCGTGGCGAAGTCGTTTACGAAGGCGCAGCCGACCAATTAGTGAACGATCCCAAGGCCCGCGAAATCTACCTTGGCCCGGAATTCAATCTATGAAATTCCCATCTGCAACTCCCTGGATCACGGAACACGGAATACGCATCCGTTACGCTTCACGGCTCACACGTTCCATTGCGTTTTACGTCTTCCGTTTTTGCTCATCATGCCTCACGCGTCAAATATCCCGTATCACTCCATCGCTCAATCACTCCATTTCTTCCCATGCAACGTGAACTCGTAACCGTTGAACGTTTCTACACCAACCACGCCAGCACGCTCGAATTGAGCCTGCTCGCCGCCGCAGGCGGTCTCAAGCGCGCCATCCGCGAACCAACCGTCAACCGTCCTGGCCTCGTCCTCACCGGCTTCACCCGTTACTTCGCCTACAAACGCCTTCAAGTCATCGGCAACGCCGAAGCCTATTATCTGAAGTCTCTTTCACCCGAAGAAAGAATCAAACGCTACGAAACCTTCTTCTCCTACAAAATTCCCTGTGTCGTCTTCTCCCGAAATTTGCATCCGGACAAACTGTTCCTCAAAGTAGCCGAGCAAGCTGAGGTCCCCATCTTCCGTTGTCCACTCGTCACGATGAAATTCATCAACCTGGCCACTCTCGCCCTCGAAATGATGTTTGCGCCTCGCGGCACCGAGATGGGCAGCATGGTCGATATTCTTGGTGTCGGCGTCATCATTCGCGGCGAGAGCGGCATCGGCAAAAGCGAAAGCGTTCTCGCTCTCATCGAGCGCGGCTACAGCCTCGTCGCCGACGACATCACCAAAGTAACCCTCGTCGATGGCCGCGAAGTGATCGGCACCAGCGCCGAGATTACCCGCAATCACATGGAGGTTCGCGGCATCGGCATTATCAATGTCGCCGCGATGTTCGGTGTCAAAAGCATTCGCCAGGAGAAAAAAGTGGACCTCGTCATCACGCTCAAAACCTGGAACGAAGTCGCCGATATGGATCGCCTCGGCATGGAACAGGAATACGTTCAAATTCTGGGCATCGATGTTCCTCACATCACCATTCCCGTGCGGCCCGGCCGCGATCTCGCCCGTCTTATCGAAGTTGCAGCCTTCCAAACCAAGCTCAAATCCGGCGGCTACAACCCCGCCAAAGAGCTCAATGACCGCCTCATCTCCCGTATGGCCGCCGCCGCCAAACTGTAGAGCAATCACGCATCACGTATCCCGTATCACATTTGTACTGGCACAATCGATTCACTTCAGGTATTTATTGCCTGGATAAATGGGATGAGTGCAAAACAGGCAATTATCGGCAGTTTAATGACAAAAGACTTCCTCGTTTCGAACAAATTGGGAATCCACGCCCGCCCCGCTGCAATGTTCGTCAAGACTGCCAATCGTTTCACCTGCGACATATTCGTTGAGAAGGACGGCGAAAAGGTTAACGGCAAGAGCATAATGGGTCTCATGATGCTCGCCGCCGGTCCCGGCAGCACATTGACCGTTCACGCTCAGGGCAACGATGCTTCACAGGCCCTCACCGAACTCGAATCCCTTTTCAAAGCAAAATTCGAAGAAGCCTGATCCTGTGGCTGCCCCCGAAATCGACATCAAATACGTCGCCCACCTGGCCCGTCTGGCTTTGACCCCTGACGAAGAACAAAAGATCGGAGCCCAACTGGGCCATGTTCTCGGCTACATCGAAAAATTAAAAGAAGTCGACGTCAGCAACGTGGAACCCACCGCTCACGCCTTCCCTCTCGTCAATGTCACGCGTCCCGACGAAATCCGGCCTTCTCTTAGCAACGAAGAAGCCCTCCGCAACGCTCACGCCACCGCAAATGGTTTGTTCATCGTGCCGAAGATTGTCGAATAGATTTTAATCACGCATCCTGCTCATTCGCCCGAGCTCGCGGCCACTCGGTCCCTTTCAAGCTTTTCAATCCGAAGCAGGCGCTGGAGGGAAACTCGGTACGCCTTGGCCAGCCGAACGATTTCACGACGCCCGGGTAGATCGCCGGTCCTCTCCCACGTCGTAAGCGTTGTTCGCGGAATGCCCGCCAGCTTGGCCGCTTCCTCCTGAGTCAATTTTGCCTCCTTCCGCAGATAATGCAGCCAGGCTCCGTATGCATTCCGCCGCGCTTTTGGTCTTCGGCCCATTCGCGCGCGAGAGTAAGTCGCAAATTTTGAACCCGTGGCATTTTGTCGATATTTCGACAAAAGCCGCCTCTTTCCTCTTGCAATCATCCGTCACTTCGGCATCATCAAGACTGGTTCTGGAGTTGTTCCTGGGTTTTCGCTCTCGCCCGAAATACATTTGTGAAGCGAGCGAACTATTCCAGATCGCAAAAA
>Ga0193709_1000303_pt1 | contig 18542 bp, 20 predicted proteins | sample H3c2metaG_FD_160571 | JGI IMG/M metagenome (GOLD analysis project Ga0193709, IMG submission 160571) | Soil microbial communities from a riparian zone of the East river system, Colorado, United States - H3c2 | ecosystem: Environmental > Terrestrial > Soil > Riparian zone | place: USA: East River... | reverse complement strand
CAATCTGGACACAGGCTCTTTTTCGCTGCTCAAAAGCAACCTCGCCGGTCTCCTCCAAACCACCAGCTTCACCGACAGCAACCCACCCACGACTGGCGGGACTTTCTACCGCGTCGGGATACAACAATGAGAGATGAACATCGCGTGGCGCGCCGGCCCTATGGGAAGGCTGCTATTCGCGATGATGATTTCCTGGGATGACACGCAGTTCAGTCTGGATTTCCTGGTCGTCCAGATTCAGGTGTAGGATCCTTCGCCTGTCAATTCCATCGCACGCTGAAAGCCCGCGTCATCTGGCAGCTCCAGACACCTTCTTGACACCGTAGACCGACCGCGCCCGTTCCGCATCCAAATCGCTAATCTTGTTGTCACCCCATTGGCCGATTACCCGGTCGTAATTCGTGTCCACCGGCGCGAGGACGCAGCAAGGACTGCTGCCGACGCCATCGTGACATTCGCTTTCGCATTTCGACGCCCAACAAATCCGATAATGCATGATGGAGCGATAATCGTAGGGCGTACTGGTGACGAGCCAGTTCGCGCGCGGGATCGAGTCATAATCCGATGACCGCCCCGGTTTGATGTTTTCGTAATGGACCGTGATGTAATCGTCGCGGTCCCAACGCTGGTGCTCATGGTGAAAGCCGAGGACATGCCCCAATTCATGGACAATCATCCATTCCTCCTGCCGCCACCAAAACGCCGTGATATTAATCTCCGCTCGCGCTCTTTTTTTGTATCCCACCAAACTGGTGTTGTTTCCGTTCGTCAGATTGCCGGTGAAGAAGACGTATTCCTGCTGATTCGTGCGCGGAACGAAACTGATTTGCGCACCGGTATCCAACCAATGCTGCATGCCGCGCTTGGCGATGGCCTGTTGCTCCGGCGTCAGCTTCGAGATGTCGTAAGGTATGACGCCGCCCGGCCAGGGTCGGGGTTTTTTGGCGTGCGTATCTATGTGAGCAGGGGAATCTGCTGCGTGCGAGTGCACCGTCAATAAAAGTAATGACGCGAACACTGTGGTCACTATCCCAGCTTGGATCCGCCATTTGAGATACATTGGTACAAAAAGATAGGATCGTCGCTGAGAAGGTTCGAAGCGAAAGCGTCCATCAAGTCTTGTTAGAGGGTTGCCAGATCGGGCTCCTGCCCAAAACGTCGGTAACGATTTGACCCGGGCAGACTGCAAAAATCGGAAACTTCGGTAAATTCTCTTCCGCGTGCTGGCGGATAGCTCGGTGTATTTCGTCTTGTGTATAACGAGCAGAAAAATGAAGTAAGACAAGGGCATTAAGTTCCAATTGGGCTGCTGCAGCGATCACCTGAGAGAGATTTGAATGAGAGCCGTGCGCGGTATTGGTCTGCAGAAATGTAGCCTCGTGGATAAGCACCTTCACTCCTGACCAGTGTGGGGGATTCAACTCTGGCGCGTCCCCGGAATAGCCGAGCAGCTTTTCAATTTTTGTTTCGCTAATTGCATCGTCTCCAAGCTCCTTTCGTTTGGAAGCAATTTCAGAGCCGGTCAGGCCTCGAAACTCGGTCCGGAGGACCCGCCGAACCTTACACAAGGTGAAATCAAGCGCCTTAGTGAGTTCAACAGACGCCACGTGTGCCGACGCTCTCGCAATGACCGTATGCCCATTCTGCAATTCGACAGTGTCGCCCGCCTTGAGGCCGGTCCATGTAGCCGGACCCGACTGGGGATCGAATCGCTTCACGAAATCTTGAAGGGCAGGAAAGGACCCGCACCCTACTGGGAAGTAAATGTGTGGGTAGCCATCTTTGGCGTTCAATTGGTGGAGTTGGAGTAAGCCACACATATGATCCCGATCAGCGTGTGTGACGAACACATGCCGAATCTTACCCTCTTTTTGGCCCAGCAATGCGCTGACACCATCTCCTGCATCGAACAGCAGGCCGAAGTTCTCCACAAAAACCCAGGTGGAAAACAGCGCCGTTGAAAATGCCGAAAGATTGAGTTGCATCTTTTAACAAAACGACTGACTTCGCTGGTGTCTGGCCAGCGAATTGCGAAATACAAACAGAATGAAGCCACGGCGTCCACTCAATGCCTCTTGATAATCGGAATACTCGATGTTTTGCATAGCGCTTTACAATGAAAGGGCCAACCCATAAGGGACGGTTCATACCAACGCGGAAATCAGGCCAAGGTTGAGCCTGAAAGCACCAGACTCGCAGCCAGGAAAGGAGTTAGATAGTGGGATGTTGGTAGAGTAGCAAAGCCCAGATGATTTCAATGGAGCTTGGAAATCGCGAACAATCAATTTACAATGTGGGCATGAGTGCTCTAACAAATACTCTGATTGAAGAAATCAAGGCTGCCCCCGAGCCGTTGCAACGCGAGGTCTTCAATTTTCTGGTCTTTCTCAAAACGAGGCAAGCCGCGCGAGAGGAAGGTCGCGAAAATCTTCTACCTCTTGCTCAAACCGCGTGGGCGAATGATTGGGATTCAGTCGAGGAGGATGAGGCATGGCGCGATTTGTAAGCGGTGAAATCGTCGTCGTGCCATTTCCCTTCACCGATCTTTCCAGCGCGAAAGTGCGGCCAGCTCTGGTGCTGGCGTCGCTTAGTCGCGGAGACGTTATTCTTTGCCAAATTACCAGCCAGGCCGCGGGGCACCCGGAAGCGATACCCATAACGAGCTTGGATTTTGAACCTGGAGGCGGTCTCAACCGGCCCAGCTTTGCTCTTCCTCATCGTCTCGTGACGGCCAATGACGTTGTCGTTCGGCGGGCTGTGGGCAAGCTAAAGCCAGCGAAGCTCGGAGAAGTGCGGGAGCAAGTCTGCGAGACGATTCGCAAAAACTAGTCTTCAAATCAGCGCACTCGTTTCGCCCACTTCCATTTGATGCTCACTTTCGCTGTGACAGACAGTTCAAAAACAACTCTTGACTGCCCAGCTACACGAAAGTTGATAGTTACCAGTTGATTGTGGGAATCCCAGTGAGGATAAGTTTTTTTCAATGGCACGGAGTCTTACCCGACCGGGGCAATGCGGAATAGCCGCGCCGCTGAAAAACAGGTGTGGTGGGAGGCACGTTACCCCGGGCTGCGTTCCGTTGTCGCTGACCCGGGGCTATGTTCGGATTTTCCCTCACGCTGCCGCGAGCCATTTTTTCAAAACGTCCGCGCTCTCTCGCAACGCCTTCACCAGCGTCTCGCGATTCTTCATTTTGCCTTTCTGATCCCAATCGTACTCCATATGCATCGAAATCGGCGCGTTGTAACCCATTTCCTTCAACAACTTGAAATAGCCGAGATGCCCGACATCTCCTTCACCAAAAGGCACCCATCGCCCGGCCATCTTCGCGTCTTTCACGTACGCAACCTTGATATGCGATTTCAAGGCTTCGAAATGTGGACGCCACTCTTGTTTGTGAACAATAATCGCGTGCCCGATATCAAACGCGACGCTGACTTGCGACGGATCGAAGTCACTCACGAGCTCGCGCATGTCAACCAAATCGCCACCTAAATAATTCCCATGCCCCGCCGGTGAATGATTTTGGACCAACGCGCCAATCCCAATCTCTTTATTCATCGCCGCGAGATCTTTGAGCTGCGCTTTGAACTCGTTCACTTGCTTTTTCGAATCGCCTTCGCGATCAACAAATCCCAAGCGATAATATTGGACGCCCAATTTCTTTGCGGTGCGCAGAATATCCTCAGTGTGCGGGGACGAAGCGCTGACGATCGCCGTCGTCAGCAGTGGAAGTTGCAACTTCCGTTTGTGCATCGCTTCGACGTAGCGCGGCAACTCCTCCGTCACGCGCTCGGGCAATATTTCGCCGCCCGGCCTCAAGGGCGGATCAACGCCATCCAGGCCGGCTTCCGCCGTGACTGCGGCTGCGTCGTCAAAATTCAGCAACAACGTCTGGTACACTTTGCTGAATACAACAATTGGCGGGGATAATTCCTCCGCGGCGGCCGCAGTGGAAAGAGTGGTTGAAAGGGCGATGGCCGACGCGCCGAGCGCAGTATTGGCGATGAATTCACGTCGAGACAACGTGCGCGCGGGCGAGGCGGAATTGGTATTCATGGCCACAATTTGGATGAATTCGTTTGTTGTTGCAAGGCTCGCCCGGGTTGCAATTGAATTTCACCCGAAGCGCGAGTAGCTTGCGATTATGCGTCAGTGGCTGATAGCGCTGCTCCTTCCGGCTTTGTTGCTCCTCAGCCTGGGCACGCACTCTCGCCAGTCTCTTTCCGCGGGCAAGCTACCGTTGCGAGTTGGTTTGTCGCCCTTCGACCGCGTAACCGTTGACATGAACCAAACGAATTTGGCGCGGGCTTTGATTATGTATTCAGAGCTTACGGGACGAACACAGCTACCGAAAACCAGCCTGCTTTCGCAGCAAGTGGACGAATTTTTCGGCGGGTATTTCACCCGTTTGCATCTTATGAAACTGCCGCCGCGGATTAGAACTGGTATTGAATATCATCGCGATGGCCTCTTCAGTGTTGGTGAAGTAAAGGAGCACCTGGAAGCACTGTTCGCGGCCAGGGGTATGGTCATTGTCCCTGATGGAAGGAAATATTTCCGAGCCGTTCAATCGCCCACTGCTGCCAAAATGCACGCTCAAGGCGAAACAATTTTTTCCATGAACCTCGGGCTTGGCGAACGCGGCGGTCCCCAATTAAAATAGCTCAGAAACGGCTTCCTTCAGCGCCGAAACCATCTGTTTCACTTGCTCGCGCGTCGTACAGTACGGCGGCATCAGGACGACCACATTCCCAATCGGCCGAGTAAGAACCCCACGCTTCGCCATTGCTTCGCAAACGCGAATGCCAGCGCGTTCGCGGAGATCGAACGGTTCTCGCGTCCGCCAGACTTTCACCAACTCGATCCCAGCCACGAGACCGACCTGGCGAATGTCTCCTACATTTGGCAGCGTCGAGAGACTCTTCAGCTCCTGTTGAAGTGTGGCCTGAAGCGAGCGTCGAGCGCGAATCGAGGCGGAGCTCTGCAGAATCTCCAGATTCGCCAGCGCAGCCGCAGCACCTAATTGATTACCTGTATAGCTATGTCCATGGAAAAACGTTTTGAACTCGTGATATTCGCCCAGGAAAGCGTCGAATATCCGCTGAGTTGTCAGCGTTGCCGCCATTGGCAGATAGCCGGCGGTCAATCCTTTTGCGACAGCCATCAAATCAGGCTGCACCCCTTCCTGCTGGCAGGCGAAAAGCGTCGGCGCATTTCCGGTGCGCCCGAATCCAGTCATCACCTCATCCGCAATGAGGAGCGCACCGTGCCCTCGCGAAATCTCAGCCGCGCGTTTCAGCCAACCTGCCGGCTGCGGAATCAATCCTGCCGCGCCCTGGATCAACGGTTCGACAACAAAAGCAGCATAGCGATTTCCTTTTTTCTTTTGCCTCTCAAATTTCTGTTCCAATTTATCGACGCATTCCCAATTGCATTTGCGATATTCGCGAGCATCCGCTCGCTCAGGTTTCGCGCGATTATACGGACAACGATAACAATAAGGCGCTTGCGCCTTGTCGGTCTTGAACAACAATCCTGAGTAAGCCTTATGAAACAAATCGATGTGACCGAGTGCGACTGCCCCGACTGTGTCCCCATGATACGCGCCTTCGAGCGATAAGAACTTCGGTCGGTTGCTTCGCCCCGAGCGGCGCGTGTATTCGTAGGCCAGCTTCAGTGCGACCTCCATCGCCGTGGAACCGTCGTCGGAGAAGAAAACTTTCGAAAGAGCTTCGGCGGGTGATGCGTGATCCCCCTTCGCCAAAAGCGCTACGGAGGACGGGTGCGTGATGCGTGGGCGCGTAGATTCGATGAGCTCTGCGGCGAGAAGGGATGCCGGTTCATTTGCCAGGCCAAGAGGGGAGCTGTGTGCAATCTTTTTCAACTGTCGTTGAATCCCGCTGTTAATCTTCGGGTGGTTGTGCCCGTGGAGATTTGTCCAAATCGAGGAGTTCGCGTCCAGGTATTCCCGCCCATGAACGTCGCGCAAGAGAGCCCCGCGACCTTCCATGATGACGATCGGGTCGCGCTTAAGCCAATCCTGCATTTGCGTGAACGGATGCCACACATAGCGAAGGTCAAGTTTGGCGAGCTGGTGCATTTCTACAAAACCGGAAATTCTGCGATCCAAGGTTTCAGCGCCGCCATCAATTGGTCGATTTGATCTGATTTGTGAGTCGCGCTTATCGTAAGGCGCAAGCGAGCTTCGCCACGCGCAACCGTTGGAAAGCGGACGGCGGGAAGGAGGATGCCTTTTTCAAAAAGAGATCCCGCGATGTTCATGGCTTTCTGTTCGTCGCCGATGAGCAACGGGATAATCGCCGCCGCACCCGGAGAATTTTTGCTCGTTAACTTCGCTTTCGCTTCCGCAACGCGCTCCCAAAGTAATTCGTTGCGAGCCTCCCCTTCGCTGGATTGCACAAGCCTTATCGCGGCGATTGCTGCTGCCGCGACCGCAGGCATTGGCGCTGTGGAAAAAATAAACGTGCGCGCTCGATTAACCAGATAATCAATCAATCTCCTCGAACCGCAAATGTATCCGCCGGAAGCTCCCAATGTTTTTCCCAATGTGCCCATCTGAATTTCAATTTTATCGCTGACACCAAGTTCCTCAGCCAGCCCACGCCGGTTGGCTCCGTAAAGTCCCGTCGCGTGCGCTTCATCCACCATCAACCATGCGCCATATTTTTCTTTCAACTCGACCAGCTCGCGAAGCGGAGCGCGATCGCCATCCATCGAGAAGATGCTTTCTGTGACGATGAGGGTTTGTGATGCGTGATTCGCGATGCGCGATTTAGATTCGGCCCACTTCAGTATCTCTTCCAGGTCGTTCGGATCATTGTGCGCGAAGACACGCAGCTTTGCGCCGGAAAGTTTCGCCGCGTCAACGATGCAAGCATGCGCCAACTTATCAATCACGATCACGTCTTCTTTGCCGACCAAAGAACAAATTGCGCCCAACGCGGCGGCATAACCGCTTGCAAAGGTGAGTGCCGCCTCGGTTCGTTTGAATTCGGCAAGCGCTTCTTCGAGTTCCTCGTGCGGCCTGAGCGAGCCGCAAATTAATCGCGAAGCCCCGGCCCCGGCTCCAAATCGTTCAATCGCGCGAATCGCAGCCGCTTTCAGCGCAGGGTGGCCGGCCAGGCCAAGATAATCATTCGAAGAAAAATTGACGATGGTTCGGCCATTAAACTCGATACGGGTTGCCTGAGGAGAAGCGAGCGTGCGCAGTTGGCGATGCAGGCCCTGCTGTTGGATTTCGCTAAGACGTTTATCCAACTCGTTCTCAAAAGCGTTCATTTAAAGAGCGCTCTGGACGACGGCGCGCACCCATTGCCCGTCAATCATGATGTTGGCGGCTTCGCCCTTGTGCGTGAGAACCGCGTCGTGAATGCCGGACAACTTCCCGGAATCCGGAATTGCAATCAGGTCCGCAAATGCGCCCCGCGTTAGTTCACCAACCTCGCCGCGCATTCCCAGCGCGCGCGCGCCATTGATCGTTGCCATTTGCAGAATTTTTTTCGGCGACAACGAGCTCTGGCGATTTGCCAACGTTCGCATTTCTTCAAACATATTTAGATCCACCGTCTCTCGCCTCTTCTTATACACGCTGGCGAGGCTGTCTGTGCCGAGACAAACGTTGATGCCTGCCTTCAACATTTGTTCCAGCGGAAATCGTTCATGCCGAAAGTAATAATGGCTGCGCGGGCAATGAACCACGTTAACCTCATGCTTCGCCAACAAAGCCACGTCGCCCCTGGCAACATAATTCACATGAATCGCCAGGAGATTTTCTGCCAGCACGCCGCACCGCGCCAGATGGCGCACCGGGGAGCCCAACCCGCAATCTGACATGTCGCGCGTGCTGCGCTCCAGCCAATTGTGCATTTCACCTCGCCGATGCGCAAACATCTCAAACTCCTGGCTCGATTCGGCGACATGCACGCACATGCGCAGGCCGCGTCGGCGCGCCGCATCGGCGCTCAGCCTGAGCAGTTCCGGCGAGGTTGAATACGGCGCATGCGGTGACAAGGCGGCCCGACATCTTGCGGTTTTCAATGAATCAATGCGCTGAAGAGTTTCATCGAGAATTGCCGCGGGGGTCCGCCGGCGAGTGATGCCGATCATTTCGAAGAACGACACGACGCGCAGCTCGCTCAGATTCCAAACCTCGGGCAACAGATCCGGAACGGCTTCAATGTCCCCCACGGTGGTTGTGCCCGTTCGTAACAGCATCTGCGCGCCGTTCATCCACGAAGTCGCATAATCCGATTTGCTCCAAAGACTCTTCGCGGTCGTTATCAACTTCAACCAATCGCTGAAAATCCTCGGTGGCGCAAATTGCCCAGCCATGTCGGTATAGTCCAAATGGCAATGCGCATTGACCAGCCCGGGCAGAAGAATCACTTCGCCCATGTCCACCGGTTCGACTCGCTCCGTTTTTGCTAAATCCTTCCAACGCCCAACTGCCGTAATCCGGCTGGCGGAAATCAGCACTGCTCCGTTTGAAATCGGCGGGCCGGAAACCGGCAGCACCGCCCGCGCGCGCAGAAGTAACTTACGTTTGCGAATTGGGGAACGAGCGTTAGCCGCGGCGGACATCAGTCACGTTTGTCGAGCGCGCCCCATATGCAGAGGGCTCACATCGCCGCTTCCTGACGCCGCCGCTTCGTGCGCGACGCCACCTTATGTTTTCGCGCCTTCCTCTTATTATGCCGTTTGCGAAACTGCTGCTCGATTTTTTTCGCAACGACATCAATCGCCGCATAAAGATCCGCTTGCACATCTTCCGCAAACAGGTCGGGGCCGGGCAGCGCGATTCGGACAGCGCAGCAGAACTGCTGGTCGGCTGCTTTCGTCTGATCATGCTCCAGAGTGACGCGAACATTGGTCGCGTATTGATTCAGATGATCGAGCTTATTAATCCGGGAGATGAGATGATCTTCGATGGCCTTGGTCAGCGTCAGATTGTGTGTCGAAAGAATCAAGTTCATGTCGTCAGAATGCATCAATCCGAAATAAAATCCAGTGAAAGAGTTCGTCCCGGTTTGGGGTAATCTACCAACGCCGTGCATGGAGCCGCGGTCACGCTGCGGCCGGGTTTACAGATTTAACCAGCGAAATTCTGCCGTTCCGTCTCTCACCCAAATACAATTCCCTGCGCCAGCGGCAATTCCTTCGAGTAATTAATAGTCACCGTCTGCCGTCGCATGTAAGTCTTCCAGGAATCGCTGCCACTTTCGCGCCCGCCGCCGGTTTCCTTCTCCCCGCCAAATGCGCCGCCGATTTCCGCCCCGCTCGTCCCGATGTTCACATTCGCAATCCCGCAATCGCTGCCGCAACATGAGAGAAATTGCTCTGCTTCACGAAAATCATTCGTGAATATCGCAGAACTCAACCCCTGCGGCACTTCATTGTGATAGGCGATAGCTTCCTCCAGCTTCCGATATGAAATGATGTAAAGAATCGGCGCGAACGTCTCTTCATGAACAATTTTCAAATCGTGCTTCGCCGCCGCAAGGCATGGCCGGACATAACACCCTCCGGAGAATTTGGGACCTTTCAATGGCTCGCCCCCAAAAAGTATCTCGCCCCCTTGTTCACGCACAGCCCGCAGCGCGACCTGCATGTCCTCGACCGCGCGCGTGTTGATGAGCGGTCCCATCAGCGTCCGTTCCTCGAGCGGATTCCCAATGTGCACCCGCTCGTAAGCTTTCAACAATCGCCGCGTGACTTCCTCGCGTATCGATTCATGCACGATGATTCGCCGCGTCGTCGTGCATCGCTGGCCCGCGGTTCCAACCGCCCCAAACAAAATCCCTTGCGTGGCCAAATCCAAATCCGCCGAAGGCGCAACGATGATCGCGTTATTGCCGCCCAATTCCAGCAGTGTCCGCCCCAATCGCTTCGTAACAACTTCCCCGACATGGCGGCCCATTTTCGTCGAGCCGGTGGCAGAAATAAGCGGTACCCGCGCGTCATTGATAAGCCGCTCGCCAACCGTCGCGCCATCGCCAATCACCAGGCTGAAAATCGCCGGATCAACTCCGTTCCCACGGCAGACCCGTTCCGCGATCTTGATCGTCGCAATCGCCGTCAACGGTGTCTGGCTCGATGGCTTCCAAATTGTCGCGTCCCCGCAGACCGCCGCCAACGCGCTGTTCCACGACCAGACTGCCACCGGGAAATTGAACGCCGTCACAATGCCGACGACCCCCAGCGGATGCCATTGTTCCATCATCCGATGCTGCGGCCGTTCCGACGCGATCGTCAGCCCGTAAAGCTGGCGCGAGAGCCCGACCGCAAAGTCGCAAATATCGATCATCTCCTGCACTTCGCCTTGGCCCTCCGTCGTAATTTTTCCGGCCTCTACCGAGACCAGCCAGCCGAGATCATTTTTGGCTTCGCGCAAGGCGTTGCCCAGTTGCCGAATCACCTCTCCGCGCTTCGGCGCGGGCGTGATCTGCCATTTTCGAAACGCTTCCTGCGCCCGCTTCACAATCCGTTCGTATTCCTCCGGCGTCGCCGTCCGCACACTCGCTATCACCTCGCCATTTATCGGCGAAATACTTTCGAGTAACTTGCCGCTTCCGGTCCATTCGCCAGAAAAAACTCCCAAATTAGCCTCCTCAAGCCCGAGCCTTCGAAGCACATCACTCTGGCGTCGGGTGTTTCCATTTCTCTCATTAACACCTCGCTTCAACGAGGTGTTGACGCGAGTTCGCCCATCCCGAAACCGTTTCAACGGTTTTCTTACGACCGCTCTCTTTGGCGAATTGGCTCGTGAACTTTTCATGTCTTTGCCTCCATCAACCCAACCGAGCGCATTCCTTTTCCATTATTCGCAACGCTTCCTGCAACACATCCTCTTTCACATCCAGCACCGGTCGCAACCGAATTGAGCGCTTTCCACCTCGAACCACCAGCAGCCCCAATTCGTACGCGCCCTTCAAAAATTCATCCCGCAAAGTCCCGCTTGGCAAGTCGAACGCAATCATCAAGCCTCGTCCACGCACCGCAGAAATCACTGGATGCTTTCGTGCTAATCCTTGCAATTCCGCCATGAATGCTTCGCTACGAACTTGCGCGTTCTTAACCAATTTTTCCTCTTCGATAATCCGCAAGTAATGCGTCGAGCGCACGTAATCGGTAAAATTTCCGCCCCACGTCGAACTGATGCGGCTTGGCAACCGAAAACAATTGTCCTTCACCTGATCCAATCTCGGTCCCGCCATCACCCCGCACACCTGCGCCTTCTTTCCAAACACCAGCAGATCCGGCAACACGCCAAAATGTTCGCAACACCAATTCTTGCCGGTGATTCCCATGCCGCATTGCACTTCGTCGAATATCAATAAAATGTCACTCTCGTCGCAAATGCGGCGCAACGTTTGCAAGAACTCGCCGCGAAAATGATTGTCGCCACCTTCCCCTTGAATCGGCTCGATGATGATCGCGGCGATTTCCACACCTTTCTGCGCGAGCACATCGCGAATCTGTTTCTCCGCCAGCTTCTCCTTTTCGATAACCGTTTGAATGCGTTGCTGCTGCGGCAACGAAAAATCCAGGCTCGGACTCGAAATTCGCGGCCAGGGAAACTTCGCAAAATTCGCGATCTTGCGCGGGTCGGTATTCGTCAGGCTCATCGTGTAACCCGAGCGCCCATGAAATGCCCGTTCGAAATGAATGATCTCAGTCCCGCGCTCGCCTCGTCCAGCTGCCAGATTCTTGCGGACCTTCCAATCCATCGCTGCCTTCAGCGCATTCTCAACCGCAATCGCGCCGCCTTCGATAAAAAAATAACGCTCCAGCGGCAACAACCCCATCACACGCGAAAATGTCTGAACAAATTTCGCGAATTGCACCGTATAAATGTCCGCATTCGCCACCTTTACTTTCGCAGCCGTCAATAAATCCGCCTGCACTTCGGGCCGATCAAAATGCGGATGATTGAAGCCGATAGGCTGCGACGCATAAAAACTATAGAGATCGATCAACTCCCGCCCGCTCGCCGCGTCCACGAAATGCGACCCGTGACTCTTCTCCGGATCGAACACCAGCTTGAAGCCATCCACCAAAATATGCTTCTCCAATTCCGCGATGACTTCTGCCGGCGTGATGATGTCTTCCGCCCCTTTACTGGCGGGTTTAGTGCGGCTCATTTTTTTGGGGCGATCTATCGCTTGCATAAGGCGAGCAAACTCACTATTCGTAAAACAAATTTAGGCTGCACTTCATTCTCATTCAAGATAAATGGAATACTTCGCATGAACTTTCGGCCCATGACTACATACATACTCATGTGTCTTCCTAATCGAACAATGTGCTTCTTTAACCTTCGGCTTCGACTTAGCCATCTTCTTTGTGTTCTTTGCGTTCTTTCGCGGCCGTCCTTCGCCGCAGACCTGCGCATCGGCATCATCGGCTGCGACACTTCCCACGTCCAGGCCTTCACCGAAAACCTCAACAACTCCGACGTCAAAGACCACGTTTCCGGCGGCAAAGTTGTCGCAGCGTTCAAGGGCGGCAGCTCCGATCTTCCCGAAAGCGCCAATCGCGTTGAAAACTACGCCAAAACGCTGAAGGAAAAATATGGCGTCCACTTCTACGATACCATCGAGGAACTCTGCCAAAATGTGGATGCCGTCTTTCTCGAAAGTGTCGATGGCCGGCCTCACCTCGAACAAGTCAAACCCGTCCTCAAAGCCGGCAAACCCGTCTTCATCGACAAGCCGATGGCTGGCTCGCTCGCCGATGTCATCGAGATCTTTCGCCTTGCGAAGGAGGCCAAAGCTCCCATCTTCAGTTCCTCCGCTCTTCGCTTCGCCAAAGACACCCAGGCCGTCCACAACGGCTCCATCGGCAAAGTTAATTACGTCGAGACTTACGGCCCCTGTGAAATCGAGCGCCACCATCCTGATCTCTTTTGGTACGGCGTCCATGGCATCGAAGCCATGTTCGCCGTTCTTGGTCCTGGCTGCGAATCCGTTCAACGCGGCACGACTTCGGACGGCAAAATCGAAGTCATTGGCACGTGGAAAAACAGCGCGAAAGGAATTTACCGCGAGGACAAAAAATTTCACGGCCTCGCCAAGGGCGAAAAAGGCGAGGCGTCCGCCGGTTCGTTTGACGGCTATGTCCCTCTCGTCGTCGAAATCATGAAATTTTTCCGGACCAGTGTCGCCCCCGTTTCGCCCAACGAAACCATCGAAATCTTCGCCTTCATGGAGGCCGCTGATGAGAGCAAGGCCAAAGGGGGCGCGCCGGTCAAAATCAGCGAGGTTCTTGCCAAAGCCTCAAAACGTTGATCGATTAGTTTACTGAAGCCAAACATGCCGGATAAGTCTTAGGACAATTCGGGCTCATAGGTTAACTCCGCTCCCGTTCAGCAACGCCTATGCCAATGCACGAACCCGAATATTCTGCTGTCCGATCTACAAGTACGGTTTGATTAGGCACTAACGCCTATTCGCGCGCCATTCATTCAATCATCGCCACGTCCGAATACGACCGGACCAATTCCTTCGCGCTGGCCTCGTAGGCTTCGGTCTTGAGCCGCTCGACTTGTTTTTGGTCTACGGCCTCGCGTCGCGGAGACCTGCTCATGCTCGAATCTTGAAAGGGCTTCGGGCTGAACAGAGACCAGTTGCCAGTGCGAACGTCGATCAATGCGACTTTGAGACGGATGCGCATGTGTTGCCTTTCATCGGGCACCACCCAATGGACCATCGGCACCCAGGAAACAGTTTTGGTCGCCAGATTCTCCCTCTCCGATTCGAGAATTCCCCAGTAACAAACGATGGTGTCATTTCCACCTTTCGCCGCGGCGAGACGCAGCAATCGGGAGTAGCTCTGCTGATAGAGGCCGTCGGTTTGAGTTGCGTCTGGCCTGGCTGGCGGTACGCCGGAGAAGGGGACGACCTGAAAATGTTTACTGAGTTCGGTCACCATTCCGCCATCGGGAAAGGCAGCGCCGGATTGGATGAGTAGCAGGGAACTATCCGAATGCAATTTGACGCGTTTCGCATTTTCGAGCGCGCGGCGGATTTCGTTTTCGGAGGCGATTACGCCGGGCGTGATGCCAAGGACATCGAATTCGCTGAGCTCGCCGCGGTATTGGAAGGCGGGGTCCAACGGAGACTCGGGCGCACGACCGTGATGCGATTCTTTACCGATGTAGGCGGAATTGGAGATTGGGCGGATGGTCGTATCACAACCGAGAAGGAAAAGACAAAGGATGGCAGTGGAACTGAAGGTTAAGAATTTCATGGAATTAGAATGTTGACTACGTGAAAAATCTCGACGTTCTGTTCAGCGTGTTGACAAGCACCGGGAAAAGCGGCATGGGGCTGCCGCACTCCACAACCTTGCGGACAGAGTGGCGTGCAGGTGCTCGCGCCAGCGTCTTGGAATGCGGCAGCCCCATGCCGCTTTCGTGAGAAGGGACGCCAATGTAGAGCGCCGTGGACGAACGTGCATCCGCCTTCTCACGTCGGTGGCTACGGAAAATATCATTCGCCGGAAACGGTCGTTTCATATTTGACGCCTTCGGGGACGGGAACGGAGACGGGCACGGTGGTGCCCTCGTTGCCGGCGGTGCGGCGCGTCGAATCGACGGCAATGAAAGCCGTTAAGGAGGACATCAGACTGTAATCGAGAGCGATTTTCTTAATTTGGCCCGCCCAATTTTGACTCGGCTCATAAATCGATTGCTGCGCCAATTCAGCAATTTTCATTCGCGCCCATATGCTCGCCAAACCGCTGTTCGTCGTCGTTGCGCCGGTTGCAGTAACCGGCACGTCGAACTGCAATTGCTCTCCGCCCGCGTTGCCGCTCAGCCGAATGGGCGCATTTGCGTCGCCTCGAAAGCGTCCGGTCACAACCAATGGCCGGCCAACAAACAAATCCGGCAACTCACCGGGAAAGATTTCCGCCACGCGCAATCCACCTCAATCAATCCGGACATCGGTCAGGGCAGGGTGGCTGATGCGCTCGAAGAAATCTTCCATGATTTGCGCGGCCTCGTCATTCGGCCCGAGATACGCCACCGCGCCGCGCCCGGTTTTGCCCATGTGCTCTATCAAGTAACGATTCACCGCCGACCCGATGCCAAAACTGAAAATGCGCGATGGACCGAGACGTTTGCGAATCTCGCGCAGAATCTCCGCTTCATTACCAATGTATCCATCGGTCAGAAAACAAACGAAACGCAGCCGCTGCGGGTCATGCGGAAAATCGAGCGCGGCCTTGATGCCTTCAATCATCATCGTGCCGCCTTCGCCTTGCAGCGAGTCGACGTAGGCAGCGGCTCGTTTGATATTCGCCCGCGTCGCCTCCACCGGCCGGTCACCGAATTTCGATGCGCTCATCGAAAAGCTAATGACCTGGAAAGAATCGCCCGGTTGCAAGAGGCCCAGGCCGCGCTCGACGGCTTCTTTCGCCTGCGCGATGGGCCGCCCGTACATGCTGCCGGAACAATCAATCACGAACACCATTTCCATCGGCTGCCGCGGTAAAGACGCGAGTTCTTTTGGCGGATAAAGCATCAGGCTAAAAAAGCCGCCACGTTCATCCTTGTGCGTCAACAAACTGGATTTGATTTGATCGCCCGCGACGCGGTAGCGCAGGACAAAATCGCGATTTGGCAGGCTATCGCCAGGATTCAGCGAAACGGTCAGATGTTCCGGCGAAGAGGACTCGTGAATGATCTCATGCGTTTTGCACTCGAACTCTTCGATGCGAACTCCGGCATCAATGTTCACACTGAGCGAGATGTCGTGCGGCGTCCGTTCACCCGGCTCCAGATACAAAACTTCCGTTTTTTGCCGGGAGGCACCGATTTTTCCACGTGCGACAGCTCCGACACCCTCGGTCATTCCGGGCGGATTGAATCGCGGTCCGACGACCATTGGAAACACGAATTCATACCAGCCATCCACGTAACTGAGCGTATGAATGTATTTGATGTTTACGTCAATCTCCTGGCCCGGTTCGATGTTGGCGACCGATTGGGCAAAAATGTTGGGTCGCTCCTCAGTGAGAAGCGACGCAACGTATCCTTGGCGTTTGGCTTCCTGATAAATTTGCTCAGCCTCCTTGCGCTCACGGATAATTCCGCGAATCCGGCGCTCGCCAATGGTCATGATGAAATCGTTCACCGCCGCGTTATGCGGCAACGGAAAAAGATAAATCGCTTCGATTTTGCTGGAGTATGGATTATGAAATTGTTGGGTGACCTCAACCTCACCGATGTAGCCGCTGACCGACGCCCGCACATCGGTATGCTTGAGCGGCATCGGAATTTCTTTCTGCTCGATCTTGGCCATCAACGCGCCGCTGCCAGGAGAATCGTCGGCGCGCTGCGCGACCACATCGCTGCCTCGCGCAATGACCCAGATTTCTTCGTCGGCCAGAGGGGTTTCCGCGGCGAGCCGCCCAGGATACCAATCCAGTCCCATCGCGCGAGATTCTCCTGTCCCAAGCCTTCCTCTGCCGCGATAAACAGGGCTCGGTACAGGAGCCGCGTTTGTGCCCGTTGCGGGCGTGGTTGTGATGGTTGGCGCTTGCGGAGCGGCTGATTCGGAAGCAGCCATGCTGCTCCCTTCGAAGACTTCACTTCGCTTCGTTATCAGTGCTGGCTGTGAGCTGCACCCCGGGAGAGCGACGATCACGAGGAGCGACAACAGTGAAAGCAGGGTAAATACAAGGCAGGGTCGATTCGAAAACGTCCAGAAGTTCCCGTCTTTGCGCAAGAAACTGTTGAAACAGTTAATCTGATTTTCGCGGCGATCGTGCACCCCGCTGAGGCGAGGTGTTAATGAGAGAGGTTTGCGTTTTTCGAGTCGGCCACGGACGACAACGAGCCAGTGAGGAAGTATTTTTTTCATTCTGATTTCCTTTCTTCAAAGGTTGCATCGGCGGAAATTCTGTTGCCATCCGGATTCGCGGCGACCTGGAGCGTGAGTTGAAACTGAGGCGGTTCATTTCCAACGATTTGCAAATGAATGGTCGCAATCCGAATTTTGCCGGACGGCAGTTTGTCTGCGGAAGAAGTGTTAAAGGCTGCAATGATGACTCGCTCATGTTGAATCGCTTTTGCATCATAGAATGGCGGTTCGTGAAATGCGGCCGAGTCGCCCCCTTCAATCCCAAGGATTTTTGCGACGCCATTGGTCGCAGAGAATTCAATTTGATAAGCGGCCAGCGGCGCGCTTTTGGAATCCACATAGATGTCCACTGCGCAAAAGCGACTGCGGCCTTCCTCATTCGCCGGTTGCTGTGCGCAAAGCGTCGCCGCTGGCCAAAGGAAAAGCTTCAAAAACGTTAAAACGTAAAAAGGGTTAAAACGTAAAAATGAGAAAGCAGAAGCAAGACTGGTGCTCCGAAGCGTTTTCAAGAATGGCCTCTCTTTTCCAAACTGACGGCGTGCGCCGCAATCGCCTCTGCATCACGTCGGTCAACAATGCCGTCTCGGTTTATGTCGAGGTTCGGATCGGAGACGTGCAGCGCTTGTAACTTTTTTGCCAACATAAATGCATCTAAAATATCCACCTTGCCATCGCGGTTTAGATCCTCGCGGGCGTAAGCCAGCCCGTGGCTTTGTATTTGGATGCCTGTGTGCACATTTTCCCATCCGCGCCGGACTGCTTTCCTTGATTGGCCAAAGCCGAGCAATTCTTTTGCGTGCGGATATGCCACAAGAATTACGGCTGCAAAGCCCGCAGCTGCTGCCGTCCAGGGCCTTAGACGAGACCATAGGGTTCTCTTTTTCTCCGGTGCGGCCAGATGCTGACGGGCAGCTTTTATCAGCGCCTCGTCCAGCGTTGGCGGAATGAAGATGGGCGTTTTGGGAAGCTGTTTGAAGGCTGCGACCAATCTCGGTGGCGCTTCCAGTTCTTTGTCGTCGCTATGGCCGTTCTGCATTTCCATATAAGGTCCAGGTCGCTGCGGGCATCGAGGCTGTCCATTGCCGGCAATGGGGCGTCCACAATGAAACTTTGCGCCATAGTTCGCGGCTTTTGGCCGTTACTTCAAGTCATTATGGGAGCCAATGGGCAAAAAGGTTCATTGAAATTTGTCGAAAATAAGAGTTGCATCCGGTCGCAAACTGGATAGATTTGCGGCCACATAGATAACTCGCCAATCAGAAACCTGGTGGATCTTCAGTTGAACAAAGCTTCAGTGATGATTTGAAACCCGATGGTCGGGAACAGTGAGAGAGGGGAGTGAAAGTAAAGTCATCATGAGTACGAAATTGTTTGTTGGAAATCTTTCCTTCAACACCACAGAAAACCAGCTTCAAGATATGTTCGCCGCACACGGCAACGTCATCGAAGTGGATTTGATCATGGACAAATTCAGCGGCCGCCCACGCGGTTTCGCCTTTGTTACCATGGAAAATAAAGAAAACGCAGACGCTGCAGTGCAGGCCTTGAACGGCAAGAGCATTGACGGCCGGGCGTTGACCGTCAACGAAGCACGCCCACGCGAGGAACGTCCTCGTGGCGGTGGTGGTGGTGGCGGCTACGGCGGTGGTCGTG
>Ga0193709_1000302_pt1 | contig 18550 bp, 14 predicted proteins | sample H3c2metaG_FD_160571 | JGI IMG/M metagenome (GOLD analysis project Ga0193709, IMG submission 160571) | Soil microbial communities from a riparian zone of the East river system, Colorado, United States - H3c2 | ecosystem: Environmental > Terrestrial > Soil > Riparian zone | place: USA: East River... | reverse complement strand
AAGTGGGCCATAGATTCTCCTCGACAAAAGGTGTCACCGTCTGAAAATTTGGCTGTATTGCCGAACCGGGTATTAGGACCGGGCAATTCGGCGTGCGATAATGTAAACGGTGGAAACCGGCGAGTGCTCAGGTTTCCGAACGAAAGCCAATCCTAACCGGATTGGGGGTGAATTACTAAGTGGCTGAAGTCATTATCCAAGAGAGTGAGTCACTGGAAAATGCCCTGCGGCGTTTTAAGCGCAAGGTGCAACAGGAAGACATCATCAAGGAAATCAAGAAGCACAGCTTCTACATGAAACCCGGCGAGAAACGCCGGGCCAAGGAAGCGCTTTCGCGGAAGCGTCTGCGCAAGAAGCAGCGGCGCGAACTGGATTAGTCGTTTGAAGTCTGGCCGTAAAACGGTTAGGCAAGCGTCAACCAGTTCGAACCAAAGCTCGGCGCCCCGCTCCGTGATTCAGGCCCCGGTCAGGTAGTGAACGGCAGTTTGCAAAGCAGCAGATTTGCGCTCGCAGGCCCCAGGGAGCCCAGCCCGGTCCTTCGGAGCACACCTTCTTTCGTGTGTTCCAGCCATTGGTGCAAGATTCTGCGCGTTCCCTTTCCGGTTGGGGTCTCAGGGGGGAACGCTTCCATGGAATACCATGACAAGGTTCTGAAATGCTCGGAGTGTAGCGCCGAGTTTGTATTTACGGCCGGCGAACAGATGTTTTTCGCCGATAAGGGCTTTAAGAACGAGCCCAAACGCTGCAAGGCCTGCAAGGCCAAGCGCGCGGAGTCTTCGGGCGGCGGCGCGAACGGCAGCCCGATGCGTTCTGAGACCAAGACCAGTTGTTCACAGTGCGGGAAGGAAACCACCGTTCCGTTTCGCCCGACGCAGGGACGTCCCGTGTTCTGCCGCGAATGTTTCCAGCAGCGGCGAGCCATGGGCGCGGCGTAGAGCAACTCGATCCGGGGGGCGGTTCGTTTCCTTCTGTAGATCGCCTGGCGCGAGGTAGTTTTCCTAACGCAATTTCTTTCCGAGTCTAATCCGAGCACGGCGAAAAGAGTGCTCTTTGCGGGCTAATGCATTGGGGGAGCAATGCGGAACACGCGGCCTTCAGGATTCTCGAACGCCCAGTGTTCCGCGAAGTTGGCCGCGCAGAGTGCAATCGCTTCCGTGAAACCGGCACCGAAACAACATCCGGCATCAAGCATATTTCGCGCGAATCGTTCAAGCGCTCTTATTTTTTCCCTGCTGCTGGTTTGCGTTGCAATGTTTCTCGAACGTGCTTGGTGCGCAGGAAGCAAAACCGGCGGCTACAAATTATTTCCTGAAGCTGGTTTGCGAATCCGCCGACATAATTGTCACCGTGCGCTTTGACGGCACATCGGCATAGATCCTAGCGGCTGGAAACCTCCGGCTATCAGCGACCAGACCCTCCGAGATTTATGCGGAACTGTAGAACAGCTTAGGGAGTCCACTCGAAGTGGCTACGAAGACGCGCTTTGCAAGTATTGCATACGGCGAGAACGCAGGAAAAGCAGACCGCCCACGAACAAACCAAGCAACGTGAGAGCCAAAGCGCCCGGCTCCGGGGTGGCTACCGTACTTGTTGTGACGTTTAATTGAACGTTATCGAAATTGATTTGCCGTCCGTTTCCAGTGAGTTCAATGCCGAGGAGCCCGGCCGGAACCGTGGCGCCCGTTGCACAAGTGAGAGTTATGTCTGCAAATGTGCCTGCGGTAATAGTCCCATTGGAGTTGGAGCCCGAGGTGCAGAAAACGTTCGCGCCATCCAGTAGATTCAGCGAATAATTGGCAGCAGCGACGTCGAAGCGGCGACCGACATCAACCGACAAGGTATAGACAGAGTCTGGCAGAAGGGAAATTCCAGTCAGGGTCTGCGAGATGCTGCCACTGTTAATATAAGCGACCACACTGCCATCCGGCAGGGGGAGATTGAGGTAGAAGGAGCTGGGCTCGAACTGTCCCGCCGATGCGTTCGTACCACCAATTGTCCAGCCCGGCATTGGGTTGCCCGCATTGTACGCGCAGAACTCCGGCCCATTGCACGGGGACTGGAGCGGAAGGGTAGGAGCAATCTGCTCGAACGACGCGTTTTGTATGGAGATGGAATCGCCCCAAGCTCCGGAAGCGACAAGACAAAAAGCCAAAGCGCAGAATGCGGACATTACAAGTCGCACAAATCACCCCAATTTAGTCCAGCTGCGGGCTGCACAATGGAATTCTAAGATGTTCCAACATGAAACTACACCCTGAGTACGAGCACGTGCCTTTCCAAACATGGACGGCTCGAAGCACCCGGACTCCGGAGATTACTCTCACATTCTAAGAGGGTTATAGGAAAGCGCTCCTGGCAGGTGCCACCAGGTGCAGAGAGCCCTATGGTTTTTGGTGGAAAATTCCTGCCTTTTGTCGGCGAAACCCCTCCGGCTTTGCTGTTACTGCCCTCTGGTTTGACACGGCTCGGCAATTCTAAATGAGTACCGGTACTACTCCGCCCATAAGGGCGCAAACCGGTTGGCTGGCCCGAGTTCAACGCTTGAAGGCATGGCTCCACAAGATGACATGCGCCACCACATCCATCACGCCCAGAGCTAGCAATCGCGAAAAACCCAACCGCGGTATGAGAGTGAAGGCGATCATGCCTAGGAAAGGGGCAATTTGAAGCAAATATCGATCATACAGCGGGACATTTCCCCCGACCCCCAACTGCTCCAGGATAAAGAAAGCTACTGTCAACAAGGCAAAAATCGCAGGAGGGCAGGACAGCACAGTATGGCGTTTCTGCCAGACGAGCAGGCCGATGACAATGGCGTTGTAGACTGTCAAAGCGGCAACGCACGCGAGAAGAAGGAATTCCCCAGCAGGCAGTCGTGAGGCCAGTGCAATGAGCGCACGGAGCGGACCTGGCTGAATCAGCGAAGGTCGAAGACAGGCGGCCAGGATCCCAGAGAGGGCCGCAGCCAGGAGCGCCAACCAACGAAAAGGAAGCCGCACCCGCCAGACGACCGGAAAAGTGAGTGGTGCCAGATAGAAACAGGAATAAAAACCCGCCACAATCGGCCTAAAGGCGCTCAAGCCCGCATAGGCTCTCCACCCTAATTCCGGGTGCGACAGGCCGGTCGCTACGCCGGGACTCGTCAAACCCCTCCATACGACAATCAGGAGAATTACGGGTGCGGACGCGACGGACAGGGATAGGATAATCCCTACCAGCCTGACCCATCTCTCTTTAGAACGCAATCCTCGCAATCGCAATAGGCCGAACAGAGCAACGGCTGGGAGCAGCGCAAGATAGTACTGTCGGCACGAGATCGCCATGCCCATAGAAAATGCCCCAAGGATCAGCAGCAAAAAAGAGGACGCAGTGACTGTCGGACACCAGGCGGACTCGATCCAGGCCAGAGTCCCTAATATCGCAAAAAGCAGTGCCGGACCTTCCGTGAGTGTGGTCGCGGCAGCCATCACCGAGTGTGGAAAAACTAGTGCAGCGAGGAGGGCACCGTACCAGATTTGCGGAAAACTGCCGTAACGAGCACCCAATAGTATCCCCACGAAAAGAAGCACCCAGCTTATGAGGTTGGCGATTCTCGCATCGCGTAGCTCTGCTCGACCAAGCACACGAACTCCCGCCGCCATCCACAGGAAACTGGCGGGACCTGGCGGGTTCCGTTGAGAGCGAACCGTCGCAACAGAAAGTCCCTGGTGGGCGTAAGTTTGCACATCACTTAGATTGTATTGATCATCGAAGACGGGACGATTCACGAAGCCGATAAACAGAGCTGCTGAAAGTAGCTGCAGCGCGAATGCGATGATGACCAGACTGAGGTAGCGCCGGGTCCGCGATTGAACTTCAATTTGGCAATCCCGAACCTGAGGCCCCCCGGCCGCAAGCGTGTCAACCGTGGAAAGGCTGTCTGGAAGGGTTCCCGAAGCTTCGCTCATAGCTGGCAGTCATCCGCAGTGATCTGCAATGCCGGCGTATCCGTATTGCATTGCAGTTGAACTCGATCCCTGGCGTGTACCGCAATTGAAATTCCGCTTGGAACTTTATGCGCCTCATCTCACGCCGTCCACTTCGAGAACGGCCATGATTGACGTACCCAGGAATCTCTGCGGTATCGGTTCGCACGTCGACACCAGCGACAGCAACCGGTTGAGGACCTTGGTTCGAGGGCTGAACCCCTCCGAGATGATCTTATCCCTATCTCGATCTCCCTTTCCTAACAGCCATAGCTTCCGCAACAGCAGAGTGGGCGCCAATGGGAGTCCCCAGTAGCTGGAGTTCGCGATCTGAAGGCGATTGCGCCCGGCGGTTTCTTCAAGAGATCGGATCGAATAGCGCCGTACATGTCCGGCGGCTTCATCATAAGCTGAATACGCCCACTTGCCTGCGGGAACGTTCAGAACCAGCTTTCCGCCCGGAGCCAGGTGGAACATTACCGCGCGAAGGAAGTGGTCTTCGTCCGCCATGTGCTCAAGAACATCGAACAAGAACACCAGATCAAAGCGCTGTCGCAATGCCGGAACCTGTTGGTGAATGTCGTAACAAAAGATATTGCTGCGCCGCGCCAGACTCTGTTTTAAGGCAAATTCGTTCAGGTCGAATCCTGTTACTTCTCGTCCGTAGGCCTCTTCAATCTGGCGCTGAAGTAAACCATGACCGCATCCGATCTCGGCGATCTCTAAAGCGCTAGGGATCAGGCTGCCCGCCAATCGTCGCAGCACCTCAAATCGTCGCTTTATCCAAAAATGATCGATGGTAGCTATTTCAAACCACCAATTTGCCATGCTGACCTCGGCCGGCGATGACAAATACGTTAACGTTCGCTTGCTATTGATCTCGAATTGCTCTGGGCTCGAAGAAATACCATCTGCGGTCGAGCTAAGATCGAAATTCTCGGTTTTGGAATCGCCGGGCATGTGGTCTCTGCTACAGGAGCTCCTGCCGTGCCCTGGTAAACCCCAGCCAAGCGGCTAACGATGAAACGGGGGCCAAAACCGCAGCGCCAAGCAAAGCCTTGTGGACTGGAATGGCACTGGAAAGCCTGAACGCGCGGGCCATACGAAGCACCTTCCTTATCAATCGTGATCAGAAAAATCGCACCGCCCATTTCGGGTGCCTGGCTCCGGCGATAACGGCAATGTGTAAGTGTACTAGAAAACAGTGGCATGGTTGCCCAACAGCGCGAACTCCGCCGAGATTGAAGAAAAGGTTGAATGGGGTATGATACGGGCGAAGTCTCCAGTCCAGGTGCCCGGTCTTCCTTTTAAGCGACAAGGAAGCCAAGCTAACGGAGGGCCAGCCATGGCTCACCGCTTCACCATCGGTGTTGAAGAAGAATTCCAGATCATCGATCCAGCGACGTGCGAATTGCGTTCGCATGTAATGCAACTCGTGAACGAGATTTCGCCCTCGATCCAGGACCAGGTGAAACATGAAATGCACCAATCCATCGTGGAGACGGGAACGAAAATCTGCGAAAACGTGGGCGAACTGCGCATTGAGATGCATCGAACGCGCGGCGAGCTTATTGCCGCAGCGGAGCGTGCCGGGTTGCAGGTCGCGGCGGCGGGGACCCATCCTTTTTCGAGCTGGATCGACCAGGTAATTTCGCCGGGCGAACGCTACGAAAATATCGTCGAGGAATTGCAGCAACTGGCGCGGTCGCTGCTGATTTTTGGCATGCACATTCATGTGGCCATGCCGGATAAGCAGACGACCATCGACTTAATGAACATGGTGCGGTATTTTTTGCCGCACCTGCTGGCGCTGTCAACCAGTTCGCCATTCTGGATGGGGCGCAATACCGGGCTGAAATCCTATCGCACGACCGTGTTCCGCAGATTTCCGCGGACCGGGCTGCCGGAACATTTTCGCTCCTGGAGTGAATACGAAAATTTTACGAATTTACTGGTGCAACTGAACTGTATCGACAATGCAAAAAAAATCTGGTGGGACGTGCGGCCGCATCCGGTGTTTGGCACACTGGAATTCCGGATGTGCGACGTGACCACGAAAGTGGAAGAAGCGTGCGCGATTGCGGCACTGACTCAAGCGATTATCGTGAAACTGTACCGGCTGTATACCAGCAATCAAAGCTGGCGGATTTATGAGCGAGCGCTGATCGAAGAAAATAAATGGCGTGCGGCAAGATATGGAATTGAAGGCAAGATGATCGACTTCGGCAAGGAAGAGGAAGTGCCGATGAAGCGGCTGATTCCGGAATTGCTGGAGCTGGTGGACGATGTGGTGGACGAACTCGGCAGCCGCAGCGCGGTGAATTATGTGCATACCATCTTGAACGAGGGAACCAGCGCGGAGCGGCAACTGCGCGTGTTCGAACAGACCGGGGATTTGCGCGCAGTGGTGCAGCATGTGGTGGCGGAGACGCGGGCGGGAACGATGGAGCCGCGGTCGTCGTCGCATGCCGTGAATTGACTTGCGGGTGACGGACGCGACTGGGGACCGCAAGACGGCCGCCTGAAGGTGGCCGCTATAAAGGATCAAGAGCCGGGCTGGCCCGGCCTAGCTAAGACTCGGAAAAGGCGCGGCGGCGAAAGCCGCCGCTACCACCAGCCAAGAACCGAACGCGGCTTTTTTACGGAGTGCTGACATGAAAATTGTGGGATTGCTTTGTGGGCGGGAATATTCGTTTCCGCCGGCGTTTATTGCGCGCGTGAATCAATTGGGCGCGAAAGATGGAGTGGCGGCGGAATTTGTCAAGCTGGGTGGAACCAAGATGGGCGAGCCTGCGCGCTACAGCGTGATCGTGGACCGGATTTCGCACGAGGTGGAATATTATCGCGGGTATTTGAAGCATGCAGCGCTTGCCGGGACGTATGTGATCAACAATCCCTTCTGGTGGACGGCTGACGACAAATTTTTTAATTACGCGGTGGCGGCCAAGCTGGGCTTGGCGATTCCGAAGACGCTGTTGCTGCCGCAAAAAGGTTATCCGGCGGATGTGGATATCACCGGGGAATCGCTGCACAACCTGGAGCATCCGATCGACTGGGACGGGCTGCTGGATTTTGTGGGACGGCCGGCGATTTTGAAGCCCTATTCGGGCGGCGGCTGGAAACACGTTTACAAAGTAAATGACAAAAAAGAATTGCTGGAGGCGTTCGACAAGACTGCGCCGTATTGCATGACGCTGCAGGAATTCGTTGATTTCGATAAATACGTGCGCTGCTTTACGTTTGGAAAAATGGACATTGTGCCGGTGCATTACGATCCCAAGGCGCGGCAATACCTGGTGGAGCACGAATATTTGTCCGCGGCGGTGGGAGCGCGAGTGGTAAAAGACGCGCAGACGATCAATCTGGCGCTAGGATATGAAATGAACACGATCGAATTTGCGATGAAGGATGACGTGCCCTATGCCATCGATTTTTTGAATCCGGCGCCGGATTTCGAGCGCGACCGGATTACGCAATTTTATTTCGAGATGGTCGTGGAAAAGATGGCGCGGCTGGTGATCGATCGCGCGTTACATGGAGCACCTTCGAATCCGTGGCCGCGTTGGGAAGAAATGCTGGGCGTGGGCGCGGCGGCAGGCTTCACCGGCGCGCCGAAGGCGGTGGCGCACACGGCGGGTGCGAATGTATCGACGCCGGCTGCTGCGGTCGGTGGTTCTGCGAGCAACACTCCGAGTGGCGGAGCGAAAACCAAATGAGCATGGGCGCAGCGCCGACTTCGCCGGTTGGCAATATTTCGAACGCGGCAGCGGAGCAGTGGCACCAACTGCTGCAGGCGAAGCTGCTGAGCTCGCCAAAATTCACAGAAAAATTTTACACGGAGTTACGCGCGGCGAAGCTGACCTTTGGCAATCGCGTGCACTGCCCTTTTTTGCGGCCGTTTTTTCTTTCCTCGGAAGACGAGCAGCGGGTGCGGGTGGTCGCGGAGACCATGGCAGACTTGGCCGAACGCGTAACCGATGCGGCCATGAAAAACGCCGCACTGCTTCGGCAATTCCATTTGCGCGATGAGGAACTGCGCCTGGTGCGGATGGGAAAAATTGCCGGGCCGGCAAGCACGGCTTCGCGGCTGGACGCTTTTTTGCTTCCGGATTCGCTGAAGTTTGCCGAATATAACGGAGAATCGCCGGCCGGTGCGGGGTACACGGAAACGCTCGGGGAAATATTCCTGAAACTCCCGCTGGTGGCTGAATTTGATAAATCGTTTCAGATTCACACTTATCCGCTGAGCGCGAAATTATTGGACGCGCTGGTCATGAGTTACCAGGATTGGGGCGGAACCAGCAAGCGTCCGCAAATGCTGATCACCGATTGGCGGGAAGTGCCGACCTGGACGGAATTTGAAATATTGAAAGAACGATTTGAGAAGCTGGGCGTACCGGTGGAGCTGGCTGATCCGCGGGACTTGCACTTTGACGGCAATCAGCTGACGGCAAACGGAAAGAAGATTGATGTGGTTTACCGGCGGGTGCTGATGAACGATATTGTGGCTCGATCCGCCGAGTGCAAAGCGCTGGTGGATGCAGTTGCCGCGAACGCGGTGTGCGTGGCGAATCATTTCCGCTGCAAGATTCCACATGTGAAGGCATTCTTTGCGGTGCTGACGGATGAACGGAACGACGCGCTGTTTTCGTTTGGCGAGCGGGAACTGATTCGTAAGCACGTGCCGTGGACCCGCGTGGTGGCGGATGTGCGGACATCGCACTACGGCGGGTCTATCGAGTTGCTGAAATTTTTGCGCAGCGCGCGGGAAAACCTGGTGCTGAAACCCAGCGACGAATACGGCGGCACTGGCGTTAAGTTGGGATGGGAATCGAGCGAAGCGGATTGGGACGCTAGCATTGCAACGGCGGTGGCGGCTACCCAGGGCTGCTCGATCGTGCAGGAACGAATTGCGATCCGGCGCGAAGTGTTTCCCTGGATCCAGGCAAATGGCGAAGTGCAATTCCGCGACATGCTGGTGGATTTTGCGCCTTATTTATTCCGCGGAAAAATGAGCGGATTTTTGACGCGCTTGAGCGCCACGGGTCTTGCCAATGTCACCAGCGGTGGCGGGCAGATCCCGGCATTCCGCGTGCACCCGCGTGCTTGATTGAGCAGCATGAAATTGCGGCTGGCATCTGGAATTTTCTCAAATCCCCTGTAAGATAAATGTGATGGCTTTTCGAGATTGCCAACCAGAATTGATGCCGGGCGCTAAGAACGCCGTGGAAACCTGCCTGGCAGTGCAGGCGGGCGAACGCGTGGCGTTGATTGCGGATGCCGAGAGCAGCGCTGTGGCGGCAAGCCTGGCCGCCGCTTTGCAAAATGTGCAAGCGACGACAACGGAATTATTGCTGGAGGACTTTGCTCCGCGGCCGCTGCGCGGCGCTCCAGGGCCGGTGCTGGAGGCGCTGGAAAAAGCCGACGTGGGAATTTTGGCGATGAATCCGCAGCCAGGCGAGTTGACGGCGAGAATGGCTATCGTGCACGTGGTGGAGCGGCGGCGAATTCGTTACGCGCACATGGTCGGGGTAACGCCGCAGATCATGCAGCAGGGCATGCGCACTGACTACAAGCTGGTAGACCAGCTGAGCGAGAAATTGCGCGAACGGATGTTGCGCGCTAAAACTCTTACCGTGACGACCGAAGCGGGCACCGCGTTTGCGGCGCATTTTGACAAAAAACTCGACTGGGTGAAAACCAGCGGGTTGATCAGCCCGCGCTATTGGTCGAATCTGCCGGCGGGAGAAGTTTTCACGACGCCGGCTTCGGTGGACGGAACGTTCGTGTGCGACGCGACTGCGGGAGATTATTTCAACGGGAAGTACGGAGATTTGCAGTCAGCTCCGATGAAGCTGACCATCGAGGGCGGGCGGTTGATTCAAGTGGAATGTGCGCGCAGGGATTTGGAAAAAGAATTTTGGGAATATTGCCATACCGATGAGAACAGCGACCGCGTGGGCGAATTGGCGTTCGGAACGAATCTTGGATTGTCAGAAATGATCGGGATTTTGCTGCAAGATGAAAAATTCCCGGGAGTGCACATCGCGTTTGGCGATCCCTATGGAAGCCAGACCCACGCCAACTGGAAATCAAAAACGCACGTGGACGTGCTGACACGCAATTGCGACGTATGGATTGACAGTGATCAGATTATTGCCAAAGGCCATTACCAGATGGACCATCTGGGCCTCGCCTGAACCACGCTGGTCTTACGTTTGCCAGGGATTGATCACGCTGGTCGACAAATCGTCGAAATCAGAAACGTTACGGGTAGCGAGCGTCGCACCCGTGGAGATCACGATGCCTGCAATCATGGTATCGCGCAGGGCGCCGCGACGGCCACGAGGTCTTCTCTCCGCCATGAGTTTTGCAGCGTGAGTGCCCGGTCTTTGTCGAACGAAGCGACGCGAGATTCGATCATCTTGTCTAAAACTTGCGTAAATGCGGCGATCATCGCTTCGCGACGGCGACTTTCGGGGATGGGAGACGGCCGCGGACAACCTTAAAAAAGCTGCGCGACGTATTCGCGCATCTGGTGTTTCCAATACGGCCAGTCATGGCCTCCCATGGGGCCCCAGTTATCGAGCGAGTGACGGATTCCTTTGCTGGCGAGGATTTCTGAAAAACGATAGGTAGGGCCGGAATTTTCCCACTGGCCGGTGCCGGTGGAGAGGTGAATGTCGCACGAGGCCAGTTGGCCGTAGACCCAGGGATCGCTGAGATGGGAAAGATAGTCGACGGGATTGTTGAAGTAAAAATTGTCGTCGAACATGCCATCCATAAAGTTCTTCAGGTCGTAGACACCGGACATGGCAAAGCAGCGTTTAATCACATCGGGATGTTTGAAGAGCGAATTGGCGGCGTGATAGGCGCCGAAGGAAGCGCCCATGGTGGATATGGCAATGCCAGGCGACTGGCAATTGTCCCAGATGAAGGGCACGACTTCCTCGCGCAGGTAGGAATCGAACACCGACTGCACGTAACTGCGATGAAACGGATGCGCGGCCTTGTTGTAAAAGCTCAGGCCGTTGATCGAATTCACGCTGAAAAATTTAAGCTTGCCGCCGTCAATGAAGTCAGCAAGCGCAGCAATCAAGGATTGTCCTTCGAGCTCGAACTCGTCGCCCGCGCTGGTGGGAAAGCCGATCAGTGGCGAGCCATAGTGGCCATAGACGACCACGCCGAGTTCGCGACCCAGGCGATGTGAATACCAGCGATGAACTTCACGTTTCATCTGCGCGACCTCGGCGAAAGAAGGCGAGGCGAAAGTATGCCAGCGGCAGGTCCTTCAAGCAACTCGACGGCGGAGAGTAGGACCACCGTGGCAATCGCTTTGCGAAGAGCTATAATCCGTCTCCTGTTATTCGAGGTTTGTAAGTACAAACCCTGGAACCCGGCGGTTAACCTTTGAGGAGCAAATCCGTCATGGCCACTGCACCATTTACTACCAAGCCGACACCGGAACGCATTTTCAACACGCTAAACGCATTTCAGAGCACAGCGGCTCTCAAGACAGCGTTCGAACTGGATCTTTTCACCGCCATCGCCGAAGGCGCTGATCAAGCTGCGACTCTGGCAAAGAGAGCAGGAGTTGCGGAGCGCGGTGCGCGCATTCTTGCTGATTATTTGACCATCCAGGGCTTCCTGACAAAGGAAAACGATCGCTACGCGCTGGCCCCCGAGACGGCGGTGTTTCTGGATCGCAGGTCGCCTGCCTACATGGGATCGGTGATCGGATTCATGGCCAACGATCGGCACAAGCAAACCTTCGAGCACCTGACGGAAGCAGTGCGCGCCGGCGGAAGCGTCATGCCGGAGGCCGACAATAGGAAACCTCAAGACGCAGTGTGGGTTGCATTCGCCAAGTCCATGGCCCCGCTGACCGGCCCGTCAGCGGCGTTCATGGCGCAGCTCGCGGGGATGCCGGAGCAGAAGCCGTCGAAGATCCTGGACGTGGCGGCCAGCCACGGAATGTTTGGGATCACGTTTGCCAAACAGAATCCGAAAGCGCAGATCGTTGCGCTCGATTGGCCAGCGGTGCTCGAAGTGACGAAAGAGAACGCACGGATGGCCGGAGTTGCGGAGCGCGTTGCTCTGCTTCCCGGCAGCGCGTTTGAAGCGGACCTTGGCACGGACTACGATGTGGTTCTGCTAACCAATATCCTGCATCACTTCGACAAACCCACATGTGAAAAGCTGCTGCGTCGCATGCACGCCGCACTGAAGCCCGGGGGCCGCGTAATCACGCTGGAATTTGTGCCCAATGAGGACCGCATCAGCCCGCCCACCGCCGCAGGGTTCAGCCTGATCATGTTGACGGGAACCGCGGCTGGAGATGCATACACTTTCTCCGAGTATCAGGAAATGTTCAAACAGGCTGGCTTTCGGAACAGCACGCTGCATCCGCTTCCAGCCGGTCCTCAGCAAGTGCTGGTTTCGGAGCGACCGTAGTGGCGCCGAAAGCAAAGACCAAAAGGACAAATCGTCGAAAGGCAGCGAGCAAGGGTCCAGAAGCGGACGCTTCGCTTCGCAAACGTCTTGTTGAACTCCTGCAGGGCGGCGAAGCACACGTCGGAATCTCCGATGCTCTGGCGGATTTTCCCGCAGAAAAACGCGGAGTTTGCGCAAACGGGCTGGAGCACACCGCCTGGCAATTGCTGGAGCACATCCGCCTCGCGCAATGGGACATACTCGAATTCAGCCGCGACCCCAAGCATGTCTCGCCCGATTTTCCCGATGGCTATTGGCCGCAGACCCCGGTTCCGCAGGATGACGCGGCTTGGAGGAAAAGCGTCCAGTCGGTTGCGAGCGATTCGCGCGCCATGATCAGTCTGGTGACGAATCCTCGAAGCGATCTGCATAGGGCGTTTGCGTGGGGAGACGGACAAACACTGCTGCGAGAGGCCTTGCTATTGGCGGATCACAATGCCTATCACGTGGGGCAGATCGTGGATTTGCGGCGGGCGTTGGGAATTTGGAAAAAGTCGTAGCACGTTAGAAGGACCGAAAAGCTAGAAGAAAAAAAAGCGGGCACGCAATGCCGTCCCCCGCGAGGGCCGCCGCTAGTTGGTGACGCGAATCGGAACTGCGGTACGATGATGATGTGGAAATCGCCGAAAAAGCGGAGGGTTCCGTGATTGCCGTAGAAAACATTTCACTTTGCAAAAGCCAAGCTGCCAGCACGCGGCGCGATTTCTTGCGCGGAGTGATTGGCGCGGGGGCATTGGTGTTGGCCGCGCGCTACGCTCCTGGCGACGTGTTCTCTGCGAGCGGCGCAGCGGGAACGCCTGGCGGGGTCGCCGATGTAGGCCTGAAGGGGCCGTTTTCGCCGAGCGTTTATCTGGCGATTGATACCGACGGAACAGTTTACGCCATCGCGCACCGCTCAGAGATGGGCAGCGGCAGCAGGACGGCTCTGCCGCGAATCATCGCGGATGAGCTCGACGCCGACTGGGCGCGAGTAAAAATCGTGCAGGCCACCGGCGATGAAAAATTTGGCGATCAGGACACCGATGGTTCGCACTCGGTGCGCGGTTCGTTCGATACGCTGCGCGAAACCGGCGCTTCGGCGCGATTGATGCTGGTAAGGGCAGCGGCTCAACAATGGGGGGTGTCGGAAGCGGAGTGCTCGACCGGCTTGCATGAAGTGCTGCACACCAAATCCGGAAAGAAAACCGGCTACGGCGAGTTAGTGACTGCGGCGGCGAAGCTTCCCGTCCCGAAAAAGGAGGAATTGAAACTGAAGCCGCGCAGCGAGTGGCGCTACATGGGCAAAGGCGTGTCCAGCTACGACCTGAAAGATATGATCACCGGCAAAGCAACCTACGGCATCGATGCGCAGATGGACGGGATGCTCTACGCAAACGTGGCGCATCCGCCCGTTTATGGAGCGGCCGTGAAATCTCTTGATGACAAAGCCGCGCTGGCAGTGCCGGGCGTGAAACAGACCGCAACGATTGATCCGTTCAAGCCGCCGATACTTTTTCAGGCGCATGGCGGAGTCGGTGTGCTGGCGGACAGCAGCTGGGCCGCACTACAGGGCAGGAAAAAACTCAAAATCGAATGGACGTCGAGCGAGCACTCATCTTATTCATCAGACGCTTACAAGGCGGAGTTACAAGCCACTTCGCGCAAGCCAGGAAAAGTTGTGCGCGAACTTGGCAATGTAGACCAAGCCTTCGCAAAAGGCGGGAAAATTATCGAAGCGGAATACTACGCGCCGATGCTGGCGCACGCTTCGATGGAACCGCCTGCGGCGCTGGCTCACTACCAGGATGGAAAAGTGGAAGTGTGGGCCGCAACGCAAAATCCGCAAGGCGCGCGCGATGCGGTGGCTGCTGCGGTTGGCGCAAAAAAAGAGGATGTAACGGTAAACGTAACGCTGCTGGGCGGCGGATTTGGGCGCAAATCGTTTCCCGATTACGCGGTGGAAGCAGCCGTGCTCTCGAAAAAATCCGGCAAGCCGGTAAAAGTGGTCTGGAGCCGCGAAGACGACATTCAATTTGATACCTATCACAGCGTGGCCGCGATGTATTTGAAAGCTGCGCTGGGCGCGGATGGAAAACCGACTGCGTGGTTGCAGCGCAGCACCTTTCCGCCGATCGCATCCACTTTCGACGCCAGCGCACTGACCGCGGACGCTGGCGAAATCGGGCTGGGCTGGAGCGATTTGCCGTACGCGATTCCCAATCACCGCGCGGAAAATGGCGAGGCCAAAACCCATGTGCGAATCGGCTGGCTGCGCAGCGTTTGCAACGTATTTCACGCTTACGCTGAACACGCTTTTGCCGATGAGCTGGCGCAGGCGGCTGGAAAAGATCCGCGCGATTATGTGCTGGCACTGCTCGGCCCCGACCGGATTATTCCCAGGACAGAATTGCCGAAGGATTACACCAATTACGATGGCGACTACCAGCAATATCCAATCGACACCGCGCGGTTCCGGCGCGTGCTGGAAATCGCCACGGAAAAAGCCGGCTGGGGCAAAAAGAAAAATGGCAATGGATTTGGCATGGGCCTCGCAATTCATCGCAGCTTTTTGACTTACGTGGCAACCGTGGTGCAAGTCGAAATGGATAAAGGCGGCAAAGTAAAAATTGCCCGCGTGGATTCGGCGGTAGATGCCGGAACCATCGTCAATCCGGAAATGGCGCGGCAACAGTTTGAAGGAGCGGCGACGTTTTCGGCCAGCCTCGCTTGCTACGGAGAAATTACCGCCAAGAACGGCGTGATCCAGCAGAGCAACTTCGACAGTTATCCGATGGCGCGCATGAATACCGCGCCGCGCGAAACGTTCGTGCACCTGGTAGACAGTGACAGGCCGCCCGCGGGAATCGGCGAGCCGGGCGTGCCGCCGTTTGCTCCGGCGTTGTGCAACGCGGTATTTGCGGCGACCGGCAAGCGAGTGCGCGATTTGCCGTTAAGCAAGCTGGGCCTGGCGTAGCTACGGCTGATTCTGGTCAGCGTATTCCAGCTTATAAAGCGGCTCGAGCCCGGTTCTCTTTAGCAACTCTTGCACTTCGGGCGGACTTAATCTGCGGCCAGGACGGTGTTCTGCGTTTGCAAATGAATAAGCCGCCACAGCCATGATTGCTGTCTCGAGCTTCACCATGCGCGCATCCACTCTTTCGTAAGTATCCACAATCGTATGATGGCGGACGTCGTAGTCCTGCGGTTCCACCTTCAGCGAATAAATCGGAACGCCCGCAACGATAAAAGTCTCCTGGTCGGAATCAAAATCCGCATCAAGAAAAACGCCATCGGCGCCTAGCGGCGCCAGGGGCTTAAGCAATATTTTGGATTCCGCTTGGTTGTCCTTGCGGCCGTGAATCTGGAAACCCAGCGGCGGATGAGCGCCGGAGTCGATGTTGAACACGGCTCGCGTGTTGTCGAGTTCCGCTTTGTGACGCTCGATGTAGGCTCGCGAGCCGTTCGAGAGTTGCTCTTCTCCCGAGAAGAAAACGAAGCGAATGGTGTGCTTCGGCTGGATTCCCAATAATTTGAAAATGCGCGCAGCTTCCAGAATAACGGCAACCCCCGCGCCGTTGTCATTTGCTCCTTGCGCCGGATCCCAGGCATCAAAGTGCGCACACACCAGCACCACTTCGCTAGGGTCGCTCCCTTCCACATCCGCGACCACATTGCGTTCGCTGCCGCGCCCGCCGAAAGTATTCTGTACATCCAGCCGAACCTCGACCGGACCTTTGGCCAGCAGCCGGCGAAGAAAAGCCGCATCTTCGCTGGCTATCGAAATAACCGGCAGCGGGCCTCTGGGATAAAAACCAAAAGCCGAGGTGTATACCATGCGATCGGGTTTGTCGGAAACGATGAACATCGCTGCAGCGCCGGCTTTGCCAAGCTGCTTGGCGAGAACGGCTCGTGAACCGACGTAACCAGTGGAGCTGCCGCTGCTCCGCAAATCGACGATGACCGCTGCGCCTTTCACGCGGCCAAATGCGCCGGAGTGTTCCTCGCCCGGCGGCCCGAAGTCCACCACCGGAACTTCAATCGGTCCGGGCGTTCCCGGGACCCAGCCGTACGAACCGATATAAAGCGCACGCCGCACGGGACCAATCACCTCGCCGGCTGCAGCTCCGTGCCGCCAGGTGGAAGAAAGTTCATACTCCTCAAAATGCGCGTTGCCGAATCCGGCTTCCTTCAGATTCGCGAGAATCAGTTCCGCGCTCGCGCGGGATTCCGGGCTTCCAGTAATCCTGCCGCCAATCGTGTCGCTGAGCGTTTCTAGAAATTTCATTCCGTCGTCGCGGATAAAGGAGTAGCCGACGATGCGGGCGACATTTTCGTCTCCGGGCGAGCTGACAGCGCGAGCACTTGGAGTTGCGGTCTGCGCCCAGGCTGGCGCGGCACCGAGCGCTAGCAAAATGAATGCGTAAATTGAACGACCCATATCGAGACCTCTCGCGATTGTGTTGAACGTTTGTCAAGAAAAAAAACAGCTACTCGGGAAACATCCGGCGGAGGATTATAGCTTTGCGATCGATGGTGCGCGCAAAGAATCGCGAGCCGCACAACCATCTGGAGAAAGAGAGAGAGCAGTCAGGTTTAGGTGGACATTCCTGAAATAGCGGATAGAATGCGGAATTGGTATATACGGGATGATGGCGTTCGAATCGGATTCAGACGCTTGGTTTGAGGAACACTTCAGTCCACGGCGCGCAGGAGTTGGCATTCTCACCTTGGCGGCGAACGCAATTCTAAATACAGATAAATCGATTTATCATTGGCGATTCGCAGCCTGTGACGAGGCCTGCTTATGATTGTGGGCGTACCGCGCGAAACTTACCCGGGCGAGCGGCGGGTGGCGCTGGTGCCGGCTGTGCTCGCTAATCTCGCCAAAGCAGGGCTGCAGGTGCTGGTCGAACCCGGTGCCGGTGCTGCGGCCGGATATCCAGACACGGAATATTCCGATAAGGGCGCAAAGATCGCAGCCAGCCGCGCCGAGGTTTTTGCTCAAGCGGAAATTATCACCCAGGTGCTCTGCGATGGCGCCAACGACAAGACCGGCCAGGCGGATCTGCCGATGCTTCGCCGCGGGCAAATTCTGGTGGGATTTCTGCGGCCGCTTGGCTCATTCGAAATCCTGCAGGAGCTGGCTGCGACCGGAGTGTCGTCGTTCGCGGTGGAATTGATGCCACGCACCACGCGCGCGCAAAGCATGGACGCGCTCTCGTCCATGGCCACCATGAGCGGTTACAAAGCGGTGATATTGGCGGCGGATACCCTGCCGAGAATTTTCCCCATGCTGACCACCGCCGCTGGAACAATTACGCCGGGACGCGTGCTGATTATCGGCGTAGGCGTAGCCGGGTTGCAGGCCATCGCTACCGCGCGGCGATTGGGAGCTGTGACTTCCGCATACGACATGAGGCCGGCGGCAAAAGAACAGGTGCTGAGCCTGGGCGGACGTTTTGTGGAGTTGCCGATCGAGGCCGAGGACGCGCAGGATGCGCGCGGCTACGGCACCGCGCAGGGCGAAGAATTCTATGGCAAGCAGCGCGACTTGCTTGGCGACGCAGTGGCGGCAAACGATGTAGTGGTCACGGCTGCGGTAATTCCCGGGAAAAAAGCCCCCATACTGGTCACCAAAGAAATGGTGGCGCGAATGCTGCCAGGCTCAGTGATCGTGGATCTTGCGGCGGAACGTGGCGGCAATTGCGAATTGACGCGTGCCGGCGAAACGGTGGTCGAACACGGCGTCACCATCATCGGCGAGACTAATCTCGCCGGCACAGTTCCCTACCATGCCAGCCAGATGTATGCGCGAAACCTGTCGGCATTTTTATTGAACATGGTGAAGGACGGAAAGTTTCAATTTAACGAAGCGGACGAGATTCACCGCGAAACTTTGCTGACGCGCGACGGAGAAATCGTAAACGCCCGGGTACGCGAATTTCTGGGATTGCCTGCGCTTGCCGCGGCCGAGCCCAAGGGAGCCGGAAGCGAATGAAGCTCGATTTGCTGACGAGTTTGTATGTGTTCATGCTTGCGGCGTTCATCGGGTTTGAGGTGATTCGCCGTGTTTCACCGCTGCTGCACACGCCGCTGATGTCGCTGACCAACGC
>Ga0193709_1000301_pt1 | contig 18563 bp, 10 predicted proteins | sample H3c2metaG_FD_160571 | JGI IMG/M metagenome (GOLD analysis project Ga0193709, IMG submission 160571) | Soil microbial communities from a riparian zone of the East river system, Colorado, United States - H3c2 | ecosystem: Environmental > Terrestrial > Soil > Riparian zone | place: USA: East River... | reverse complement strand
GCGTGAATCTCGTTAGCCATTTGCCGACTGTCGTGGGAGAAGAGACTGATACCCCGCAGAATCTTGCCCCGGTGCTTTCGTTTCCGCAAGCCCTGGCCCAAGTGCTCAAAAGGAAATGAACGAAAAAATATCCATTTCATCGTTCGCGAGTGGCTTGCAGGCGAACGTTCTTCCGCTAAACCCGGTAATCAGCACCCGCGAGCATTTGGAAATCAGTTTGCGCCGTTTTGATGATAATTCTCTTTGCCCGTTCCCAGTCGCGAAATTTGGCCAACGCGCTCTGCGGATGCGCCCGGTTCGCGCTCTCCGATTGGGTTGGCTTGGATTGCTATTGACGCTGGTGGTATTGACCTCATTGAGCGCTTCGGCGCAAACGAATTTCACAACGGGTCTGGGACCGGTTCAAATTACTCTCGGCAATAACAACGGTCCGCAAAATGTCGATGCTGCCATCAAAGTTTTATTCGTAATCACTTTGTTGACTCTCGCGCCCTCGATTCTGCTTTTGATGACGTGTTTTACGAGAATAGTCATTGTGCTCTCGTTTGTGCGAACCGCGCTGCAATTGCAAGGCACACCCGCCAATCAGATCATCATCGGCCTTTCGCTATTCATGACGTACTTCGTCATGGCTCCGGTTTGGGACAATATCAATCGTGACGCGATTGCGCCTTATCAAGCCGAGCAGATTTCCAGCAGCGAAGCCCTGAGCAAAGCATCGGGTCACCTGAGCGCCTTCATGCTGAAACAGACGCGTCCGAAAGATGTCGAGCTTTTTGTCGCACTCGCAAAATTGCAACCGACTTCTCCATCTGAATTGCCGCTGCGCGTCGTCATCCCCGCATTCATCATTAGCGAGCTAAGAACCGCGTTTCAAATGGGTTTTCTTATCTTCGTGCCATTTATTTTGATAGATTTGGTCGTCGCGACCGTTCTCATGAGTATGGGGATGATGATGATGCCGCCGATGACGATTTCGCTTCCGTTGAAACTGCTTCTGTTTGTCCTCATCGATGGCTGGGAATTGGTGGTGCGCTCGCTCATTCGCAGTTTTGGAATGTAACCGTATGAATCCCGAATTCGCGATTGAACTGCTCAAGACGATGATATATCAGGCGCTCACAATCGCCGCGCCGGTGCTGGTCACTGCGATGGTCATCGGCCTGGCGGTCAGTTTATTTCAAGCGGTCACAACGATTCACGAGCAAACGCTGACGTTCGTTCCCAAAGCGCTCGCTGTGGTCGGCGTTATTCTGCTTTTTCTGCCTTGGATCGTGCGTTCGTTAATTGAGTTCACCACTGCGGTCATCGAAAAAATACCGCAGATGGTGCAATAGTCCCGCGTTCCCTTATGGAACTGGACTTCTACAATTGGCTGCTGGTCTTCCTGCGAGTCAGCGCGTTTTTACTCGTCCTGCCGTTCTTCTCGGCGTCGAATTTCCCGGTCGTAATGCGAATAGCGCTCGCAGCGCTGTTGGCGGTGTTGCTCGCGCCGATACTTCCTCATTTCCCGCTCAAGACAACAGCATTTCTCTCGTTGCTTGGCGTGATGATACAGGAGGTGAGCATAGGACTGCTGCTTGGATTTGTGTCGCGGATGGTGTTCTACGCGGTTGATCTTGCCGGAAATGTGATCGCGACAGAAATGGGCTTGAATCTCGCGGCGGTCTTCAATCCTCTCACCCAACAACCGACTCAAGCTCCAGGCACAGTGCTGTTTTTTCTCGCAGCGGTAGTGATGGTCACGCTCGATCTTCATCATTGGGTCCTGGTCGGTTTTGAACGGACCTATTCGGTTCTGCCAATGGGTGGGGCGCATCTCAACGCCGCGCTGTTTGAGAGCATCATCAAACAAACGGCAAACATCTTTGTCGTGGCGCTGCAAATTTCAGCACCGCTCATTGCGGTTTCGTTTGTCATCACTCTTGTCTTTGCGGTGCTCAGCCGGGCCGTGCCGCAAATGAACGTGTTCGCGGAGAGCTTTTCATTTCGAATCGTAGGCGGACTGATGGTGTTCGGTTTTACGCTGCAGTTGACCGCGCAACACGTGATGAACTATCTGCGGCGCTTGCCCGATGATTTGCTGCGCGTGGCGCAACTTCTCGGATACTCATGAGCGAGGAGACAGGCCAAAAGACAGAGCAACCGTCGCCGCGCAAGCTCGAGGAGGCGCTCAAACACGGCCAGATCGCGCGCAGCCCCGAGGTCCAAACTGTATTTGTCCTTTTCGCCGGGTTGGGCGCGCTGATGTTTGCGGGGCAGGAAACCTGGGAGCACATGGTCGGCGTCACAGTTGGAACGCTTGGGCATTTGCATGATACGACGCTGACTGCCAACGCGCTGCAAGGCTACGCGATTTCGGGGACGTTGCTGCTTCTTAAATGCACGGGGCCAGTCGTTCTGGCGACCGCGCTCGGCGGCCTTCTCGCCGGCGCGATCCAAAACCGATTTAACACCGCGTCGGAATTACTGACCCCCGACTGGAACCGCCTCAACCCGGTCGAAGGATTCAAGCGAATTTTCTCAGTCAAGACGCTCGCACCGACTGCCATTTCGATGGTCAAGCTGGGAATCATCATCGCGTTGACCTATTCCGAAGTGCAGAACGTTTTAAACGATCCGATTTTCGCGACCTCGGTCAGCGTTGCGCGATTGGCGACCTTTCTCGCCTCGACTGGTCTAAGGATTTTCTTCCGTGTAACTCTCGCGCTCGTGCTCATCGCCGCCGCCGATTACGGCTATCAATGGTGGCGAACGCATCGCGAATTGATGATGACGAAGGAGGAATTGAAGGAAGAAATGAAGAGCAGCGAAGGCAATCCGCTGGTCAAGGCGGCGCGACGGCGACGGCGCGCGGTGAGCAAAACGAAAATGCTGGCGCAAGTGGCCAAAGCCGACGTTATCGTCACCAATCCTACGCATATTGCGGTTGCTCTGCGCTACGACCGGAAGGCCATGCGCGCGCCGAGAATGGTTGCCAAAGGCATTCGACTCAATGCGCAGCGCATTCGTGAAATGGCTCAGCAACATCAAGTGCCGATCATCGAGAACAAGACGCTGGCGAGAATGCTTTTCAAACATGCGCCGGTCGGAAGCGAAGTTCCGGCTCAGCTTTATGCTGCGGTGGCTGAAGTGCTGGCGTGGGTATATCGGGTCAATCGCTACCGATATTACACCGAGCAGAATCAGGCCTGATTAAGAGCCGGCAAGTCGTAACGAAGGTCTCAACAAGAACTTTCAGTGGAGATTGGTTGGTGATGGGTGGAGCTGGGTGGAGTTGGCCAGAACCTGTTGGGCAAGTTTGTAGCCCGCTCGATCGGCATTGCGGTGAAGTCCACGAAACTTCTCTTCCATGCGCAGACGAGACGCCCGGCAAAAATAATCCACCAGGGGAATCAATTTATCCTTTTGGGCGGGATCATCCTTAATCATCTGTTCGGCACGCAAGCAGGTCGCAGTCATCGCGAAGATCTCGGTAGCAATTTCCACGAACCGGCCCAGCAATAATTGCTGACGTTCCAGTTTAGGGCCAAGACGCAGCATGGCATGGAAGAGCGAGCGGGTGAGTTTGCGGGTAGCACGAGCAGCATAGCGAAGATGATGACGCGTGATGCGTGATGCGTGATGCGTGACCCGGAGAACAGGGAACCATTGTTTGGGATACCATTTCGCGTAGAAGAAACCGGCCTTTACGGCCGCGCCAAGGCGTTTTGAAATGGGCAATCGCGAGTTCAAAACGGCGGCGCTGACTTTGAGATGCGGGTCGAGGGCCTCGCGCGCGATGAAGAGCCGCATAATTTCGCTGGAACCTTCGAAGATAGTGTTGATGCGGCAATCGCGCATGAAGCGTTCGAGTGGAACGGGTTCTTCGCCGCGCGCCTTTAACGAGGCTGCGGTTTCGTAGCCGCGACCACCGCGGATTTGGATGGCGTCGTTGACAATTTCCCAGGCCTGCTCGCTGCCCCACATTTTGCACATAGCCGCTTCGAGGCGAATGTCGGCATGCTTGTCACGATCCACTTTGCTGGCCGCCAGCAACGTCATGGATTCGATGGCAAATGCATTGGCGGCCATGCGCGCGATTTTGTCGGCGATGGCGGCGTGTTTGCCAATTGGCGCGCCCCATTGAACGCGCTCGGCAGCCCAGCGGCGGCTGATTTCCAGGCAGCGGTTGGCCAATCCGGCGCAGGCGGCGGGAAGCGTGAGGCGGCCGGTGTTCAGAGTCGTCAGCGCCACACGCAAACCTTTGCCTTCGGCCAGGAGAATGTTTTCTCGCGGGACACGAACGTTTTCGAAGCGCATGACGCCGTTGTAAAGTGCTTTCAGGCCCATGAAATGGCAGCGATGAATGACCTCAACGCCGGGCCAGTCCGTTTCGACGATGAAGGCGGTGATTTGTTCCTTTGATTTCCCGTTGACGATCTTTGCAGGCGTCTTGGCCATAACGACAAGCACGCCGGCTTTGGTCCCGTTGGTGCACCAAAGTTTTTCGCCATTGAGAATGAATGCCTCGCCGTCGGGTGTTGGCTCAGCGTGGGTCTGCATGGTTGCAGGGTCGGAGCCGACGCCGGATTCGGTGAGAGCGAAAGCGGAGATTTCGCCCTTGGCAACCCGCGGCAGATATTTGCGCTTTTGTTCTTCGGTCCCAAAAAGGATCAGGGGCTGAGGAACACCGATCGATTGATGTGCGGACAGGAGCGCGGTCAAATTGCCGCAGTAACCACCAAGCAACCTCGCAGCACGGCAATAGTTGGTTTGAGAAAGACCGAGTCCGCCGTATTCGGGGGAGACTTTGATGCCGAAAGCGCCGAGTTTGGCGAGCGCGTCCAGGACTGGTGCCGGGATTTCGCCAGTGCGATCGATTTCGTCGGGATCGACTTTTTCCCGCAGCAGCCTTTCAAGTGCGCTCAGAAATGCATCGCCTTGATCGCGGTCTTCCGCGGATTGGGTGGGAAACGGGGCGATGCTCGAAAGGTTGAACGAACCCATGAACAGCCCGCTGGCAAAGGTATGTTCGCGGGCATTTTCGCGGGCGGCTTCGGTCAGTTCGAGGGCGGCGCGCTGGCCGTTGGACATTTTGGAGGTGTCAATCAACTCGCGCGGTTCGTCGGCGGATGGCCGAGTTTGCTCGTTAATGGGCGGTTTTGTAACAATCATAAGCTTATTTCGATTTTTGGGGCACGCCGAAAGAAACGTCGGCGTTGGTGGAGTAGAATTTCTTTCCGCTGGCAGCGAGGTCGCGCAACCGGGCGCAGGGCGCGAAATGCGTTGCGCCGGCGTCCACGAGGCGGTTCATCGAGGAAACGATGCTGGGTGTGCCAATGGAGTCCGCGTAACGAAGCGGCCCGCCGCGGAACGGAGCAAAGCCGGTCCCCATAATCATCGCAAAATCGACGTCGGCCGGGTCAGGAACGATTTCCTCTGCGAGGCAACGCGCGGATTCGTTGACCATAAGAAGAACCATTCGTTGTTGAAGAGCGGTGCCTGATGCGTGTTCCGTGTTCCGTGAAGATAAGGCGAGAGCTGCAGGATTTTGCGCGGGTTCCTTGCCTTTTTGGTGCAGATAGAAACCACGGCCAGATTTCCTGCCGAGCAGACCGGCCTTGGCCATTTTCGAGAGCAGCTCCGGGACATGCATGCGGTCGCCGTAATTGGCAGCGATGGTTTGAGCGACATGAAGAGCGACATCGATGCCGACTTCGTCGAGCAGACGCATCGGTCCCATGGGCATGCCGAATTCCAGCATCGCATGGTCGAGAGCTTCGATGGATGCGCCAGATTCGAAAAGATTTCCAGCTTCGATGAGGTAAGGCATCAGGATGCGATTGACGAGGAAGCCGGGACTGTCTTTGACGACCACCGGCAGTTTGCCGATTTGCTGTACGAAACTGAGCGCGCGTTGCAGGACTTCGGGCGACGTCTGGCGGGCAGCGACGATTTCGACTAATTGCATGCGATGAACCGGATTGAAGAAGTGCAAACCGAGGACACGCTCAGGTTGATGGGTGGAGGCGGCGAGTTCTGAGATTGGCAAGGCGGAAGTGTTGGTGGCGAGAATGGTGTCTTCGCCCGCCAATTTATCGAGCGACTGAAAAATTTTCTTCTTCAGATCGAGCTTTTCAACTGCGGCTTCGATGACGATATCCACGTGGCGCAGCGGAACTTCGACAGGAGCAGGATGAATGCGGTCGAGACCACTCCGAACTTCGAGCGAAGTGAAGACATGGCGTTTTGCGCCTTCCTTGTAAGTCTTGGCGATTGCGGCCATCCCTTTGGCAACTTGTTCTGTGTTTATGTCGCGCAGGATAACGGGCAACTGGCGCGAGCTAAGCCACTGAGCGATGCCGGCACCCATCACACCAGCGCCAATGACGGCTGTGTTTTTGATCGGCTTAAGTTCCGCGGCGGGACCGACCCATGGAATGGCTTGCTTTTTGGCTCGCTCCTGGAGGAGGAAAATACGAATCAAATTGCGGCACGGCTCGCCCTGAACGAGTTCGAGGATGCGTTCACGTTCGAGCGCGAGCGAATCAGTGATGGATTTGGAAATGCCGCGAGTGACGACCTCGAGGGCGGCGAGGACTGCAGGATAATGGCCGCGAGTCTTTTTCATTAACTGCGAACGGAGGCGAAGCGCGATCACTTTCGCGACGAGCGCGTTATTGGTGAGCAGGTGCCCGTCTGTTGTGCGTTTGCCACGGCGCAGAATTCGGACTGCGGCTTCGGTCAGGTATTCTTTGTGGACCAGTTCGTCCACCATGCCACGCTTTAGAGCAGGTTTGGCCGCGACAGTTTTGCCTGCGAGAATTATTTCCAGGGCTTTTGGCAAACCGATGAGCCGGGGCAAGCGGGTTGAACCGCCCCAGGCGGGCAGCAGACCAAGCTGCGTTTCCGGCAAGCCGATTCTTGTGGCTTTGTCAGTCGAAGCGACGCGGTAATCGCAGGCGAGACAAAGTTCGTAACCGCCGCCGACGGCTGCCCCATGAATGGCGGCTGCGGTGGGAATCGGCAAGCTGGCGAGGCGATTCATCACGTCCTGGCCTAGCTCGACCAATTTACAAATTTCTTCAGGCGATGCGTTTTCGCCCATCGCCTTGATGTCGGCGCCGGCAATGAAAATAGAGCGCTTGGCGCTCGTCAGTACCAAACCTTTAATTCGGGAGTCGGCAGCGATCGCATCAAGTTCTTCCCCGAGTTCAGTAAGAGCGCGCCGGTCGAAAATGTTAGCGGAGGAGGCGGGGCGGTCGAATGTCAGGATGCAAATGCCGTCGTCGCGAACCAGCTTGCGAATTGTTCGTTGGGTTAGTGAATTGGGAGACGTCGTGCTCGCAGGCGGAACGACGGGTCTCGAGGGGCCTGCGTCTGCTTTGGGTGGTACTGTAGCGATCATAAAAGTTCGTGGTTCAATTTCGTTCCAGCCAAAGCGCCGCGCCCTGACCACCGCCAACGCAAAGCGTGATCAACGCTCGTTTGGCTTTCCGGCGGTGCAATTCTTTGAGACTTGAAAGAACCAGCCGGGCGCCGGTCGCGCCGACGGGATGGCCGAGCGCAATCGCGCCGCCGTTGACGTTCAGCTTCTCGGTCGGAATTTCTCCCGGCGAATGCGGCGATGATTTGGCGGAACATTTGAGGACAGCCAGCGTTTGAGCGGCGAAAGCTTCGTTAATCTCGATCAAATCAGCATCGGCGGGGCTCAAGCCGGTTTTTGCTTCGGCTTCGGATATGGCATAAACGGGGCCGAGGCCCATTCGAGAAGGATCGCAACCGGCGTAGGCGTAGCCGGAGAGGAAGCCGAGCGGATTGTAGCCGAGCCGTCCGGCGCTCTCCTCGGACATCACAAGGAGGGCCACGGCCCCATCGGTGATTTGAGAGGCGTTTCCAGCGGTGACCGTGCCCGTCCTGCGGTCGAAGACGGGTTTTAGTTTGCCAAGGGCCTGCATGGATTGGTTTTCGCGCGGGCCGTTGTCTTTGGTGGCGGCTTTGGAGGGAAGAAAAGCCGGACAGATTTCTTCGCCGAATTTTTCCTGGGCGGCCACAGCGCGTTTGTGCGATTCGAGAGCGAATGCGTCCTGCTCGTCGCGGTTGATGCCGAATTCACGCGCGAGCACTTCGGCGGTTTCGCCCATGTTCAGGCCGGAAACCGGATCGCTGAGACCAAGCATGAGGCCAATGCGCGGCAGAAAATCGGATGGCCGAAAAGCAGCCAAAGTTTGGAGTCGTTGTCCGAAGCCTTTGGCGCGGCTGAGACGGCTGAATTTCTCGGCTGTCTTTTGCTTAAACAGGAAGGGAATGTTCGACATGCTCTCCGTCCCGCCGACGATAAAGATTGAGCCGCGACCCGCGAGCAGTCGTTCCTGCGCCAGTGTCACCGCTTCGCAACCCGAAGCGCAATTACGTTGAACGGTCATGGCAGGAACCGACTCGGGAATGCCAGCTCGTAGCGCAATGACGCGCGCGACGTTGGTGGCATCTGCCGGTTGGGCGACACAACCGAAAATAACTTCGTCCACAAGCTCCGGGTCAAGGCCGGTTCGGGTGAGCAGCGCGTTGACAGCGATTCGGCCTAATTCGTCAGCGCCGAGGGACGCGAGGTCGGTGCCGGCTTTGCAGAATGGCGTGCGGACGCCATCAACGATTACGAGACGAGAGTTTTTCATGAGAGGCCTTTGGTTGCGGGTTCACCGGTTGTTGAATCGGCAAGCGGCGCGGCGAGGGAACCTCCTTCGTCAAGAGCACTGCGGAGGGCAGGCACCTCGCGCCCTGCCTTTTCGGTGTTGATCAGCGGCGCCGGCCGGTGGTCCACAAATTTTTGTTCTTTCAAGACGGCGCCGACGCCCTGGAGTTTTCTGATCTCTTCGGCGTCGTGGAAAAGGATGCGGTTGGGGCGAATGTCGAGGTGATCGGAGCAGCGTTTGCTCAATTCACGGGTGAGCTGTGTTTCGTCACAGCCACTGAGTTTTTGGACGTGCAGAATGAGTTCATCGAGGTCGAGCGGGTCGTCGTTGTGTTTGCGCAATTCAATTTGCCAGGCACCGATTTGCTGGACGTCGTCGAGGACGTGCTCCAGTTCGTTGAAATCGACGAGGGTGCCTTTGATTTTGTCGAGATTCATCTGCTTGATCTCGGAACGGCGGGAGATGTTTCCGAGCAGGCGAGGCAAAGAACGCCCGCAGTGCGGGCACGATTCGTAGGTCAGGCCGCCGTCGATGTAATCGCCGGTGCGATAACGCAGGACGACACTGCCGCGCGCATCGAGCGGCGTGAAAACGATTTCACCCGGAGTGCCCGGCGGGAGGATTTCGCCGGTTTTTGGATCAACGATTTCGATGAGGGCCAGATCGGGATAAATGTGGTAACCGCTGGAGGGCCCAGCGTGCGGAAATGGGCATTCGGGCCAGGCTTGTTTGGCTTCGGTGAAGCCGTAAGTCGCGAGAATGTTCACATTGCCAGCGCTTAATTCGCGAGCGAGGTCGCGAAGTTTCAGGCGAAGACCGTCGCTGACTTTTTCGCCGGCCAGGACGATATGGCGCAGATTCTCGCAATGCATGCCTTCGTCGGCTGCTTGAGTCAGCAAATGGTAGATGAAAGTGGGAATGCCAATAAGGACATCGGGTCTGAATTTGCGCATATGGCGAAGGTTGCCTTCGGTGCCCATTACTTTGCCGCCGCCGGAACTGAGAGTCATCACGCAGCCTTCAGTGCCGGCATAATGCGCGAGCCAGAAGGCGAGATGCGGGGCGAAGGGCAACGTGTTGAGCAAACGATCTTCGCGGCGCGCCGCGCAGATTTCGACGACGCGCCGAGCTGCAGTTGCCAGATTGGCGAGGTCGCGTTGGGTGAACAGGAATGGAGTCGGCTCCGCGCTGCGGCCAGTGGTGAAAGTCATGAAGATGGGCCGGAACTCGGATTCAAATTCGCGCCGGACCTGTTCGCGGCCATGCATGAGCGCGCGAAGAATTGTGCCGGGACGATGCGTAAGAACTTTTTCGTCAGGAATCAGGATAAAATCTTTGAAGCGTTGAGAGTTTTCCGCGGTGTTGAGCAGATCAGCTTTGGAGGTGAATGGGATGTGCCGCAGGTCTTCGAGTGAATGGATGGCATCGGCAGTCAGGCCGACGGCATCGAAAATTTTTCGATAATGAGCCGAGAACGGCAGGACGACCGTGCGCAAATAGTGCCGCAGTTGTTCGGCCTGCAAACGGCGAACATCCGACTCAGTCAATTGCTGCCAGCGATTCCGGAGCAGATTCCCGTTCATAATCAACTTCCTTTCTGGCGACCAACGCCTTGATTTCGTCGAGATGTTTCAGGGCCACTTCGCGGCCAAGCGCAATAAACCGCGCCGGTTTGGCACAGTCTCCCCAGCGATCGATACAGATGTCCGGACGCAAAACTAAGTCCGCCATTTGGCACGAGGCTTCGGCGACGCGAATCTGCGCGCCCTGAATGCTGCGCATGAGGATTTCGAAGAGATTTCCGGGCGCGAAATAATTGAGTTGCTGGTTTATCGGCAGCGCTTTGCGGAAAAATCTGCGCAACGACCTGCGGTTGCTTTGGGCCACTTCGTTCTCGAGCTGAATGCCACAACGAATGCGATCGGGCGTCGGTATGACATCGACGGCGATGACGCGAGAGACACCCATTTCGCGCAGGACGTCCACCGGCAAGGGATCGACGATGCCACCGTCAACGTAGGTTTCGCCGCCGATCGTAACGGGCACGCAAATGCCTGGCACCGCGACGCTGGCGTGGACGGCTTCGGCGACTTCGCCGCTTGAAAAGACGACACGTTCGAGCGTTGCCAGATTGCTGGCAACCACTCGCAACGACCGCACCAATTCGGAAAAACGGGCATCGCCAATCGAACGCTTGAGGCGTTTCTTGAGGGCGTAGCCGCGGAGAAATCCCTGGCGCGGCGGAAACACGGGGTCAATCAAGCTCCAAAGCGCCCGGGGTCCTTCCATCTCGCGGGCGAGCCGCTCCAGTTCAGCGCCATCGCAGCCGTAAGCCCAAATCGAGCCGACGTATGCGCCCATGCTGGCGCCGGCGACGACATCCACTTCAATGCCATTCTCTTCCAAAACCTGGATGACTCCAATGTGGGCGAAGCCTTTGGCTGCGCCGGAAGAAAGAGCGAGGCCGACCAGGCGTCCGCCAATTTCGCGGGCGAGCCGGCGGATGTCTGCGCCGAACGGGGCGGTGACACAGCATTGACCCGGTTCGCTCAAGAAGTCGGTTGGGGAGCAATCGCGCAGGAACAGGTGAAGGGGACTGGGCATCGAAGGCGCAAGCAAATCGAAGTCGCGAATTGGGCGCCCAACCGGGACGCAACCGATGGGTTTGAGTTGGAGGCGATCGCTCTGTGAACGAGGGGAAGCTGCTGCGGCTGATGCTCCGCACACAGCCGGGGTGCGGAGCAGTTCGTTGACAACGGCGGTCAGATGCGTCACTGCATTGGCGGTTGGAGGCAGGAATAAATAACCGAGGTCTGATTGACGCAGCAGATCGAAGAGCCATGGCACGGGTTGATCGCTGGCAACGCATTCGATGAGCACATGCCGGAAATGGCGGCTCAGGTGACTGACCAGCGAAGAGATGCCTGCAAGCGAGGGCGGCTCTGCGTTCCTAATGCCGAGCGTGACAGAATAAAATCCGCCGATCGTTTTGTTCACTTGCGAGGGCATGTGGAATTCGCCATTGAGGAAAAATTCCCGTTGGGAGTTGGGGCACTCAGAACCAGCGTCCTCTGGAACGAATCGGACGAGAACGACCTTGGAATCGGTCTCGGCGCAAAGATTGCGCGCCAGCTCTTCGCTGATGGTTGCGGTTGGGAGTTGCCGGGAGAGGAAGGCGAGGGTGACGATTTGTCGTGGCAGGCGACGCGCAACGGTGGGGCGAGCGTCCCCGCGAGCCGTGGAAGCCGAACTCGTATCACAGTTTTCGGCGGCTCGCGGCGACGCTCGCCCCACCTCAGCCCGCAAGCTGTCCAATTTTTCTCGATCGAGGCGAAGCACGACTGTGTCTGCTGTCGCAATGACGGTGTTCCAAACTTCTTCGCCGTCGATTTTTTCGAGTCCGCCAAAGGCAGCGCCGGGGCCAAGATTTTCGAGGACCTGTTGTTGGCCGTCGGGGAGGGTGCGGCGGATTTCGCAGCCACCGCTCAAAATGAGATAAGCCGCTTCACAAAGTTGCTCGCCGCCGGTGATGCGAACGCCTTTGGAAAAATATCGCGGCTGGGCATGAGGAGTTAGCCTTTCGAGCGGCGATTTCATCAGGAAGGAGAGCCGCTCGCATTTCCCGGCTGAAGGTCCAACATTCATTCTCAGCACAGACTAACTTATGCTTTACATTAGCGCAGAAAGGCGGGTTGCACAAACGGGCGATGGCGAGTATTTGCCCAGGTATTACCCTGTAACCTTGCCCCGGGGGAAGTCCCGGATTGTAGGGTATTTTGTGACAAAAATTGGAATTGTGATCAGTGACAGGCAATCGGTAATCGCTGACTGACATTTGAGTGGAATGGGGCCAACGATGTTGGAGACGAAAAACTATTACCTCGGATCGGTTGGGGATGGGTGCGGATGGGCGCGGATCAGAGACCTCCGGCAAAGCCGAAGTTCGAACCGCCTGAGAAAAGAGTTAGTGACCGTTGTTTGAGAACGGGCTCCACCAAAGGAAGGTTTTGCCGCCGGGTCCAGGACCCGCGCCACATGGAGTGGCTGAGTCTTGTTTAAACGTGGTGGACAGCATGTATTGCACGTGAGAATCCAAACACAACGCGTTGCCGCCGTTCTTGCTGTGCAAGCGTCCAATTCCCTCGTAGCCTGGATTGGTGCAACTCGTTGGCACCGAAGGGTAATTGGCTGCATCATTGAACTCAAAGCCGCCGGGAGTTCCGACTCCGCCGGCATTCTCATCGGGCTCCCACAGCAGGTAGCACAACGGGTTCCAGGCTTGAGTGAGCTTGCAACTGCCGTTTGCATAATTATAGCCACAAACCGCGCCGTCCATCACGTAACTAGACATTTTGTTGTTCCGGCCGGGCGGCCATGAACTTGCTGGTGAAACATAGGTAGGACTTTTGATGTCCACTGGACAAAGATAGGATTTTGCGTTGGGCATGTATTTGAACCAAAGTCCAGTATTGTATGCGGCTGCTACGTTGTTGAGGTATGGCAGAATTGTTGGATTGGGAACTGCGCCAGCGGTGACTGTGTAGAGCCAGCCCTGCCCATTGACAGGCGCCGCGGCATTGTTGCCGCCATCCCAATTAGGCGGGGCCAAATAATCACGATTATCGTCCGCGTACATGCGAAGGGTTGCGCCCATTTGTTTCAGGTTTCCGGTGCAAACTACACGCAGAGCCTTGGCCTTGGCATTGGCGAGGGCCGGGAGCAATAGGGCGGCGAGGATCGCAATGATGGCGATAACAACGAGAAGCTCAATTAATGTGAAGGCTCGGGAACGGACGCTCGGGTTTTCGATATTCATATCTAGAAGCGGGGTGCAGGGCAACGATCGTAAGCCATGTGTCCAAAAGTAGCGGCAACGTTGACTTAGTCGCAGGGCTCATTGATATAAATTGTATCCACAGATTTGCTACAGTCAATAACTCGTTGACTCGTTGATGCCCCATTGACGGTAGGAATAAAGTGTAACTTCGGATGGGTTCGGGCGGGCGGTAATTTGTAACTGGTAATTGGAAATTGGTAACGAGTGATTTGCGATTGGTAATTGAGCCGCTCGACTCGCGCCTTAATTCAATGGGGCGAGCCCCGGTGGAGTGTGGTCTTTCATGATTGCGAGTCCCTAATAACGGGAGGGGTGGACAGTAGAAATACGACTTGACCTTCCAAGTGCTTGCCACACAGATGGTTAACCCAAATTGGCCATGGCCAGTAGGGTGGCCAGTTCAGGTCGTGAACGAGCGAGGTTCTCGTTCAACCGATAGACTAAAAACGAGGTTTTACGGGCCCAAAATGACGCGGTAGAAGCGCTGCGAGTAGTTGGTAACGCCGGGGTCGAGGAAGAGGAAAGGCGTGGTTTGAGGGTTGGTGGTGAGGATGGGAGCCCAGTTCAGGAGATTCGTGGAGGCCTGGATGGTGTAGTCCGGACCTGCATCGCCAGAAATGGTGATGCCGAATTTGCCGCCGGCAACTGACGGGTTCGCCAATCCGGGCTGGATGGGCCGGTTGACAGTGACCGAGAAGCCTTGGGTGGCGCTCAGGCTGGGTGTGCCATTGTCGGAGACGATGACGTTAAGGAGGTTGGTCGCGCCGGATTGGGAGATGGCCGGACGCCATGTGAAAATGCCGTTGCTGGGATTAATGGTCGCGCCGAAGGGCGGAGCGATGAGGCCGAAGGTCAAAATCTGAGGCGGAGAATCGGGATCGGTGGCGACGTTGGTGATGCTGAGCGCTCTGCCGGCGAGAATGGTGCGATTGGAAATGGGCGCGAGTGTTGGGGGCGTGTTGGCGAGCAAGCCGATTTGAGTCGCATTCAGAACGTAGTTGTAGAGGCGAACATCGTCCAACGTGCCTGCGAGAAAACCTGCGCCGGTGCCAGTCTGGATGCTGCCGATGCGGAGAGTGGGCGCGGCGGTTCGAGGAGACGTCGGGCCGAGGGCGGTGGTTTGAAGCGCGCCATCGACGAAAATTTTCATTTGGCCGTCGATAGAGCTGCGCGTGGCGGCGAGGTGATGCCAGAGGCCGTCGTTGATCGACGCGGTTGAAAGGATGGTCATGTCTGGATTGCCCATGCCGAAAGCGAATTGGTTGCCGACGAGAGCGACGCCGAAATCATCCATGCTGCCAGCGACTTCGCCATCCACAATGCCTGTGCCCGCCCACCATTGATTGCCACCGCCAGCATCGGTGGTCTTGAGCCAGAGCGCGATGGTGAAATCAGCGCTGATCGAAGCAGGGATTTGGACATAACCGGTTGCGCCGTCGGTGCTGATGGCTTTTGCGCCAACTTTGCCGGTGACGAAACTAACCGCGCCATTGGCTGTGCCGTCGTTGTTGAAGCCGCTACTGTCGAGGGCGTCGCCTTCGAATTTGTACCAGGCGACGAGCGTGCCGACGACGGTGACGTCAAATGAATCGCTGGTGACCGCCTGGCCGTTATCTACGCTGATAGTAATTGTGGCGGTGCCCCCCTGCCCTGCGGCGACGGTGACATTGACGGTGCGATTCGAGCCGCTGCCGCCGAAGACGATGTTGGAATTGGGAACGAGCGTTGGGTTGGAAGAAGTTGCGGTAAGCACCAAAGAGTCCACGGGAATCGTTGCATCGCCGATGGTGAAATTAATGGGGCCGGTGGAACTGTTGCTGTTGACGGTGAGATCCGGGAGCGAAGAAATGAACGGCGGGACCATGGTGTTGATCCAGGTGGCGAGGGTCGCGGTGGCATTGGCGTCGATGCGATTGCGGGCGAGCGGCGGCATTTTGATGGTGTCGGTCGAATTGACGCGCAAATACATGACCGAGTTCGAGAGATTCTGGGGCGTGACGACGTGAGCGCCGGGGAGGCCGAGATTGTCGGCAAGCGGTCCATTGATGATGTTCTGGTTGCCCAGAGGCGTGTCGTAGCGGGCGTCCCAGAACGCGGGCGCGCCGCCGGGGCGATGGCATTGGGAACAGTTGGAATCGAGATAAGAGCGAATGCGATAAGTCAGAGAGGCGGCGGAGTTCGTTACCGAAACGAGTTTATCGTAGTTGGAGAGAGTGGTTTCGTTGAGGAGTGAATCGAAGAGGCCGATGTGATTCCAGGCGCGCAATTGATTGTCGGCAACACCAGTGACAGGGTAAGAAAATGGGCCGTTGAGCTGGCGAGTTTTGACACCGAGAACGTAGCTGGCGGCGGGCGTGTGGCAACGCAAGCAATCGAGCGGGCCGGGATAGAACCATTGTTGCGTGCGGGTGCCGGAGCCGGTGTTGACGATGATGTCTTCGGTGAGCGCGTTGGTGACGAGATCGGCGTCAGTGTAGTTGGTGCGCCATTTGTAAGTGATGCCGTAAACTGCGCCGTTAGTGTCGCGAACGAGGAAACGGGTTTCGAGTCGTTTGATGAGATTTGGATTGGTGTCGTCAATCGGCAGGTCGAAATGTTTGACGAAGACTGCGCCATTGGGGAAGGTCCATTCACCGGTCGGAGTGAAGTGGACGAACGTGTTGGTCGGGAGCGCCATCCAGCGGGTTTTGACTGCGCCATCGGACCACAAAGGCGAATTGACGGTGTAAGGAATGAGGTTGGAGTCGGGCGCAAGTGTTGCCAGATCGCGGAAAGCGCCTGTTTGAGAGAGGAGCGGCGGGAAGGGTTTGCTGGCGGGCGGCGGGCCGGAGCGAGCGAGGGTGTAAATATGGCCGCCGAGGCTGCTCATCTGGCAGAAATAAATTTCGTTGTTTTGATCGAGGCCGAAGGAGGAGAGGCCGGTGTAATCCGCGCCGGAGTTTGGGCCGGAACCGGTGGGCATGATGCAAAGGAGGATTTTTCCGGGCGGGCTGGTGGATTCATCAAGGACCCAGACTTTCTTTTGGACGTTATCGCCAAAGATGTATTTGCCGCCGAGATCAGCGGCGAAGAGACTGCCATGGTAGACATTGCCGCCGATGATGGCCTGGCCTTCGCTGTGGGTGTAGTCGAGTAGTGGACGTTTGTTGACGCCGATGTAAGGCGGAGTGAGATCGCCCTGCAATCCTTCGATGCGATTCCATTGGAAGTTGAGGCCGGCGCGATCGGTTGGTTCGATGACATTCAATTCTTCGCGCGAGCCTTCGCCAACATCAGCCAGGAAAATTCGGCTTGTAACCGGATCACAGGTCATGCGATGCGGGCTGCGCAAACCGATGGCGTAGAATTCTTCGAGAGCGTTGGATTGGCCAACGAAAGGATTGTCGTTGGGAATGTAGTAATTGGCGGTCGCGCCATTGGCTGGCTGGCGGATGATCGGATGGCTGATGGAGCCACCACGGCGATCTACGTCGAGACGCCAGACGCCGGAGAAGAGATTGTTGGTGATGACCTGGGTGTTGCTGCCGTCTTCGTCATCGCCATCAGTAACATAGAGAAAGCCGTTTGAAGGATGGAAGAACATGCCGCTGCCGTTGTGCCAGACGCTGTTGCCGACTTGATCGACGAAAACGGTTTCGGAGCCGGGAATGGCAACACCGGAAGAATCGAGGGTAAAACGAGCGAGACGATCATGATAGGCGCCGGTGTTGAACGTGGGAGGACGAACTGTGGGACTGCCAACGACGGTGCCCGGGGCGACCCAGGTGTAATAGATGAAGATGTAGTGATTCGTGGCGTAACCGGGATGAAAAGCGAGATTGAGCAGGCCGGAATCGTCCCAGCCCTGGCATTGATTGCTGAGGTCGAGAACAAGAGTTTTGGTGGTGGTGTTGGAATCGTTGACGAAAGACCAGACGCGGCCTTCGCGTTCCCAAACGAAGAGGCGGGTATCGCCGGGCATGGCGGCGAAGCCGAGGGCATTGGTGAAGAAAAGATTGGGAAAAGCGACCACGGCGGACCAATTTCCCGAGATGGAAAGCGCGGCTTCGGGCAATTGGCTGTTGAGAAACGCGCCAATGGACGGTTGGGACTCCAGGCCGTAGGCTTGAACAGTGAAACTGATTTGCGAATTGGGAGCGATGGTGTTTGGAGTGCCGGCGAGATCGCGGACGTGATTTACGGTGACAGTGTAGTTGCTGTTGAGCGTAAGTGGAGAGACTGAGAGCCGAACGGTTTGGGAATCGTTGAGCGCGGCGGAGGAGATAGAGACGCCTGAACTGATGGAATAATTTCCGATATTCGTCGCCGACGCAGGTTCAATCGGCTCTGAATAACGAACCAGGACGTTGCTAAATCCTGAGTTGACGGCTGAGATAAGAGTTGGAGCGTTAGTATCAGGAATAACGGTGAGGACTGCGGGGGCGCTGGTAACGGACCCGGAAACATTGGACGCGACGCAGCGATAAGTTTGGCCATTGTTGGCCATGCTGGCGTTGGAAAGATCGAATATGGATTTTGTGGCGGAGGCCCCGGCGGGAGCGCCATTGAGCAGCCATTGATAGGTAACGAGCGATTGATTGGTGACGAGGAGCGAGAAGCGGGCCGCGCCGTGCTCGGCGACAGCGGTGTTGGTGGGTTGCATAAAAATTCCAGGGGTCGCATTGATGCCGGTGCAGGGAATCAAACGCGTGCCAGAGGGCGCGAATGAATTCAACGGCTCCTCGAAACTTGCGTCAGGCAACTGCCAGCGGACGGCCAGGTCGTCGCCGCCACCGCCCTGCTGCATGAGAGCTTCGAGATAATAACGGCGGCCAGCCTGGAGAGTGATGGAACCGGATTTTTGATTGAGCTCCTTGGTCCATTCGCGAGGATTGGTCCAGACGTTGACCCAGGCGATGGCGGTTGAGTTGGTCGGGTTTTCGTCGCTCGAGAGCAGGAGTTGGGAGCTGTCATCGCTGGCAATCCAAAATGTGTAAGCGCCATTGGTGGGCGGAACGATGAAGGCGCGCAGGCGCTGGCCGTAATTGTCGAGGCCCGTGTTCGTGTCGGTT
>Ga0193709_1000299_pt1 | contig 18674 bp, 16 predicted proteins | sample H3c2metaG_FD_160571 | JGI IMG/M metagenome (GOLD analysis project Ga0193709, IMG submission 160571) | Soil microbial communities from a riparian zone of the East river system, Colorado, United States - H3c2 | ecosystem: Environmental > Terrestrial > Soil > Riparian zone | place: USA: East River... | reverse complement strand
TGAAAGGCACCGCTGCGGCCAACAACGTCCGCGCCAAAACCGGCACCTTGCGCTGGGCCAATTCCCTTTCCGGCCACGTTACCACCGCCGCCGGTGAGCGCCTCCTTTTCTCGATCATGCTCAACCGCTACCATAATCCCGACCCAAACCGCTCCGCGCGCGCAGATGTAGACGCCATCGCCATCATGCTCGCCGACTTCAATGGCCACCTCGCTAACTAAGCCGGAAAGGCCGCGAAGGCAGCCTCCAATCAAGTTAACCCGAATCCTTAGCGAAACACCAGGAAGGCGTGCGATCCGTTTCGCTAAGGATTCGGGAGGCTAACACCCTACGATCATTTCGCTTTTCCTTTTCCCGGCCTTTTCTATAGAGTCCGCCCATGGCTGAGATTGTAGATTTTGTGAATCGCGGGTCCACTTCGATTACCCCCGGCATAGTCGAAAAAGTGCTCCGTCACCTTCCACAGTGGAAACTCGAGTTCACTCAAATTTACGAACCCCTGTTTCCGCACCTGGTTGACCAACTCGAATTCCTCGCCGACGCCGTCGAAGATACCGCCGAAGGCGCTTACAAAGACCTTCCGTATCTTGCCTTTTCCCAGGCCGTATTCGCACTCCTCTATGCCCACAAAAAAGTCGGCATCATTCCAGATAGTGTTCTAAACCTCGGACGCGCCGATGACTCAAGCGTTGTCCGAGCGGTCCTGATTCAAAACGAAAAGGCATTCGCAATTTATGCGGCCTCCCAGGATTTGGAGTGGTCGCGCATCACCAGCGAACCTTAGCGGATCGCGGCTGTGTCGGATTGCCCCGTCTGGGTAGAAAGAACGCCTTGCGTCCACGATTCCGTGGCAAAAAGCAACAAACACAATCGTGGGTGTTCGTTGCCACAAAACTTGGATTGTCTCTTCCCTCTCTCCACCTCATTGGGAAGAGCGAACGTTGAGCGGCTGCATTCGCTCGCAGTGTCGTATTCAGATGCGCGCTGACGGCGAATAACCTTGAAAACCCCATGGTCCGTGGCATTTTATTACCCTAGTTGTCGGCAACCGGCGAAACTTGTATCGATGCAAAATTTATGAATTCTCAGCCTACAGTCCTTGTGGCTGATGATGATAACAACGATGTGTTTTTCCTCCGGCGCGCCTTTCAGAAGGCTGGCCTTTCCTGTCCCATAGTAGACGTCCCGGATGGCGAAAAGGCCATCAGTTATTTGAGCGGCTCAGATGGTTTCTCGGACCGAAACCGTTTTCCGGTGCCCTCGCTGTTGTTCCTTGATTTAAAAATGCCCAAAGTCAGCGGTTTCGAGGTCCTTGAATGGCTGCAAAAGCATAACGATCTGGCCAGAATGAAAGTTGTCGTTCTGAGTTCGTCTAACTTACAAAGCGATATGCAGAAAGCCCGCTCGCTCGGCGCCCATGATTATCGCGTCAAACCAGCGGACATTGATGACATGATTAACATGGTCAAAGATATTGCCGGCCGTTGGTTGACCGCGTGACTGAACGCTTCGTTCACCAACCCGGTCAATCCAATAGCGATATCTATCGTTGGCCAAGAGCCCTATGAACGCCCCAGGACCAGGACTTCCACCAGAGCCCCAAGGCGAGGCTGTGCCGATTCGCGAGCGGAAGCCGACCCTGCTCGTTCTGCACATTAACGATAGCACCGATGATCAGGTCCTGTTCCAGACCGCCTGCAAACATGCCGAAGTTCCTTTCAACTGGCATGTCACCGATTCGGCCGAAAAAGCAATTACCTACCTGGATACGCTCGTGAAATTGGATAAGAGTCACTCCGTCCGCTGGCCGGATTTGGTTGTTCTCGATGTCGTCATGCCGGGCCAGAGTGGATTCAAAGTGCTTGAATACATTCGGAAAGCTCCCGCTCTGCATCGATTGCCGGTCGTTATATTCACTGGCCATAGCACGCCGGCCATGGTTGAAGAAGCCTACAAACTCGGCGCCAACTCTTTCCTCGCCAAACCGGCGAACTTCCCACAAACAGTCGAACTCGTCTCCTCCCTCTACGCCATCTGGAGCATCGCCCAGCGTCCGACCGTTTAGATCACAGGCATAAATGGTAATCACCCCCCGGCGACGATTTTGACGATTTCGAGGCAGTCGCCGGGTTGAAGTTGGCGTTGAGGAAATTCGGAAGGAGCCACGGCTTCGCCGTTGTGTTCGACGACGACGCTGCGCGGCAACAGGTTTTGCGCGATTAAAAACTGAGCGAGTGAGCAAGGAAGGTCGCACTCGATCTGGCGGCCATTGGCGATGACAAAAAGGGAAGTCACAGGTGAAAATCAGGCGTGGCGGCATGTATGGAGTGCACAGGCAACCCCGAAAGTTTTCGGAGGACACCGCTTTGGCATCGGTGAATCGGTGGATCTTCGAAAATGTAGCACCCTGTGTAGCAGTTTGTAGCACCCTGTGTAGCACCCTGAATCGCGGTTTTGTACAAGCGGGCTAGGCACTGTAGCACTGTAGCACCCTGTACGGGGGGTGCAGGTATACCCCCCACTGGCCAATCCCCCAATCGGCGGCGAATCAGCCCTTGTATTCGAGGAAGCCTCACGTGGACAATGCCGCATCCCAATCTTTCCAGACCGGCTCATACCCCAGCCGGCGGATGAGGTCAGCGACTTCCCCCGGGGAACGCTCGTCGGCAATGTCGAATTGGCCGGTGGCATGGGCGTCAGGCCCGGCTGCGGCCCACTCGCTGGCGCCCAGTTCGACGATGCGTCCGCGTTCGGTGTGATGCAGGTTTTGTTTACCCGCGCCGGTATATCCGCCCGGTTCGGTGTGGCTACCCGCGCTCATCAGGGTGATCCCGAGCGGTATGAGACCGTCGCGAAGCCGCGCAGGTTCACGCGTGGAGAGGACGAGGCCAACATCGGGAAACATCAGGCGAAAGGCGCAAACCAATTGCACAAATTCGTGATCGGTAAATTGGGTCAAGGGTTGAAATTCGCCAGCGCAGGGACGCAGCCGCGGCAAGGAAATCGTCAGTTGAGCTTTCCAGCAATTGCGAAGGAGGTAGTCGGCATGAGCGGCGACGCAGATTGCCTCGTATCGCCAATCGCTGAGACCGTAAAGAGCACCGATGCCAAGACGGCGGAAGCCAGCATTGTAGGCACGTTCGGGTGTTTCGAGACGCCAATCGAAATCGTGCTTGGGACCGGCGGTGTGCATCTCGGCATAAACTGCGCGGTCGTAAGTTTCCTGGTAAACCACGAGGCCTTCAGCGCCGGCCTCGACAATGGGGCGATACTCCGCGGTTTCCATAGGGCCGACCTCAAGGGAGATGCTGGGCACTTCGTGACGCAGTGCGCGGACGCAATCGGCCATATAGTTCGTGGAAACGAATTTGGGATGTTCGCCTGAGACGAGGAGGACATTGCGAAAGCCCTGGGAGAGCAGTTCGCGGGCTTCTTTAAGCACTTCCTCGACCGAGAGAGTCACTCGCAATATCGGGTTATCCCGCGAGAAGCCGCAATATTTGCAATTGTTGATGCATTCGTTGGAAAGATAGAGCGGCGCGAAAAGTCGGATGACTTTGCCGAAACGTTGCTGGGTGAGTTGCTGAGAACGAAGTGAGAGTGGCGTCAGAAAGTCTGCTGCCGCTGGAGAGATAAGTTGGGCGAAGTTGGTCAGCAAAAGGTTAGGCTTTTTAAGGCTGCTGCGTACGTCGTCAGCATTGGCATTGAGCGAACGCTTTAATAGAGCGCCTGGTTCGAGTGCTTTGAATGTCGTCGCAAAACCCACAACTGGAACGTAGCAAAGGGCGAAGGATTGTCGAGAAAACGACTGGCTGCCGGAATCAATAGCGAATCAACGATTTCCAAGCCGGCGCTGAAGTTCCTCCAGCAACGGAATCTGCGCCGGATTGATTTTCGCCTTGGCATTTTCGAAGTCGAAGAACTCCGCCCGATCCACTTCCGGAAACTCGACCTGCTTGCTCGAGCGCGGCGGCCATTCCATCGTAAAGGTGTTGCTTTTGATTTGGTTCGGCTCGCAATCGCCTTCAAAAGCCCATGCGTGGACGACCTTGCCACCCTTTTGCTTTACCGGAGGAAGCTCAGTAAACGGACCCGTCGGCTTGAAACCGAGTTCCTCCTCAAATTCCCGGACCGCCGCCGCGAGCGGTTCTTCCTTCTCACCAATTTCTCCCTTCGGAATCGTCCAGGCCCCAGCGTCCTTATTTTTCCAAAATGGGCCGCCGGGATGAACGAGCAAAAATTCCAACACGCTGTTCCGGAACCGATAGAGAAGCAGGCCTGCGCTGGTTTTGGGCATGAACGTGATGCGTGATAAGTCGATAAGCTCGAGGTAACCGGCTTATTGCCCAACCAGTTTCAAAAACTCATTTTCATCAAGAATCTTCACCCCGAGCTTTTGCGCTTTTTCGAGTTTCGAACCCGCTTCCTCGCCGGCGACTACGTAATCAGTTTTCTTGCTGACACTTCCGCTGACTTTGCCACCAAGCGCTTCGATTTTCGCTGCGGCTTCCTCACGCTTCAAATTCGGCAGTGTGCCAGTGAGCACAAATGTTTTTCCTGAGAATGGCCCGGCCTGCGCTTTGGGCTGGAAAAGGTCGGACTTAAAATTCACTCCAGCCTTTCGCAATCGTTCGACTAATTCGCGATTCCACTTGTCGCCATGCCATTGAACAATGCTTTGGGCAATCACTTCGCCGACGTCTTCGCAATCGGTTAACTGGTCGACACTGGAACCGAATAGGTCATCCATCGTCGCAAAGCAACGGCCAAGCGCCTTGGCGACGCCGGCGCCGACGTGAAAAATCCCGAGCCCATAGAGAACCCGCCACAAATCGCGCTTCTTGCTCGCTTCCACGCCGTCGAGAAAATTCTGTGCCGACTTTTCACCCATCCGCTCGAGGTTTGTGAGCTCGGAAAGCTTCAGTGAATAAAGTTCCGCAACATCATGCACGAGACCGTTCTTTACCAACTGCCGGGAGAGAACTTCGCCGCCGCCCTCGATGTCCATCGCTCCGCGCGCGCACCAATGCTCGATCCGGCCGCGCACTTGCGCCGGGCAATCGGGATTCACGCAGCGCCAAACCGCTCCTTCATCTCCTTGAGCCTGTCCCGCCGTGCGAGCGATTTTCGAGCCGCATTCAGGGCATTGCGTCGGAAAACGAAACGGAACTTCTTTGCCGATTCGCTTCGTCAGCACCACATCCACAACCGCCGGGATGACTTCGCCAGCTTTTTCAATGGTAACGGTGTCACCAATACGAATGTCTTTTTGCCGTATGTAATCTTCATTGTGCAACGTCGCCCGGCTAATCGTGCTTCCGGCCAGAAATACCGGCTCCAACTCTGCTACGGGAGTCAGCGCGCCGGTTCGGCCAACCTGAACCGTCACCGCCTTGAGCTTCGTTTCTGCCTGTTCGGCAGCGTATTTGTAGGCGATGGCCCAGCGCGGCGCTTTGGAAGTGAAACCCGCCCGTTCGCGCTGTGCAAATGAGTTTAATTTAACGACCGCGCCGTCCGTTTCGTAAGCGAATTTCTTGCGCAATTTGTCGAGTTCATCGATCGCTTTGATCAACTCGTCCGCCGACTGACAATGCCACGTCTTCTCGGGCGTGCGGAACCCAAGTGATTTTATCCACGACAAGACTTCGGAGTGAGTCTTCGGTTGATCGGCTGCGCCTTCGACGTGGCCAAGTCCGTAAAGAATAATATCGAGTGGCCGTTTGGCGACGATTCGCGGGTCGAGCTGCTTTAGGGAACCTGCGGCAGCATTGCGCGGATTTGCAAAAGTCTCCTCGCCCGCGGTTTTTCGCTCGGCATTCAATTTTTCGAAACCGCTTTTCGTCAGATAAACTTCACCCCGAACTTCGAGCAAGGCCGGCGGTGCTCCCTTCCCATGCAGTTTGGCGGGGGTGCTGCGAATCGTCCTGAGGTTCGGCGTGATGTCGTCGCCCGTCGTGCCGTCCCCACGGGTCGCGCCGCACGTGAATACGCCTTTCTCATAGCGCAAGTTGATGGCGAGCCCGTCCACTTTCGGCTCGACGACCCAATCGAGTTTTTCATTTGGCAGGATTCGTTGAACGCGATTTACGAATTCGCGCAGTTCTTCTTGCGAATAAGTATTATCGAGACTCAGCATCGGCTTGAGATGCTGGACTGGCTTGAACGCTTTGAGCGGTTCGCCGCCGACCCGCTGCGTCGGTGAGTCGGGGCTGATTAAATCCGGGAACTGCTTTTCCAGATCGAGAAGCTGGCGATAAAGCCGATCGTAGTCCTGGTCCGTGATCGTCGGTTGCGCCAGCACATAATAGGCATGGTCATGCTGCCGGATTTCCTCGACCAATTGCGCATGGCGGGTTTTAGCTTCGTTGAGCGTCATGGTAATTTTAGGTTAGGATTAAGATAAGGATGGTGTACAGAAACAAGAAATGAAAGTCATCACTGACGAGCGATGCACTGGCTATCGTCAACCGGGCCACCCGGAGCGGCCGGAACGAATCAGCGCGACTCTGAAGAAGCTGCGTGAACAAGATGCTCTCAACATCGTTTGGGGTAAACCCGCCAAAGCCGATGATAGCGTACTGCTCCGAGCCCATACCGCCGAGCATCTCGAACGACTCAATCAGGAAATCGATTTTGATGCCGACACGCCATTTCTGCCCGGCATCCCTGACTACGCCCGCAGCTCTGCCGGAGCCGGCCTGGAAGCAATGCGAGCCGCGAGGGCTGGCGAAACGGCATTTAGTTTGATGCGCCCGCCCGGTCACCATGCGACACCTGCTCAAGCGATGGGTTTCTGTTATCTGAGCAATATTGCCATTGCCGTCCTTGAAGCCCTGGCAACCGGTTCCAAGCGCGTTGCGGTATATGATTTCGACGTTCACCATGGCAACGGTACTGAAGCCGTCCTGTTGAACAAACCGAACACCGCCTTTATTTCTATTCACCAATTCCCCTGTTATCCAGGAACCGGCGGCCGAAATGTCGGAAACAATTGCTTCAACTATCCAGTTCCCCCACAAACACCGCGTGGTGACTACCGGCACATTCTCGAAAGCGCCTTGGCTCACCTCAAGGATCTCAAGCCGGATTTGGTGGCGGTATCTGCAGGATTCGACGCTTACGCCCGGGATCCACTCGCCCAGGAAACTTTGGAAGCGGAGGATTACCATTGGCTCGGGCAATCATTACGGAAGCTTGGTATTCCGGTTTTCAGCCTCTTGGAGGGCGGCTACAGCGATGACTTGCCGGAATTGATCCTCGCTTATCTCAAAGGCTTGGATGGGAGATGACGTGCAGAGTCAATTCGTTTCCGAATGAAATGCTTTAAACATCACGCAATGGATGCGATTGCCGTTTGCGCCCATTGCGGCCGTGGTGTTTGCTCCGATTGTATTCAATCCCCGTCCGCGCCTCGCATTGCGTGTTCAGTCGAATGCGCCACCGAACTCACTCGTGCTGATGACCTTCTTCGCCAAATCTCGATCATTAACCAACAGCTTCTTCAAAACAGCCTCCGCAACGCTCGGGCGAGCGCTTTCTACTGTTACTTGTGCGCAGCTCTCTCTGCTGCTGCTGCAGTTGTTGCCTGGTTCATGCTCCCGTCGCCTTTCTTAATTCTGTTCACCGGCGGCTGCGCTGTGGTATTGCTGCTGTCAGGCTTTTGGTATAGCCGCTCAGCAAAGAAACGCTCCGAATGAACCCTTCGACATCTCCAGGCCTCGTTCGGCAATGGACGCTCATCGCCTTGCTCCTGATTGCAATTCTTTTCTGGGCGCTTTTTCATGCGCAGATTAATCGAGCTTTGTCTCTTCGCCTCTTTTTGAACTCGAACAATCCCCGCGAAGAACTCTTCGATGAACTGGCCAAACAATCGGACGACCCGCTCACCTTCCTTCACCGCACGTGGGCTACCGGCAAAATCGTCCACCGCCAATTCGTTGCCGCGTTTCTCAAAGACAATGCTGTAAGTAATCCGACCTGGCTTTCCCGCGCAGAACCCCTTCTCCTCGCTTGCGCGACTGACGCCGATACTTCCAACCGGGAATTCGCACTCGCTGCTTTGGACGCATCGCACAATCCGCGGCTCTTTGAAGCTGCGGAAATCCAGCTCCACGACCTCGATCCCCTTGTGCGCCAGTTCGGTTTGGGTTACCTTCGCAAATCGGCTCCTCAAAAAGCGCTCCCGCTCTTGATTCGATTATTGGACGATCCCGATTTGAGAATCGTCACGGAGGCCGAGGTCGGACTTACGCGATGGACTGGCGACGATTTCGGCATTCGAACTCGCATGGCTATTCCTCAAACCTCGGGCGCGCGCGCCGGCCAAATTGAACCGTCCATCACCGAGACTATTCGCCATGCTGTCGAGCAGCGCAAAGCATGGTGGCAAAACCATCAGCAGGAATACGCAACGCATTCTCACTCAGAATCGTCGCACCTTTCATCTCTTGAAATAACACGACTACCCGCGCCCGATTTCAAACTGGTTGACCTGAATGGCAAAAGCGTTCGCCTCTCTGGCTTCAAAGGAAAAGTCGTGCTCGTAAATTTCTGGGCCACGTGGTGCACAGCCTGTCTCGCAGAAATACCCGATCTGGTCGCTCTTCAGAATAAAATGGGCGATCAGGTTGCGATTCTCGGCATCGCCCTCGACGGAGTCCCCGATGAACACGGCGACTCGCCGGGTGAAGACGACCATCAGAAATCCCACGCCAATCGAGTTTCCGCAAAAGCCATCCGCTCGAAAGTCGAACGCGCGGTCAAAGCGCGCGAAATCAACTATCCAGTTCTCCTCGATGAAAAAAGCTCAGTAGGCGGGCAATATAACGGAGGCGACCTCCCCACCACAGTGATCATAGATTCGCAGGGTCGAGTGCGCCGTCGATTCGTCGGCGAACGCAGCCTGGAAGTATTCGAAGCCATGATTGCCGAGGCACAAAGGTCCCAGTAACCTCGGTCGAGAGACTGCGACTCAGGATCTCGGGCTTCGACGCGTTTCAATGTGAACGGATGGCCAGCCTAATCGTTGAATCACACATTGCGGCAAGCTTGCCTAAGGCTTATCCTTTCGCAGTGGCCGAATACCATAAGGAATTTTGGCAAAGGCATCCCGGCCTGGTTTGGTCCAATCCGGAAGCTGATGATACCGTTCGTATCCGACGCGCGCTTTTGCGGCCCCGGTTTGACAGGCTCCTCGATATTGCGTTGGAATTTGGGATCGAACGCCTGCAATCCGAGTGGTCTGTTCTCGAGCATGAGAACACACCGGGAGCTAGGCGAGCGCAATCCTCGGTAAAACGCATTCTGACCAACATAGAACAGGGATTTTCGAGTGTTACCTCCGGAGACTGAGCGGGTTTGGACTTTCTTGAAAGATCAGCCGACGCTCGAAGGTTTCGTTCTTGTTGGTGGCACCGCGATTGCATTGCAGATTCACCACCGGCGCAGCGAAAACCTCGATTTTGTTTATCCCCGCGTTCGCCTGCCACGTGCTCATTTGGAAGCCCTTCGGCTGCTTTCCGCGCAAGCCGGTTTTGATTTCTCTCCGGAGGATGATGAGTCCGCTGTCGAAGAACTTGCCGATTCCTCCCTGGACTTGCATGACTTCCAACAGGATTACCTGGTTAACCGCACCGTAATGGTCTCCTTCTTCACGCCTGATCCAGCGATGATCAAAATCCTTGGCAAGGATTCGGCTTCGGGACCCCGAGTTGCCTCCCTGCCAGAACTGTTCAAGACAAAATGTTTGGTTTCCGCTCTCCGTTCGAAAACACGCGATTGGTTGGACCTGTATCTCTTATTGCATGATCATGGTTTTTCTATTCGTGATTTTGCCGCTGCATTCCGCGAGGCGGGCGTTGAAAGCCAGTGCAGTATCGCACTCGCCCGGCTATGTAATGGGCGCCCTCAAACTGATGATGAAGGGTTTTCGCACCTGCTCCCCAATCCTCCATCCCTCGAGCAAATGCGACAGTTTTTCATTGCTCAACGCGACCTGCTTGAAGCGGAATCGGCAGCCGACGCGGCCCGGAATCGAAAAGGAGAGCTTCCATGATGCCAGATTAGCCAGACTTTCGAAGACCCTTAAGTCCGAACTTCAACTGTCCTTGAACTCTTCGGCGGCGCGCATCATCTGATCCGGATGTCGTCGCGCACATCGACAACTCCCGGGACGCGTTTTACCGCCTCCACAATCGCTCGCCTTTGGGCCCTGCTTTCAGCGGTTCCATAAATGAACGCTCTCCCTGCGCTCAGGCTGACGGTTACCATCGGAGCCTCGCTCGTAAACGCGGGGTCTGAGCGCACGATGTCAATGACTCGCTGGGCACAATCACGGTCGGCACCTGTGGAAGCTTGAACTTGCACGTTCAGCGTGCCGATGCCGACGGGGCCAGCCGCAACGGCAGGAGCTGCTGGAGGTGAAGAAGGCGCAGGCGAATAGACCGTGGTCGGGGATGGAGGCGTATAGACGGTGCTTTGGTTGTCTGCGCCGGTAGGCGGCGGATAACTCACGGCCAGTTGATCATCTACCGTCAGGACGCCGCTGGTATTTCTGACGCAGGCGTCCATCATCTCCCTGTCCCGCTCATTTGGAACGGAACCGCTCAGCGTTACTGCGCCGCCCCGGCAGGTGATTTGGACATTGGGCGAAGCCACCGCAAGATCGCCGTAGCGATTGATCTGATAACGGCAGGAATCTTCCAGCGAACGATTCGCCGCCCTCTCTGCGGTGAGGGTTTCGGACCCGTGCAAAGACGAGCCTCCATATGTTCCATCCCGTTGCTGGTAAGCACAGCCGACGGCGATTAAAAGCGGTGAAAGAGTCAGCAAAATTGTCATGGTTCTCATAAATCGTCTCCAATGGTTCTCGAAATCAATTGCCAGATAAATGTCGACGCAGCTTCTTGCGCTGCCCATGGGGTGTTGGACCTAGTGGTGAGAGAATGGGATGAAGTAACTATTAGGGAACTGGCTCGACAGGCCAATTTTGTTGCTCCGAAACTTACGGATTCGACTTTGGAAATGCGGTGGGTATTCTCGCTGCCCGAATCATGCTGAATTTGCGAAAATTTCCTGCGTCTGAATAACCATTGCACATCGAATGAGGCTTGGCATTAATAAAGCGGCAGAGGACAACCCCTCCTTGCCGAACTGGATTGGCGGATGTGTCACTTTTTTACTCGCCACGATTGTGGCTCTCCCTGTCCACGCCCAGCACCAGGTCGCCTCATCAGCAGGCACGTATGAGTTCATCGCTCCCGCCTCGAACCAGGGCGAATTGGCCATCAAACGATTTCAGGTCGCATCCGGATTGAAGGTGGACCTGTGGGCAGCCGAACCGATGCTGGCCAATCCAGTAGCGTTTAACTTTGATGAAAAAGGCCGTGCCTATGTCTGCGAAACGTTTCGCCTCGGCGCGGGGGTGGACGACATCCGGGGGATAATGGACTGGCTCGATGAGGAGTTGGCCTGCCGCACCGTCGACGATCGCCTCGCAGAAATGAAACGGCACCTCGGCGAACGGTTCAACAGCTACACCAACCACAGCGAGCGCGTTCAACTGCTCGAAGATAGCAATGGCAGCGGCAAAGCGGATCGCTCGACGATTTTTGCCGAGCAGTTCAATACATCGTTGGATGGCATCGGGGCGGGCGTGCTCGCGCGGAATGGCAACGTCTGGTATGCAAATATTCCGAACCTCTGGTTTTTGCGGGACACGAATAACGATGGCGTCGCTGATATTCAGAAATCGCTTCATTATGGTTTTGGTGTGCGCGTCGGATTTCTCGGACACGACCTGCATGGCGTCCATTTCGGGCCGGACGGCAAAATTTATTTCAGCATTGGCGACCGCGGCTCGAACGTGAAAGTTGCGGCCGGACGGAACGTAGGCTTCCCCGATGCAGGTTGCGTGTTCCGGTGCGAACCCGACGGCTCGGAACTCGAAGTTTTCGCCTTTGGCCTTCGGAATCCGCAAGACCTGGTTTTCGATCAGTATGGAAACTTATTTACCGGCGATAACAATTCGGATAGCGGCGATCAGGCGCGTTGGGTATATGTGGTTGAAGGCGGCGATAGCGGTTGGCGCGTCGGTTTTCAATTCATGGAGAATCCTTACTCGCGCGGCCCTTTCAATGCCGAAAAGCTCTGGTATCCAGCCTTCGAACATCAAGCGGCGAATATCGTCCCGCCAATTGCTAACATCGCGAGCGGCCCTTCTGGAGTTGCTTATTTCCCCGGCACGGGCCTGCCGGCGCAATACAAAGATCATTTCTTTCTCGTGGATTTTCGCGGCGGCGCGACCGACAGCGGTGTCCATACTTTTCGGTTGCGCCCCAAAGGCGCTTCCTTCGAACTGGTTGATCGCGAACATTTCCTCTGGGGCATCCTCGCGACCGATATTAAATTCGGACCGCAAGGCGGCGCATACGTCAGCGATTGGGTCGAAGGCTGGGGCATGACCGGCAAAGGCCGAATTTATCGCGTTCACGCTCCGGCGCTCGCTCAAGACCCGCTGCAACTCGAAACCACAAAAGCCCTGGCCGAAGGAATGTTGAAGCGCTCGCTGGCAGATCTCGCGAAATTTTTGGCCCATGCCGACATGCGCGTCCGACAAGAAGCGCAATTTGAATTAGCTGACCGCGGATTAGAATCAGTCGAGACGCTCATTGCGGTCGCTCGCAAAAATCCCGATCAACTCGCTCGGATTCACGCCATCTGGGGACTTGGACAGATTCTGTCGCACTTTCATTTTGTTCACACTATGGAGGTAGGGCGCGGTTCGCAGGCCCGGCTCGGGCTCCTCACTGCGCCGCAAATGCAACCCGTCTCTCGGTGCGCCGAAACGATTAGCGAATTGCTCTCCGACCCTGACCCCGAAATTCGGGCGCAGTCTGCGAAAGTTCTTGGCGAACACCATTGTGCTGACGCATACGAGGGCCTGATAAAGCTCCTCGGAGATTCAGCGCCTCGCGTTCGCTTTTTTGCCGCGATGAGCCTCGGGAAACTTGGATGCCCGGAAGCGATACCCGCAATCGAAACCATGCTGCGCCAGAATGCGGATAAAGATCCGTACCTGCGTCACGCTGGCGTCATGGCATTGACCCGGATTGGCGGCGTGGATGCACTGGTGAAGGCAGGCAAGGATGAATCCTCGTCCGTTCGCATGGCAGCGCTGCTCGCGATGCGTCGCCTTCAAAGCCCTGAAATTGCCATGTTCCTTCACGACTCGGATCCTTTCATCGTCCTTGAAGCTGCGCGAGCCATCAATGATGAGCCGATCAATGGCGCTGCGGCTGATTTGGCGAAACTGCTGGAAAACACCGGCGCCACTGCGAAACCTTTTACGCTGCCCGATCCCGATAAGGAGGCCCTTTTGCGGCGCGTTCTCAATGCAAATTTCCACGTTGGCACAGCCCAAAGTGCCAAAGCGCTGGCTGGCTTTGCGGCGCGGAAAGACGCTCCGGATAACATGCGCGCCGATGCTCTCGAAGAGTTGACTGATTGGGAGCACCCGTCCGGCCGTGACCGGGTCATTGGTCTTTGGCGGCCAGTCGCCGCGACTCGCCGTCGCGAAACTGCTGTCCAAAGCCTCGAACCGCTCCTGGGCGATCTGCTTCGCAAAATGCCCGACAGCGTCAGCATCGCGACGATCCGCGCGGCGAAGCAGCTCGAGATAACCAACGTCGCGCCCATTCTCTCCGGTTTAGCGGCATCGTCGAACGTAAATGCGAGCGTGCGGATTGAAGCACTAAAGGCGCTGCCAACATTGAGTTCAGCGGAGTTTGAAAAGGCCTTAGAAATCGCGCAGTCTGATCCAAACGAAGAATTGCGCAAAGCCGCGACCGAATTACAAGCACTCGCTAAAACATCCGATGCCGCTGAAAGGCTGGCCGCGACGCTTCAAAATGGGACCATCGGAGAGAAGCAGGCCGCGTTCGCCGCACTCGGGGCACTGCCTGTGTCCGCTGCAGATGACATGCTTGGAAAATGGCTCGATCGGTTGCTTGCCGCTCAGGTGCCCAAGGAATTGGAGTTGGACTTAATCGAAGCGGCAGGCAAACGCTCGTCGCCGCAGTTAAAACAGAAGCTGGCCAAATATCGGGCCTCCAAACCCACCGATGACGCGCTGGCATCCTCTGAGGAAACGTTATTCGGCGGAAATCCGGACGCCGGCAAGAAAATCTTTTTCGAGCGCGCGGACGTCCAATGCGTCCGCTGCCATCGCATCAACGGACTGGGCGGCGACGTCGGGCCCGACCTCAGCCACGTGAGCGCTCAAAAAGATCGCCGTTACCTGCTCGAATCCATCGTCTTTCCCAACCGGCAAATTTCCCAGGGTTACGAAAGCGTCCTGGTAACATTAAAAAATGACGAGTCCTACGCCGGCGTCTTCAAAAGCGAAAACGATAATGAACTCGTGCTCAACACGCCCCAAACCGGCCTCGTCAAAATTAAGAAAAAGGATATCGACACTCGCCAAAAATCGCTCTCACCGATGCCGGAAGGGATGGCGCAGATTTTGAGCAAGCGCGATTTGCGGGATGTGATTGCCTATTTGAGCATGTTGAAGTGAGCGGTCTCATTAGAACAAATGCCAAAAGTCATTTCCGTTTAACACGGTGGGGGCGAGCGTCCCCGCGAGCCGTTTTGTGCTCTTTCTGGAAATTACTTTTGGCAATCACTCTAACACCCCGCTTCAGCGCCTGGCATTACCCCCATCTTCCAGGCTCGTGCGCCAGCCCGACTCGCGCGCATTCGAGACCAACCCCCCCCCGGAGGGGCCTCTGAGGTTCAATAGAGTCTAAAGTCACGAATGAACCAATAGCAATTCTCGTTCGTTCGCTTCCCGGCAAGGTGACTGAGTATTAGCTTGCTGGTTTTATCAATCGCCAAAAAGACGTATTGATCTCCATGCCCGTCTTGGAATTCTTCCCGGTTAGCTTCTTTGCAGAACACGAACGAGTACAGCTCGTCAATCGCCACCTGCTCCGCATTCACGTTGCGGACCTTGGCGTCCAGAAGCTTTGCGCAATGCTCGCCAGCAGTCGACAGAAAGTTTAAGACCGTGCTTTGGTCCACGTCTGCGAGTCTGGCAGCGGCACGAACGCCAACGCCCTCACAAAGCAGGTGAACGATTTGAACGGCCTTGGATTTCTCAATCCGAACGCCTTCCAAAACTTGGTCTTGGTGAAAAGTTTTTCCGCATTTCGTGCAGCGATAGCGTTGCACGATACCGTTTACGTTGTGGAAATTTGCCGAACTTTTTAGTCGGCCCGGAGCAGCAATAACAGTTCAGACTTGCCTTTCCAAAGTAGGCAAACTAGTCTGTCGCCGTATCTGAAAGGATATGCGGCTAAGCTGTAGTTCACGCTACGTTTAGTTGTGCTCCTTGGTGCTGATAACACCTTGGAGCTTTGTTTTCTGTAAAGAGTCAGGGATAAGGGTGCGGTGTCTTTCGCGAATGAAACGCAATTTACCGTGAGGCTCTCCACTCGCAAGACGCGACAAACTACTTGCAAAATGCGTCAAACAGGTTGTGGGAACAAGTATGCGAGTGATTCTTGATTTCGAGTATATTTGTGATTCTCCGACTTAATGAACCAAGTTTCCGAGAACCAGAACTTCGAGTTTATGCAAGTCGTTCACTGTCAACATAATCAACTTACATATAAAGACGGGTTCGATTCCCTGCACCCGCTCCATCGAGAATCAACGACTACCGCAAAAGTGCAAGTATCAGGGTAAAGTTTCACCCACCTGAAGCGGTTTCGAACGATTCAATTCTTTCAGAATCTAAAGGGACAAATGCTTAAATAAATGTTTTTGGTTTTGATCACTGAGTTAATCGATAGAAGCACTGTGCGCCGGAGATCGGATTGGTGACAGTGTTCTGCGCGTTGACGACGATCGGCCCCGGAGATATAGCGCTCCAGACCGCCGGTGAAACCAGGTTTGTGGTGGATTGCAACATGAAGGCGGAATAGTCGAATCCGGCGACATTTGTCGGCCACGTCAAGATAACATTGCTTCCCTCGCTGGTGATGGTCAGTTGCGGTGTGAACGAAAGACTGAATACCGTGCCCCAACCTGAATTACCGCCTCCATAGGTCGTCCCATACAGGATGTTGCCCGATAAAATAAAATCACCCCGCGGCCGATCCCCGAAGCTGCCGCCAGTGGAGAAACTATTCAGGATCGCAAAGTCTGTCCCATTGGTGTTGACTGCGAAAGCCGTGCCGCCACCCAAACTGCCGCCAGTAGATGTCGTCCCATACAGCGTGTTCCCCAATAAAATCAATCCAGTATAGGAATTGGCTCCGTCGCTGCTGCTCATAAAAGTATGCACGGTATTAATACCCGAGCCATCGGTGTTGACGGCGAACACCGCGCCGACACCCGAACCGCCGCCGCTATTTGCGGTTCCATACAGCGTGTTCCCCGATAACATCAATCCGGCAGCCGGATAACCTCCCTCCTCGCCTCCAGTAAAAGCATAAAGGTTCGTAAAACCCGAGCCATTGGTGCTGACCGCAAACACCGTGCCGACACCCGAACCGCCTCCAATCCGCGCCGCCCCATACAGGAGGTTGCCCGACAAAATCAATCCGGCCCACGGATCGGCTCCGTCGCTGCCGCCAGCGAAACTATGCAGGTTCGTAAAACCCGAGCCATCGGTGTTGACCGCGAATACCGTACCGACACCCGAAGCGCCTCCATTCCGCGCCGTCCCGTATAGAGTGTTGCCTGATAAGGTCAATCCGGCCTGCGGATTTGCTCCGTCATTATTGGTAAAAGAATTTTCTGCGGGAGTTGCGGTAAAGCTATACAGGTTCGTAAAGCCCAAACCATCGGTGTTGATCGCAAACACCGTGCCATTGGCCGAACTGCCGCCTTGATTCGCCGTCCCATACAGCGTGTTGCCCGACAAAATCAAACCGGAATAAGGAATTGCTCCGTCGCCGTTGGTCGGAGGCTGGCCGGTGAAAGTGAAACTATGGAGGACCGTAAAACCTGTGCCATCTGTGTTGACCTTATAGACGGTGCCATTGGGCGACCCGGGGCCGCCATCAGACGCGGTCCCATACAGGGTGTTGCCCGATAAAATCACACCGACTTGCGGATTGGCTCCGTCGCTGTCGGCGTTGAAACGATGCAGGGTCGTGAAGGTCTGCGCCGAAACCTGGCGCGCGCGTATCAAGCCAAGAGCGGCCATCAGCGCGGGCAGGAGGAACAGATTTTGAATGTGGATTTTCATGGGATTATTCTCTTGCCTCCGCCCCCAAAACCAACGAGGACAGTAATTTCACCGGCTAATTGGCCACTGAATTGTAAACTGATTTCGAAATCGCCAGGATTGATGACCCGTGGCCAACGAACCAAATAAGTTGGTGAGCGAAACAACGTCGCATGCAAATCAGATAAGCGCAACCAACATCGTGGCAGGATCGGTCGTATAATTGTGACATTGTGGATTCGTCGGGCTTAACTCTGACGATGCACCACCGGACCAGCTCGAAAGTAGGTAAGCATCACCCCGAGCACCTCTTACTACCCTGGTGCAGGCCCAATTCACCGCTCCTGCCCGCCTCCTTCAATCGCACTCCCGGTTCAGGACTAATGACGTCCTTTCATGTCAAATTTGAACCCCAGGAAAAGCCACCGCGGACCATTTGTTTTTGTCGCCAACTATCCACCCTACTATACATGGATAGTTGATGTTAAACATCTGCGGCTCAAGCACTTCGAACGTCAAGTCGTATTTCTACTATCCACCCCGCCCGTTATTAGAGACACAAACATTTTGGTCCCCAGTGACCTCCTCCCGTCGCCAGCCCATTTCGCCATGCATTTTCCAATACACCGCCATCTCTTCACCAATGTAACCAACGTACGGGGGGAAGAGAAAATGTATCCCTCCGGTGTGGCCACCCTTCCGCTGATGAGATTCTTCTGCCTCCAAGACCCAGGACCGGCAACCTGAGCACCGCCTTAACCCAAGTTAAACTAAGTTCACCCAACTACACCTAACTTCACCAAAACATTTTATGCTTCAACAATCGGTCAAGCCCACACATCACTCCTCATCCAACCCATGTAACTATCCTGCCGATCCGCGCCCATCTCCACCCATCTCCGCCCAATCCGCGGTAATCTTTTTTCTGCGCTCGATCCGAAGCGAAAAGCCGAAAATATTGGATGCGGCAAAGGAGGGAGATACCCAATTGAGCCGGCCTGCAAGTTTGAATGAAATTAGGATATGCTAAAGCGCGCCTATATCTCAGCAGTCATCGCTGCAATCGCAGCGATATTCGGATTCAGCGGCTTACTCGACGGAGCAGCCCCAATTGCCAAAGGAGTCTGTTATGCCTTTGGCGGATTCTGCGTCGTTTCGCTTTTGTTCAGTTTGTTTGAAGATGTGAGCGAACCTCTTGCTCAACAACCGGGGTCGATGCTGGAAGAACCCGCTCCTCAACTGGTCTTCAATTTTGAGCAGCAACCGGCAATACCAGCTTAGGCCAATTGAAAGGTCTGGCCAACCTCGCGCCAGCCGATTCGTTCATTTTCAATCGCGGCTTGCAGGCGTTCCATCGGCTCGACGACGCCTTCGCGTCCGAGAGGAAAAGTCTTCGTATGCACCGGAAGGAAATGCTTCGCTCCGGCGTCATTGGCCA